>Ga0210003_1000142_pt1 | contig 61276 bp, 61 predicted proteins | sample LantaG_FD_182804 | JGI IMG/M metagenome (GOLD analysis project Ga0210003, IMG submission 182804) | Deep subsurface microbial communities from Baltic Sea to uncover new lineages of life (NeLLi) - Landsort_02402 metaG (SPAdes) (version 2) | ecosystem: Environmental > Aquatic > Marine > Oceanic >... | reverse complement strand
GTAAACTCACCATGTCTAACCCATCTCAAAATTGTTGTTCTTGAAACACCATACTCTTTAGCAATTTCGCCAGTTGTCTTCCACATACCCTATGTTTTGTTGCAATTGTTTCGTTTTAGTGCAGCAGTCCTAAGCATCCACTCCAGACGGCTTAGGTCATCAAACTTGGGTTCGCCATCTACAACAAGCTGATCCGAGTAGTCACAGCAATCCTTGTACTGAGGTTCACCGCCGTCAATTATCAATCGTTCTCGTAAGGTGGCAATTATCTTTGCAATCCTCGCCAGTTCAAATTCGCCAGTTTCACTCATGTCTTACCTTTCTAGTCGAGCGGGGAGGGAGGGATTTGAACCCCCGGTGGTTGCCCACACTGGTTTTCAAAACCAGGGCCATAAGCCAGACTCGGCCACCTCCCCTAAACGTTCTTCCAAGTCGCGTTGGTTATGATATTCTGAATTGTTGATTTCGCCACACTATACTGCTTCGCTAAAGTTCGTGATGACACTCCCTTAGCTGCCTGTCCTCGAATGTATCGAATTTGCAAGGGGCCTAATTTAGTTGCCTCATCGAGTCGAAGGTGGGAGGGATTGCAACACTTTTTATTCTTACACGTTTGTCTAACGATGCTATCTTGAGGATCAACTTCGTTATGCAGGAAGAAGGCTACACGATGAGCTAGGCACTCGTTGTTTTTGATACTAAATCGTCCGTAACCCTTCGGAGAGGTACGACCTTGCCATTCCCAACAATCTTGAGGACGGCCACTTTGGACCCTTGCCAAAAACTTCCGCACTTGAGCTTCAGTGAGTATAGGTAAGGACTTCATAGACTTTTTATGACCTCTTCGCTATAGACTGTCAACCCCGCGATACCCTCTTCATCCATCAAGTCGCAGGCTTTCTTAGCCCCCTCCCAATTTGAAAATCCAAGCACTGTAATCGTAACTTTACCGTCCCGGTACGTTTTAAGGACTTGCCAATTATTGTTGTCAATTAGCCGTCCGATAGTACAACCAATCGCAAATTTGTCTTGAATCATGTCGGGACATTCTATTACCACGGTGTATCTAATCATTGGTGACCTCATAGTACGGGCTGGGCTTTGTAATGCTGATTATCCCGATACTTGTACCCGCCACTGTGATACTCGCTCTCGTCTCCTTAGTCTCATCCCAGAATGCAACTGTCTCAAGCAAGCGGGTATAGAAGCCGTCTTCGCTCTCTACGGCATCGGGACCACTCCCGTCATAATAGTAATAGTTGACTAAGGCTTTGAGTGCCTCCAATATGATTTCCTTGGTAGGTGCCACATCAAAATAGCTGATCCAATTGATGCCACGTGCGGGGTTCTTGATTGTCCCCGGCAAGCCGATTTCCACGCACCATAAATCTCTTTCTCTAAGCTTCATCGTTCGTCTCCAAAATGGGTTCGTTTACATACCAAACCCTGTGGGCTTTTCGCCAAAGCCAGTATACCTTTTGCCAACTCACTGCTACCGCAGCGTAAGCGGCCTTGTAATGATTCACTAGAAAGTAGTCCCCCTGTCGATCCATACAAATCAGTGAGTAGTGTCCCTTGCGGCCACGCTTACCATCTCCGGTTTGAATAATCAAGCAATGTCCGTGTAGAAATTTCTTCGTTGTTTTCCAAGACCTACGACTCGCCCGCCCTAAGACGTTTGACATGTCGCTTGTGTATGTACCATGCTTCGGCGCACAGTGTACCATCTTTTGGTAAGCTGGAAGGTGCCGATAGGTAATATCCCTACCGAAAAACTTGTCCGCATTTAGCAGGGCCATAGGACCGCATGAAAAACAGTCCCGTTGTTTGCAAAATCGGATATTATTCCACAGCTTCGGGTTCATTAGTCGTAAAATTTAAGCAGTCGTTAAAATGTGCTTGGCTACCACTGGGTGGGAACGTCGGATTCAAAGCAATCGTTCCGTATTCATTTAGGCGACGTTCACTCTCAAAGAATCGTACATCATTCTTACAAATATGACCCGGTTCTGCTGACATTAAGAGCGAAAATTCTTCAGCTTCCTCAAGGTCATCGAAACGACGACGACCGGGTACACACGCTTGTCCTCCGTCCGCATGAAAGTCTACGTAAAAATACATTACATCAGTCCTTTGAAATAAGCTATCGTTTTCTTTAGGCCCTCACGAAGTTCGACCCGGGGCTCCCAACCTAAGAGAGTACGAGCTAGTGTAATATCTGGGCAGCGTACCCTGGGGTCATCTTCTGGCAAGTCTTCATAGACATACCGTGAGGTACTAGTTATGAGACCACAAATTATACCGGCGAGATGGTGCATATCAAACTCATTGGGATTACCAAGATTCACCGGTCCCGCCAGACTTGAGTTCATCATCTTAATGAGGCCATCAATCATATCGTCAACGTAGCAGAAGGAACGGGTCTGCATTCCGTCGCCGTACAGAGTGATGGGTTCGTCTTTGAGGGCTTGCATAATAAAGTTCGAGACTACCCGGCCATCATCAGGACGCATCCCGGGGCCATAGCAATTGAAAATACGTACAATCTTCGCATCTGTGCCATGTTTGCGTCGATAATCCATACACAGCGTCTCAGCAGCCCGTTTGCCCTCGTCGTAGCAACTCCGCACACCGACCGGATTGACATTGCCCCGATATTCTTCGTTCTGTGGGTGCTTTTCTGGGCATCCGTACACTTCGCTTGTTGAGGCTTGCAAGAATCTCGCTTTCGAGATGGCAGCTATGTGAAGCAGATTCTCGGTCCCAACAACGTTGGTCAGCATCGTGTTGATAGGGTCTTTTTGATATGCTGGGGGTGAAGCTGGGCACGCCAAATTGAAAATTTTATCATAGCCGTCATTCAAACGTCGCAACCGTGCCATGTCCTTCACGTCCGCTCTAAAGAAGCGAAAAGCTGGCGTGCCAATAAGGTCAGCCACATTCTCTTTGCGACCAGTCTGAAGATTGTCGATGCACGTGACTCGGTTGCCCTCAGCGACCAAACGACGACACAAATGCGAACCCAAAAAGCCCGCGCCACCGGCTACTAAAATATCACACATTCGATTTCTCCGTTACGTATTCCCAGCCATAACCACCGGCTGTTTTTTGACGCCCGTTACAAACAGCCCAGATACACACACACGCCCACAACCTGTTTCTTCAGCAGCGACGGTCATACTGATAAATTCGACACCATCACTACGACGCACAGCTTTGCCAATATGCGTTCCATCCCTACGCTTATCAAGACCATCTTCACTAGGCGTACCATAGCAAAGGTTAGAAATGGAATTATCTAGCTTACCGTTAGGACCATGTCTAACCTGTTGACCCTCTGGACACGGTCCAATCCATGCAGCCGCTACAAGCCGATGAATCCGGATATATCGTGAAGTTCCTTCTTTCGATAAATTTACTGCAAGATATCCACCAGATAATATAGTGTGTAAAATTCGCCCATTCAATTTCCAAGTACCATACCGCGAGTGTGGTAGAATCCTATCCACTGACCTCACTTTACCAAGACTAGAAACTTCATAGGATTCCTCATAACCTATAACCTTTCGCCATCTTTCCGTTACCACCAGCATCTCCCTTCCTTGGCTAGCCATTCATCCGCAGCCGCCGGTCCCCATGTTCCTGGCTCGTAGCGGTACAGCGGGGCCGCGTCGTCCCAATACTGCTGAATCGGGTCAATTATCCGCCAACATTCCTCAACCTCGTCTGCACGAGTAAAAAGGCTCTGAGTCCCGTCAAAAATGTCCCGTAAGAGAGTCTGATAGGCATTGGGAAGGTCTTCGTTATACTGAAACAGTAGATTTTTCTCAGCAACAGCGCCCCACCCGGGTACCTTGGCTGTAAAATGTAACCGGATACTTTCTTCTGGATCAATTTTGATAACTAATCTGTTAGGTGTAGCAGTTCCGAACACCTGATGGGGTATCGACTTGAACTGAATCACGATTCGAGTCGTCTTGTCAGCCAGCATCTTCCCAGCCCTAAGATAAAAGGGCACGCCAGTCCACCGCCAGTTGTTAACCGTTAACTTAACACAACAAAAGGTGGCTGTCTGTGAGTTAGCGGATACACCTGGCGTATCACGATAAGAGTCATACTGAGCTTGCAGGGTATTCTTACAATCCGATTCCCAAAGAGTCGGAACTGTCCGCAGAACCTTTAGCTTCTCACCACAAATGTCGTTTAACCCGGCCGGGGCCTCCATAGCCACGAGGGCCAATAGTTGTAGGAGGTGGTTTTGTACAACATCTCGGAGCACGCCAGCTTGTTCATAAAATTGTCCCCTAGCACCCACTCCGAGTGTCTCCGCAGCCGTAATCTGGACGTGGTCTATGAAGTTTCGATTCCAAACGGGCTCAAAGAGAGCATTTGCGAAACGAAAGACCAGTAGGTTCTGAACGGGCTCTTTGCCTAAGTAATGGTCTATTCGGTAAATATCGTCCTCGTCAAAACACTCATGTAGCATCTCGTTCAAGTCTTGAGCCGTTCCCAGGTCCGTCCCAAATGGCTTTTCGACTATCAGCTTGCAGGGATGCTTGATACGGGCCGCTACGGGGCCAAACAAGTCGGGCGGTAGTGCAAGGTAGTATATGTCTCCCTCTGGCAACTCGCCCTTCAGGGCGTCACCAGGGGCGTATGAGAGCAACTCGGAGAACTGCTGCCACTTACCACCGGTATCTTGCCCGTCCGCGAGGTGTGCTACCCACTCTTCGTCGGTGAATTCATGAATTGCTGTCCCAATGATACGAAAATCCTTGAGAGACTTGCTGAGCCAGAGATTGTACAACGCAGGAATCAGTTTCCTACGTGTAAGGTCGCCAGAGGCGCCCACAATAACTAATGTTCGCATAAATCCCCTCGCCGCCAGTCCAAAAAGACCTGTTTGTCTTGCACAGCTATTTCTAGTGGGGTGCCAGCTTGTAGACGATACATTAGCGTCTTGTATTGTGGTACACACCGTGAATCGCGACTAACCTCTGTTAGGTTGGCAAATTGTTCTCCCCAAACCTCAAATTTCAAGTCTGCGGTCGGTCGTTCTAAAACTGCATCTTGAATCGGGACACCACGTTTAATCCGTTTGCTTAACGTCCTATGGTTTCCAACCATACACCGTGAATCAGCTAACAAGTCATTCAGTGTTGGAAATTTCTCTCCCCATACAACATACCAGGATTCATCTTCCATGGTCGTAGCCGCCTCGGTTATGTCCCAACCATAAAATCGAATCCGTCGCCAGAGCGTATAATAGTCCACAACGCATCGCGGATCACGAGCGAGAGATTTAATCGACCTGTATGTTTGTCCGAAGGCTTGAATGCGATTCATGTTCACTGGCTCTATATTACAAGTATAGTCTACCTGCAAACAAAAGTCAAGGGTTTGAGGGTTATTTTCAGAAAGCTGCCAGATTGGCACCGCGTCACACTGAATCCAGTGTTCATTAGAGTCACTTGTCCTATTGTAAGTATAGCAGAAAGGGGCAGCTATGTCAAGTCTTTTAGCACAAAATCCCTCCATTTTTAGAAAATTATCACTTTGGGGCGATAATTTTCTAGTTTTCGCGAGTTGATATGGTGTACAAATATACACTTACTAGGGCTGATGGTAATTATTTTCTAGAATCTAGTTCCCAAATGCAATTTTCTATCGGTTTGCGCTAATTTTAGCGATAGGAATAGATAGAGGGGAAAAAGGGATAATACTAACCCCTCTATAGGACTAACACCTAACCCCCAGTAACGCCATGCCACGAATAGCAGACCCCGACAAACGCTGCCAGCATGTAAGTGACAAGGCTCAATGTACCCAAGAGCGAGTCGAAGGCTCCCTGTATTGTGCAGGGCATGACTATCGTGCTGAGGGTCGCGTTGAGGCTGCTAAAATGCGTCACTATTTGCTGACTGATGCGCGCTATTCTGGCCGTCTCGCTACCCTAAGTGACCACGAGGATGTCAAGTCGCTTCGGGAAGAGATTGCATTCGCTAGAATGTTAATCGAGAGTCGATTCAATATGATTGCAGGTGATGGCGAATTACTCGCTGCTTGTGGCACGCTTAATTCTCTTCTTCTCACAGTAGAACGCCTGGTTAAAGCTTGTAATCTGGTAGAACGTAATCTCGGTACGTTACTCTCTAAGTCTTCTATAGTGGCCCTGGGCCGCGAGATTATAGAGATTATCATAGAAGAACTAGAAGATATCGACGACAGTGATATCATAATTGACAAGATCAGTGACCGAATAGTCTCAGCCATCCTTACGGCTGGGAAAGATCAAGGCGACGATTAGTATGAATCCTGAAGAATTAGACATTGTTCCAACCAAAGAGCTTTTAGATGCTCTTAAAAAACGATTTGATGTATTCGCAATGATAGGCTTGCTTGATAAAGGCTCAGAACTTAAACGCGAGAACGTATCTTATCTGTTTCGTGGCGAGCCCTTTGCTTGTCTTGGAACAGTCAACATGTTAAAAGCTAAAATTGAACAACACCTACTCCGAACCATAAAAGACGGAAACAATGAACAGGCTTAAAGACGTATTTCTGCTGGTCATTACATTTTCTATCGCTATTCTTCTGTCAGTGAATCTACAACTGACTGACGGTAGTAGCGTCGTCGAAAATCCCGCCCAACCAAATCAACCCACTGTTGACGTGTCTATACCTGTGCCAACTGATGCCTCACCCATACCAATGGAGAAGGACGGTTGGCATTGGTCTGTTTATAAAGACAGCATGGGCGTACTTTGCTACAAGAATAGTTGTCTGATAGCTAAAGATATCAATGACTTCTATACTACCCCTTGGGGCAAGTGTTTTTGGCAAGGTGATGCGGGCTGGCAATTCGCGGCTGTTAGCGGCCCCGTTGGTAAAGAACTGACAATTCCGGACGAGCTTATATCTACAAAGGCCGTCTACGGAATAGATATTTCCCGCACCTTTGAAGACGGTGCCTGGAAATACTATGTTGAGCATCTTGTGCCACCGAGAGATAAATACCACCACGAAGGTCATGTATACTACGACGGCAAGGAAGTCCCAGATGGTAACAAACCCAATGATTACTTGGTGACTCCTTTCGGAAATCTGTACTGGCACGGAACCTCAAAAGTAACTCGCTACGGACCACAGGGATGGATGAGAACCCCGAATCTACGTTACCCGATTGGTGACGAGGTTGGTCCCGCAGCAATTGACACTTACGATTTCACGTAAACCTCATTAGGAGGGTATAAATATGGCTGATTATGATCTTGCTCCCAAGGCTGATACCCCTGTGGAAGCAAAGCCCTTTTGGCAATCAAAGATAATTTGGGTTAATGGCCTCACGCTTGTTGCCGGTATTATCGGCTACGTCGCTGGACATGACCTAATTGCAGACAATGCGACACTCATCGCTGGGTTAATCGCAGCCCAAGGTTTAGTCAACACCATACTGCGGTTTGCTACCTGGAAGAAGATTGGGTAACAACTATGACAAAAACATTTGGAAATCTGCCTGCGGGCGACAAATCTCAGTATCCGCCAGTCGGTGCAAAGTCACCTGGACCTGGTAGCGATGTTGTTAAGTCACCCGGTGAAACTGTAAAGAAACCGGCTGGTCCAGAAATCTGGAATCCGACTGGTCAACCCAAGAAACCCCGACGATAACCCCAGTAAAGGGACTAACTATAATGGATGAGCAAAAACCCGAATCGCCTGAGCAGCCTAAACCGCCTAGACGACAGAAAATTAAGTTCAAAAGAGGCTCGGGACGAAAAAGGCGAAAGCCTCTTGGACCCCCGGAGCAACTGGAGCAACTGGAGCAACTGGAGCAACCAGAGCAACCGGAGAGCGAATAAGCCCTGGAAGGGCTATGTAGGCTGGCGGGCGGTCTTGCCCCAGACCGTCCGCCACATGGGTATTTTAGGGGTGGATGAGGGGAAATACAATGTTGAAGCTATTGACGCGGGGGCTTATTTTTGGGTCGGGATTTTGGCTTGGCGGGGCAGTCGTATTGGTACTAGCCGGGCATGCCATGAGCTATGATGGAAATCTAACACTCAATGAAATCGTATATTGTTTTGCGTGGCCGATTGAAGCCTATAAGTACTTAGTACTGTAAGGCTAGAATATCTTGCGGGGGAAAAGATGAATTTTAACAGAAAAAGAAAGTGGTTACTCACGGGAATTGCTAGCTTCATTGTAATTGTAATTGCAGTGGTTGGTTTTTTCAGTGTTGGCAGCTATATAAGCCTGCCAGGGAACGTAGGGTCGCAACTTTATGGCCAAGAGCTAGTACCAAAGACAGCAGTTTATCAAGGCTTAACAGACATTCAAGCGGGTGGAGAAGCTGTAGTAGTTGTTTCAGCCCCGAAGGAAGTCAAACTTGGTAAGCTGGTAGTTTTGGATGTATCTGAATCCACAGCGGTAACGTTCAAGTGGTTGGTTGTTCCAGAAACAGAGGACTTCTTAGTCATTGACGACGGGCGACGAGCGGTCTTTAGTTCTGGCGTACCTGGGGAATTCATGTTCATTATCGCCGGTGCTGCTGCTGACACCGTTGACGTTAAACGTCACGTTGTGCGCGTCTTAGGCATTGCACCACCCGGCCCCGTTGAACCTCCCGATCCTATCACACCACCACTACCCGGACCCAGTGTCCTGACTTCCGAACTTGCTAAGCAAGTCAACGGATGGTGCGGACAAATACAATCCCCAACTCGAAGTGCTGAGGCACGTCAGTTGGCCAATGGTTTTGAAAGTGTGGCGTCTCAAATAGACGCTGGCGTCTTGACCACTGCGTATGATATTATTCAGTCTACAACCGATGCAAATAAAGGGGCGTTGGGGGACAGGCTGCAAGTTTGGATTCCATTTTTGCGTGGCCTTCAAGCTGAGTTAGAAGCTAGAGCCGATGATGGTAAGCTGGTAAGTCCAGACCAACACTCTGAGGCGTGGAAAGAAATAGCTAAGGGTCTGAGATATTTTGCAGCCCGGTAGAAAGTGAGGACTGTATGCGAAGGCGTGACTTCTTAAAACAGGGACTCAGTGTAGCTGGGTTAGCGGCTGGTAGTGGACTCTGGACACCCCCATGGGTACAAGCCAGAGACGATTCGCGCCTTCCGTTACAGGCTGGCTGGGTTAATGATGAAATATCCAGGACTACATGGGTCCAGAGCCACCAGAAACCATTCCTCTCGCAACAAAATCAAGAGATTCGAGAGTCTGGAAAGGGTAAAGTTACCTTACTCTGGAAGTACTTCGAGGAAGTAACCCAGAATCCGTTGGTTCCTCATCTACAAGAAATTGGTGATTGCGTCTCGCATGGTTTTGGTCTCGGTATAGACCTTTTATCAGCCGTTCAGATGCTCATGCCCGGTAAAACTGAGCGTTGGGTTGCCAAAGTTGCTACTGAGATTCTCTACGCGGGGAGTCGAATAGAAGCCGGTGGTGGTACAATCCGAGGCGATGGCTCAATGGGGACTTGGGCTGGAGAATTCATCAATAAGTGGGGCGTATTACATCGTAAACGGTATCTCGGTGGTAAATACGACTACACTGAATATTCAGGCCAGGTGGCTCGCACACTGGGACGAACGGGAGTTCCCGACCCCCTAGAACCTTTGTGCCGGTTACACCCGGTGAAGACTGTCTCGCTATGCCGATCATGGGATGAATGCCGTGATTCGATAGCAAACGGTCACCCCGTTGCGATGTGTAGCAGCGTGGGCTTCAAGACTCGGGGTGGGCGAGATAGAGATGGATTCTTGACTCCTGGACGACGCCCATGGATGCATTGTATGCTTATTGCCGGGATAGACGACCAATATAAACGTCCGGGCGGACTTATTATTAACAGTTGGGGATGCTATGACGAGCAAACCGAGATTCTTACTAATGAGGGTTGGAAGCTTTTCAAAGACTTAAATGAGTCTGAGAAAGTAGCTACTTTGAATCAAGAAACACATGAACTTGAGTATCAAGCGCCAACTTGCTATCATCGTTATCCTTATAACGATTATCTATGGCATCATAAATCCAGAGATATTGATTTAGCTATTACACCTAACCATAATTTATATGTTGCTAAAACAGCAAAAACGGATGATTGGTTTTTAACACGGGCCGATGAGTGCATTCAAACTATTAAAATGAAAAAGGATGCAAATAATTCACGACCTGACAAAGAAACTCATCAAATAGGGGATGCTGAAATTCCAATGGACTTGTGGTTAGAATTTCTTGGCTACTTTTTGTCAGAGGGTTATACCACTGAAAATCAATCATATACCCCTGGTGTTAGAGATGTTGTAAAAAATGGTATCAAAAGAGGGGTTGGAGTTTGTCAAACAAACAAAGAAAACTATGCTATTATTCAAGCTTGCATAGAACAATTACCTTTTAAGTTTTGTAACTATGATACTCACTTTCTAAATCAAACTAGTAGAGATTTATTAGCTGAGTTAAAATCTTTTGGTAAAGCCCATGAAAAATATATTCCTGATTATGTATGGGAATGTTCGGCTCGCCAATTGAGAATATTGTATGATGCTTTGATGCTAGGTGATGGATCAATTAGTCCCGGCTTAACGGGTATCAAGAGGACTTATTACACATCGTCTAAACGATTAGCTGATGATTTTCAACGTCTGTTGTTACATTGTGGACTTGCTGGAGATATTTCGTACACAGATCGACGTGGACGCGATAATGGAACAGGCGGAATTACTCGACACATTGAATACCGAGTTGGAATTAAAGTAAAAGCTTTAGAGCAACATATAGCCTATAAGCCAATATTACTACCTTATCGAGGCGAGGTATTTTGTGTCACAGTCCCGAATCAAGTTATTTATGTGCGACGAAATGGTAGAGCAGTTTGGGCTGGTAATTCTAATTGGACATATGGCCCAAAACGACACGATCAACCTGAAGGTTCTTTTTGGGCAGATGCTAGCGTTATTGACCGTGGTTTAAGACAAGGTGACAGTATAGCTATGAGTGCCTACATTGGGTACCCACGGCTTGATATAGATTACCGCTTTTGGTAACAGGGGCACGAGGGGAAACAAATGCGATTACTAGCAACAATTGTCCTACTTTTAGTAATGGGACCGACTTATGTTCAAGCTCATGCGGAAAGTGATTGGATTTCTCTGGGGTCTCTGGAGAAGTATAAAGTCCGGTCAGAAGATCAACGTACCAGAGACAGTGACGAAGGTTTCCGAGATAGGGGACGCTTACTTGGATCATTCAGGCGCACCGCCGCTCGACTCCAGGAATACGACGGACTCAACTCCACGGGAGACTTGGGACGAGACGGACTCGACTGGGCCAGAGAGCCAATATCGAAGACGAAGACGGAAGAGGATATCAAAGGAGCAGGACCAAGATTCCCCCGAAGATGGGCGAAAAAGGTTTCGATCCCGAATACGTCGTCGGAATACTTGATTTTCTTCACTATGGATGGGTGTCAACCTTGCAAAAGCATGTATCCCATCATAGAAGCTTTAGAAGCTGAAGGATATGAAATTCATGTAGCCCACAACAAATATAATACCACCCTCGTCAACCAATACAATGTTTCTTCGTACCCAACGATAATGATTTTTGAGGGCGGAGAAATGATTCAACGTTTTGGGTCCACTACGAGGTCTGAGATTTTGAAATACTTAAAGAAGCCTCAACCGGACCTACCACTACCACTACCACCCACACCTAATCCAAACCCCGACCGTCCAAACTATGATTTTGTAAGCGGTCCCAGTTATAGGCTATGGTAACTATGAGTGAACACGAACACGAACACGAACTTCCATCCACCCCATACTCCAGAGGTGGGCATCTCATAGAGGATGAAGTCGTCCCAGAAGTGGAAGTGGGAGTTCAAACGGATGAAGAGATTCTACTGGAAGGTGAGGGGGACGAAGAATTTCTTCAGTACGCCCTCCAGTATCAAGATCATCCAACGCGGATGGGTCGTGACTTCAAATTTTTGACTCGACTGGCCGCTAGACGTGCTCGTAGGCACGGTGATATTACAACCGCCGAGCATCGGATGATTGTAGATTTGATTAAAAAACCTGTACGAATGCGCGACGGTCAGCCGTATGACGCATGGCAAGCATTTGAGACTAAGGTTCGAGCCGAGATGCCAAAGGCTGAACTATCCAATGTGGATTGGACAACTATCTGGCAGGCCGTTCTTGTTTGGTTCAAAGAAAACTGGCCCACGATTCTCAGACTTTTGCTTACCGTGCTTATGTTCTTGGACCAGCCGCCCATTCCCAAACAAAAACGACATCGGAGGGATAGCTAATGTTTCGACTTCCTGTATGCCCACCTGGGACTGCCAAGATTTGTTTGCATATTTATGAGCCAAAGGGAGCCAACCGCATTGAAATGCTCCCCCGGGCTGAGATTGATTTGCAAGGTAAACCCGACTTGATTACTTTTCATGCTTACGATCACAACAGTAGACTTCTGTTGAGCCGTGCTTTTGAAGAAGACTGGGTCGAGTATGACGCCGAGCGTCACCGACCTGAAAATTTCCGCAGGGTAGAGACTAAGCCAGCCTCTATTGTGGACCATTCACCACCCTATAGCCCTCAGAAACCAATTCCTAAAGCAGGTTTAGACTCTGTTCATGAAGAGGGAACACCTTCGCCAAACGGTGGGAAGGTAATTGCGGCACGAGTTTCAAATCACGTGGAACCAAAGCAGAGCACAGCCCCACTGGCCCCGAAACCGGCACCACCAGCCCCTAAACCGGCACCACCGGCCCCTAAACCGGCACCACCGGCCCCTAAACCGGCACCACCGGCCCCTAAACCGGCACCACCGGCCCCTAAACCGGCACTGACACCTGAACCGAAACCGGCCCCTAAACCGGCCCCTGCACCTTATCGGCGTCGGAAACCGGACCCTGATCCAAAACCGGCACTGACACCTGAACCTAAACCGGCCCCTGAACCGGCTCCGAAGCCGGACGTGGAGGCCAAAGACTAAGACTGAGGCCGTATGACCATTGAACGAAGCACGCTTGTAGAAAGATAAACGAGATCGCTCAGGATGTGAACGCCCGGAGAATCATTAACCGCCTGACCACTGAACTAGGCCGTTAAGGACCAATTACGAACACTTGAGCGATCTCTGTATTTAACTAACTGGATGAATGAATTGATAAACGAATTACGCCAGTCGATTGCAGAAGGTTTGCGAAGCAGAACCATCACGACTTGTTCAAAGTGGGCAAACTATCGACGCGTCATGGGCGAAGAAACAGACTTTCCAGGACCATTCAGTTTTGCAAATCATCCTTGGTGTCGAGAGATATCTGACTCACAAGCTTCTACCAATGTAGTGATGAAGGGAGCCCAGCTAGGCGTAACCGAGATAGCTATCAATCGAGCCTTTTTCACAATAGATGTGTTGAAGAAGGCTGTTTTATACGTTTTACCCACCGCAGGTAATGCATCCGACTTCTCAAAAACTCGATTCAGTGGTGCTTGTCTGAACTCACCGTATATTGCTGGATTGTTTACAGATACTAATACCATCAGTTTGAAACAAGCGGGAGCCATACCACTGTATATTCGTGGTTCGCGTGGCGACAGTAATCTAAAATCCATCCCAGTGTCATATCTAATTCTCGACGAATTAGATGAGATGGATCAAGCAGTTATTTGGCGGGCAATGGAACGTCTATCAGGGCACATGGACAAAAGTATTTTTGCAATCAGCACACCGACCCTTCCAAAATATGGCATACACAAATTATACGTTAAGGGAACAATGGAAGAGTGGGTATTTCAATGCCCGCACTGTAACAAATGGACTGAGCTTACTTGGCCAGACTGTATCGAGATTTTTGGCGAAGATGTAAATGATCCCCGATGTGCAGACTCTTATCTCAAATGTAAAGAGTGTGGACATAAACTAGACCACGAAACCAAAGCTGATTGGTTAGACACGGCAAACTGGCACGTCACAAATGAAGAATCTGGTAAGGATCACAGAAGTTTTCACGTGAATCAAATGTATTCACGGACAGTGAATCCCGGCGAATTAGTTGAAGCTTACCATCGGGGGTTAGGAGATGAAGCAGCCAACGTTGAATTTAATAACTCTAAACTTGGCATTCCTTACATCCCAGAAGGTGGACAAATCACGGACGATATGCTTGATGAATGTTTAGCTAACTATATTTCAGAAGAGCAGAGACCTACAGGAAGTGACCGTTTAATTGTAATGGGGGTAGACCAAGGTCTGTGGCATAACGTAGAAATAACTGAATATTTCTTTGATACAATGTCACATGATTTGAATGTTGCAGCCACCGCTAAAGTTCTTTGGGTGGGTAAAATAGCTGGTGACGAGTTTGAGCGACTCGACGAGCTTATGAGAACGTGGCAAATCATGCACTGTGTGATAGATGCTGAACCCCAAATCAATGACGCTCGACGGTTTGCACGACGGTTTCGCGGTTATGTGTCTTTATGTCGTTACAGACGCGGACAGACAGGGAAAGAGATTTCGATACAAGAGGATGATCTAGGAGCCTCAATAGCTACTGTAGATCGAACCAATTGGTTAGACGCGGCTTTGGGACGATTTCGTTCCAAACGAATTATGTTACCTCGTGACATTGGTCGGGAGTACCGAGAGCAATTGAAAAACATAGTAAGAACGTATGAAAGAGATGAACTGGGTAACCCAGTGGCCAAATACGTTGAAACAGGTGCTGATCATTACGCTCACGCCCGTTGCTATTCTGAGATAGCTCTCCCCTTAGCAGCTAGTTATGTAACGAACAAAGATATCAAAGCTTTCCTATAAAATGTATTCCCAACCATAACCACCTGTAGTTTTATGTTTACCTTTACAAACACTACAGATACTATTAGCACGACAATTTGATTCTTCAGCCGCTACTTGCATGTTAATAAATTCAACCCCATCACTCCGCCGTACAGGTTTCCCTCGGTGTGTCCCATCTCGACGCCTATCGAGTTGATTATCACTCAATGAGCCGTAGGAAAGATTAGTAACCGAGTTATCTAGTTTACCATTAACACCATGTCTAACTTTTTGACCACTGGAGTTAGGTTTTATCCATGCAGTCGCTACAAGCTGATGAACGCGAATAGTTCGTGTAATTCCACCCCTACATAAGCCCACTGCAAGATAACTACCTCTAAGACATTGTTGAAGTTCTTGTCCTTTTAGCCTTAGTGTACCAGAATACTGATGTTTTATAACTCGATCAACTGATCTAACTCGACCAAGATTCGAGACCTGATAATATCCCGAATATCCGACTACGTCTCGCCACTGTTCTTTCATTCGTTTACCTCCTATATTAAGTATAACACACAAATTTCACAATGTCAAGTAAAATTGGAGTAAATTCTATGGATATATCAGAAAGACAACTTGCAAGACGTGGGTGGTGGAGACGGAATCGTCCGATCCTTACGTTTCTCAAGCATTTGATCGCTGTAATCACATTTGGGTGGGATTTCCCGCTTTTGACAGAATTTTGGCAGGCGTGGCGAAGACGCCCGCGTGTGCAAGCTCGAATCCAACGAAGACAAGCCGCGTACCGATATTTCGGCCGGTTAATTCAACTGTCTATTCGTCTACCACTTCGTATTGTCATCAAGGTACTAACACTTGGTAGATACCCCAAGCGATCATTTCTTTGGGACCGTGAATTCTTCCAAGCAAATGCCAAATAACAGAGGTCATAATGGCGAGTCCAACCTTTCATAATTTAGTTGCTGCTAGACACCCAGTCTATATTAAGGACTTGGGATATTGGCAACTATGGAGAGACACGTACGAGTCTGGTGAGTACTTCGTAAATAGCTATTTGCGAAAGTTCACGACACGTGAGAGTGACGATGATTTCAACTCACGAAAATCTATTACTCCCATACCCGCCTTTGCTAAGGCTGCTGTAAACGATGTGCGTAACTCTATTTTTCAACGCCTGAACGACGCCGTTCGTAAAGGTGGTTCTAAGTCGTATAAGTACGCTATTCAAGGATTACAAGGCGGCATCGACATGAAGGGGTCCAGTATGGACAAGTTCATGGGTGTTGATATCCTAACAGAATTGCTAGTAATGGGGCGGGTCGGTTGTTATATTGATATGCCAGTCACTACCCCAAGTTTCGGTGGCCAAGCTAGTCTTGCGGATACAGTCGAAATGCGACCATATTTATACAGATATCCAGTAGAAGACATTCTTTCATGGACCTGTTCTGACCCCAGTAGACCAGAAGAATTTCAAGCCATTTTATTACGGGATAGATGTGCGACGTTCAAACAACCTGGTGGATATCAGATTAGTATCCCAGATGGCACCTACGAACGTTTCAGGCTGGTGTGGATCAATCAAGATACTGGAAAAGTAAACGTACAATTCTTTGACACAAAAGGACTCCCTGTCGATAGGTACACTGGTATGCCAGCTACGGACGCACCAATCGAACTCGAACTCACTCAAATTCCGTTTGTGTTGTTGGATATAGGTGACAGTTTACTGAAGGATGTATGTAGACACCAAATCGCTTTATTGAATTTAGGCTCAAGTGATGTAGCGTATGCGTTGAAAGCGAATTATCCCTTTTACATTGAACAACAAGACTTGCGTGCCGTTGGAGACCACCTCAAACACGCAGCTAATCCCGATGGAACGGCTACTTCTGGTGGGCAAGGCGCACATGATAAAGAAATCACAGTGGGTGCTACCCAAGGTCGTGCTTACGACATGAAAATGGAAGCCCCGTCCTTTATCCATCCGTCACCTGAACCATTAGAAGCCTCTATTAAGCTGCAAGAAAAACTTGAGGACGATATACGTAAACTAGTACAGCTTGCTGTACAAAATAAAGTTGGAAAGCGTGTATCACCCGAGTCCAAGGAAATGGATAACCAAGGCTTGGAAGCTGGGTTGTCATTTATTGGTCTCATCCTAGAAGGTGCTGAGCGTCGAATTGGTGAATTTTGGTCCGCGTACGAGGAACGTGTTTCTCGAAAACGTTTGGTCCCGACAATCAAGTATCCCGATAGGTACAGTTTGAAGACTGACAAAAATCGTATTGAAGAGGCAACCAAAGTCGCTGAGCTTATGTACACGGTACCTGGCGGTACAGTTAAACGTGAGCTTGCGAAGACTATTGTATCTACACTGCTATCAGGGAAGGTTTCAGTGGATACTTTAGACCGAATCTACAAGGAAGTTGAGACGGCAAACTATACCACTAGCGACCCTGAAGTAATTATCAAGTCGCGCGAGGCGGGGTTAGTTGGTGAGCAAACGGCCTCAATTGCTCTAGGCTTTAGTGATAATGAATACCTCCAAGCTAGGAAGGACCACATGGAGCGTATATCGCGTATAAAGGAAGCGCAATCAGGAGACGAGGAAACTGAGAGTAGCGAGGGTAATAAGGATCGGGCTGGAGCCCGAGGTCTCACCGACGTATCTTCCGATCCGGCTACGGAAGGTAAAGAAGAAAAAGAAGAGAGCCGGGATGTGACCATGCGTGAATCTATCAAGAAACCTGTTCGTGGCGAAGGCCGCGACAACCAACAAAATTAGGAGTAATGTCATATGGCTATTCCCGTAAATGTTGTTGAAGGTACTATCGAAACTATCGTTGAGGTTGGTAATATCGACTTCATCGCACAGGTAAACGAAGTACTCAACATTCAAGAAGTAGCGAACGTTCAAGAGGTCGCTAACGTGGCCGAAGTTGCGAACGTAGCTGAAGTCGCTAACGTAGCTAATGTAGCTGTCGTTGCTAGCGTAACGGAAGTTGCGAACATTGCTAACGTAGCTGAAGTAGCTAACGTAGCAAACGTTGCCGTAGTGGCTAGCGTAACTAATGTTGCTAACGTCGCTAACGTCGCTGAAGTTGCTAACGTAGCTGAAGTTGCTAACGTAGCTGAAGTTGCTAACGTAGCTGTAGTGGCTAGCGTAACTAGCGTAACTAACGTAGCTAACGTAGCCGAAGTTGCTAACGTTGCCGTAGTGGCTAGCGTAACTAGCGTAGCAAACGTTGTAAACGTAGCGAACGTAGCTGAAGTTGCTAACGTAGCTGAAGTTGCTAACGTAGCTGTAGTGGCTAGCGTAACAAACGTAGCAAACGTGGCTGAAGTGGCGAATGTCGCTGAGGTAGCTAACATTGAAGCTATCAAGATGACTGAGCCTTCTGTATCTATGGCTACAGCGAATACAGGTGGAGCTAATGCTTCTGCTCAAGTAGCGGCTGCTGCGGCTGACAAGTTTATTATGATTCGCTCACGCGATGACAATGATACTGACAACCCAATTTGGGTCGGAGGCGCGACAGTTGACGCCTTCAATAGCGCCAATGGATATCCACTGGACGCCGGTGAAACTTTGGTATTGCCAATCGAGAATGCTAATATGTTGTATGTTGACTCATTAGCCGCCACTCAAAATTATATCATTATCGCGGTATAAGGCAAACCTAACATCCCAGGCTAACTCTTTGTAGTTAGCCTGGTACAAATAACCGGAGTTCAGGGTCATGAGTATTCCCACAAGGGTGAAAGGCGGTGTCATCCAAATTCAAGATGCACCTCTGACGCCAAAAGGGTACGAAAAGATCGCACCCAGCACGGCGACAGGTCTTACAGTCCCCGCCGGGGCAACAATGGCCCTCATTCAAGCAGTGACTCAAAATGTCCGTTGGCGTGACGACGGAACTTCACCTACCTCGTCCGCAGGGATGAGGATTTCAGCGGGTGAAGAATTTTGGTATACTGGCGATGTCGATGCAATCGAGTTTATCGAAGAAATTGCCAGTGCCGAACTCAATGTAGCTTATTACTCAACTGATTAAGAGGAGCTTTTAATATGGCCGAATGCCTAAGAATTACCGAGACTAGCGATTCCGACATGAAGGAACGTTACTGGGACAAATTTTACCGTCCCCAACGGCAACAGGTCGGCCCCTTAACTGCTGGACTGGAAGTGGCGTTCGGTATCGTCCGATTGGCTAATGGCTATGACGAAGATGACCTGGCTACCATGGAAACTGCCATTGAGGGTGTCACGGGTGTTGATACTTGTGAATTAGTGGTTAGTGGTAGCGTTCCAACTGCGAACGATATCCCCGCTGGTTTTGAAGTTCACGCGACAATTGAGGGTCGATTTATCTTGCAAGAAACTGCATAACACGTTTTTAACCCGATAGTCGGGACGAATCCCGACTATCGGTCTCTTATTAACGAACATTCGTTTTGATGGAGCAAGTTTAGATGGCAACATATTATTGGGTAGCACCTGGTGTTAGAATTTGGAATGATACTACCGACGCATGGTCGTTAAGTGACGGTGGTGCGCCCGTTGCTGCGTATCCCACAACCGGTGATACGGCTATCTTCAAGGCATCGTCTGGCAGTGAGAACTGTACCATCACTGCTAATGTATCTATAGCTTCATTAAGTATGTACAATGATTTTGCTGGTGAACTTAGAACCGATAATCTGAGCACCTATGTCCATACAATCACAGGGGACTGCATCTTTGGATGCGCGGCTGCTGGTTCGATTAAACTGGGGACTACATCAACATGGAGTATTGGGGGCAATCTTCAATGCAATTTGGTTCTTGGCACATGGCTTCCAGGTAGTAGTAAAATTATAATGACTGGTACTGGTAAGGGGCTTCAGACTGGCCAATCAGGAGCAACTTATTTCTATGACTTAGAGATTAACGGCACAGTTACAGCTAATACAACAACGGTGCGGTGGCACCACGATCTCACTGTCAAAACGAATAAAACGTTGACTGTTCCTACGACGATGGTAGCTTGGAACATCGGGGCAGTAAGGCAGTCCAAGATATATCTTGAGTCTGGCGCTACCCTAGACGTATCCACTAGCTACGTTGCATGGTACTCCCCGGGAGTAGGTGGTGTAGCATCTATGGCTGCCACTGCGAACCTGATTGGGGGTACAGTATACAACTTTTATCCTAGCATATCACTTGGTGTTGGTGTGTGGGCAATGAGTACCACGAATGGCTACGATGCTGCTTTTCAGGTCTGGGGTCCAGCTACAACGGATGGGCAGTTTACGTTTCCGAATCAATATTGTCACATCAGTGGGACTGTGATTTGTAAGCAATCGAATGCTAATGCGAGTGGTAGCTTAAATATAAGGGCAGGTGGAAGTAGTTGTAATGTTGATATAGGTGGCCATCTCCAAATAATAATGGAGGCTAGTACTACTGCTAATATGACTGTGACTCAGAGTACTGGTAATTATTGGAGGATCGGGGCATCGTTTGTTACTTCGTATATTCGTGGTTCTGGGGGATTCTATTGGAATAGTGGTACCGAAATTATCTACTTCACAGGTGCTGAGGCTGGTAGATATCTCGATGCTCGAAATATTGCTGATCCCGTTTTCAATATCATTCGGGTCCAAAAAACAGGGTCAGGGAGTATTCTACAGTACGGGGATTTATATTGTAATGGCTTAGACATTATTGATGGTATCTTTGACCTCAACGAATATGACGCCTACATTGACAATTTATTCCGTGTCCAGAGTGGCGCAGGTTGGACACAGAGTTCCGCGTCCGTCATTAACCTACAAAGTACGACCAATACGACTAACTGTATGGCGTACGCTACAGTTGATCCTGTAGTTCTGAATAAGACTGCCAACGGTGTGACTCTAAGTGGTCACTTCTACTGTCGTACACTGACATTGACAAATGGAACCTGGAATGCTAATGGTTACGATGTAACTGTTACCGGCGGTGGTGTCGTTAAAGGCCCGGATACTTTAACAACGGGTTCTGGTACCTGGACTTTAGGTGGCACGACTAACATAGCTGGTGCCTCGTCTACTGGCAGCACTAGATTTGTAATGACAGCAAGCTCGACCTTTACTTACACATCTGAAGTCGATATTGGAGCACTGACTGTCAACACTGGTGTAACAGTCACATTAGCTGGTGGACCTACTCTTGATATTACTTCTGGTCTTGATCTCTACGGGACATTGAGTTTTAATGGCCACACTATCAGGTGTATTGGTCCCGTAAATGTCCATGTTCGCTCAACTGGAGTCCTTACGTCTAGTAGTGGAGATGGTATTTGGCTATACGAAACTACCTCGGGGTATGGTGTCATAACCAATGCTGGGACGTGGGCGGCCTATCATACTGTTTTCATGCAATGTCAGTCAGGAAGTCTATGGGCACCTGGAACTTATGGTGGATCACACGTTCAAATTCGGAGTGAGGGCACGACCGGTTGTTATGTGAAACCAGATGGTGGAACTTTTAATATCACTATCCTTGATTTGTATCAGGATAGTACTGGAATTCTCCATGTAGACATGACCAATAATCCTACGTTTAATATTGCTGGCAGTGCTACCTATAGTGGTGGCGTCGATTCATCACAGATAGATTGGACGGTAGGGAGTGAGACATTAGAATTTGTAGGGACAGCAAACCAAACTTATGAATGGGCTCATGGCATTGGTAATGTTGTTTTGGACAATAGTGGTTCAGGGACAGGGGTTGTATGTACAAGTTCCCCCGTGGCACATCTGGACTGTAAGTCTCTTACGGGGACAGATGGTGGCCTCTGGACCAATGGGATAGACGTTGATGTTGCCGGTGATGTGATTCTCGACATGGACGAAGTAGACACCAAGGCTGGTCTTGGTGTAGGCGGAACCTGGACGATTGCTGGGAATTTTGATTACAAAGATGTAATAACATGGGATTTGAATAGTCTAACTCTCTTCGATATGACGGGCACAAATAAATATCTCTTAGGAGCTATCTCCCAAATTCTTACAAATCTTACTGTATCTGGTTCAACGTACGTCCATTCCAGCACTGATACTTCCATTGATGTTCAGTACGAAACGTTAGTGACGGGTACTTTAACCGTAGACACTCTGGCATTCCGTTGTAATAGTGGCGACGGTAATATGACAATCAACAACGGTACGGTTACTGGTACGGGAACTCTGCGTTTCTTGAGTATGGGTGTGGGTAAAGGTTTGACCTTAGTTGGTGCATATACCTTTAGTATAGCTTCCACAGTTTTCTACGATCCTCAAGTCGGTGTATTGATTCCACCTGGTAATTATACAAACGGTGAAGTCAAGATTTGGGCTCAATCAGAGAATAGTACTTGGCAACCATTAACAGGTGCTTACAATTTTCATTCTTTAAGATTTTCTAGTGAGAATGATCCAGCTAACTATTCACTTTTGGTTGATAACACCACTAATATTCCAGCCTTTACCCTCACAGGCGAGTTTAATGTGGCACCTACAACTGGCGGGATAATTACCGTCAGCAACAACGGCGCATCAGCTATCAACTGGAATTTCAATTGTACCGATGGGAACAATGTTAATTTCCTTCATCACAGTATAGTTTGGAACAAGGGTTCTGGTACACTCACGTTTGCTGGGTCAGGGTCACATACTCTGGACACGTACACTAATGATATCGAAGATGTAGTGTTTAATGGAAGTGGAACGTGGACACTGGATACCGATGCGACTATTATTAAACCTGAAAGCTTTACGCTCTCAAGTGGAACCTTTGATGCTGACACCAGCGACGTAACCATCACTGGTACGGGTAATCTTACGCTGACTGATGGCATAGTCTATATGGGTGAAGGTACTTGGACGTGTAATGGTAACGTAGACATTAGCCTTGCAACACCCTCGAACTTTCATCAGGATAGCGGTAAGCTTGTTATGACTGGCACTGGGAAGACCATTAAGGGTAATACTACTGGTTATGGTCCATACCATTTTGAAGTTTCAACTGGCGCGACTATCACCAATATTTCGGCTGCGTTGGTAGTTAAGGATGGAACCTGTGTCATCAATGGCACCTTTGATATAGCTGCCGGCTTTTGGATTTATGGTAATTGTCAAATGACAACGGGGCCAAGTAGCTCAATCACAGGAACCTTTATTGTATTCTATTATAGTCGCGTTGGCGGTGGTCTAGTTAGCTATACTTCAGGGTCCATTTCAGTCGGTGATATATACCTTCGTAATTGGTCCACAACGGCGGCTGTGTGGCCCGCTGGAGTTTATAGTAGTAATTTACATATTGAGGCTCCTTATGTCGGTCATTGTTATATCACCTTCGGTGCAGGGTCGCATACCTACACAGGTTATCTCCACTGTTACAGTGGATCAGTTGATACGGGTCATCAAATCTATATCTATAACAATACCTATAACCCTGATATCACCATAGGTAGTTATTTTAGAAGTTCAGCAACTAATGGTGCAAATGTAGTAAATTGGTTCAAAGGTACGGGACTCATAACCTTTACAGGTGCTACGTATATTGATACGAGTCGGGTCGTTGGAACTTTGGATGCCATTGAAATTGATTCCAGTGGCACTATGGACTTAAATAGTGACATTGATTGTCAAAGTCTCTTGATCGACGGTGGTATATTTGATGCCGACGATTGGAATGTTACGATCAATGATTTCTTCCGCATGAACAGTGGCACTACCTGCCGAGCCGGTACAGGTACCTGGGATGTAGGTGGTGATTGGGATACGGTTGCCGCGACTGCGTCTGGTTCATTCCTAGCCGAAAGTGGTGAAATCCAATTAACTGGATCAGGAAACATTGAGACCTATTGTTCGGGCGATATCAATGCCTTTTACAGATTGACAATTTCTGGCACCTATACACATCCCGAATCATCTGACATTCTCTTTATAAATACGGGGGTAGTGGGTGGTTGGTTAAAGGTCACTAACGGCGGAACATTTACTACCACTGATACAGGACATTACATCAAGATATCGGGTTCCAATGACATAATCGTGGAGTCTGGCGGCGAAATTGTTATTGCTACAGGGGGTCGTATTTATTGCTATCAACCAGCCAGTGGCTATGGTATCCCAACTAACGATGGTCAGATTACTGGGACGGGTACTTTGTTTCTTAGGTACTTGGACACAGTTAATCCCTTTGATGATGGGATTTATCCCAATACTTATTATCATTCAAACAGTACTCGAACATTAGAATTTGCCGCTGGGACATATACTTTTGGTGGCTACCTTATTGTCAATGCTGACAGTACTGGTGATGTGACCATAGACATGGGAACTAATAATCCGACAGTCAATGTCACGGGCATCGTTAGAATGTCAGGTTCGTCTTCCGGGACCGCTGCGATTACACGAGCCGGGGCTGACACCAATTGGAATATCAGTGGTGATTTCCAGTTGTTGGGTGCTGGTCCAAAAGTTTACACCAAAGGTGCGGCTGGCTCATCTATCACACTGGATGGTACGGGTACTCAAGAGCTTAATTTCAGTGCCGGTGATGTTGAAGACGTGATTGTTGACAAAGCATCTGGTACAGCGATTCTCACTGGAAACATGGTCACGGACTCTTTCTTAGGCACAGCCGGTGAGATAGACTTTAACGGACAGACGCTACAAACAATCGGTGATTTTACCATCAACTCAGCAAACAGCACGGGATTTAGTGTTGTATCGGATGCCGATGCGATGAACGCCGCTGACATAATCGTAGGAAATGATTTTTACGTTTCTAATGTAACCTTTAATGCAACTAATACTTGGACTTTAGACGTACAGGGTGCTAGTGCTTTGGCCTTTGACGTAAGCGTTAGATATAGCAATGCTAACGCAGGTACGACAATCGACGCCACTGCCCCGGGTAATACGGACTTAGGCGTAAACTATAATTGGGATTTTGGAGCTTTACCGGGCGAAGCAGTGAGTTCTATTCATTCACTGTCTATCCATTGTTTTCCTTGGACTCGAATGACTAACAGACATGTTCGCGGTTTCCGCCGCCGATAAGGAGTAAAGCATGGCGATTACAGAAGATATGTACTACGGTACGCTTTGCGAAGCAAATGAATACTTCGAGAATAGACTTCACGAAGAAGCTTGGTTTGAGTCTAGTGCAGCGGATCGTCCCAAGGCATTACTACGTGCAACTCAGTGTATTGACGCTTTGAACTATAAAGGTAATGTGCATAGCGTGTGGGAGTTGTTGGAAGATGACCCCGATGCCACGGATGAAGAAATCAGGGAAGCGGAAACTGAGCAGACGCTTGAGTTCCCGCGTGGCGCGGACACAGTAGCACCAGTGACCATCGAGGTTGCTTGTTACGAATGTGCTCACGCATTACTGGATGGAGTCGACCCCGATGCAGAACTTGAACAACTATCAGTAGTTAGCCAAGGTGTTGCATCTGTGCGGACAACCTACAACCGCAGTCAACAACCCATTGAACATTTGCTTCATGGTATTCCGAGTGCTACGGCATGGAGATATTTGAAGCCGTTCTTACGGGATGGTGACAAGATTAAGCTCAGTAGGGTATCATAATTTAACCACTACCTTTTACCGCGAAGGTGGACCATGGTGTCAATAGCGGGGTTTTTTAGGAGAAATCCAAATGTTCGATCTTTATCTCACAACTGCGTGGCTTGGACTGTACGAAAACGATGGCGATGCTGGCGATGCCGGTGATGCTGGCGATGCTGGCGATGCTGGTGCTGGTGACGCTGGGGCTGGTGACGCTGGTGATGCTGGAAAGGGGTCTATCCCAATCCACGCTGGTGCGGCTGGTAATAGCCCTGGTACAGGTGGCAAGGTATTTTCACAGGAAGACTTGAACCGTATCGTTCAAGAGAGATTAGCCAAGGACCGAAAGACGCAAGAGCTAAAATATCGTGAATTGGAAACGGAATACAAAACGTTGCTGGAGAATCAATCACTGTCTACCGATCAACGAGAGCGGTTAGAGGGCGAATTGTCCGATATTCAGAAGCGATTCCGTACCAAGGAACAACAGCTTGCGCACGAGAAGCAACAAATGGAAACTGCCTTGACAGGCGAGCTTGAGACCTACAAGACCGCTGCGGTCGAATGGGAGAGCAAGTATAAGACTTCCGTTACTGACCGTGCATTGATTGACGCTGCCACCGTTGGCGATGCTTTCAACGCGCTACAAGTCGTTGCACTTCTGCGTCCCATGACGAAGATGGTTGAAGCTAAGGGGCCAGATGGACAGCCGACTGGACACTTAATTCCCATGCTGGATTTTCCGGACGTAAATGAAGCGGGAGAACCAGTCATGACACAACGAACCCCAGATGAAGCCGTAAAGAGGATGAAGGAGATACCCGAACAGTATGGGAACCTCTTCAAATCCAATGTCGTGAGTGGCATCGGTGCGGGTTCCGCTACCGGAGGCGTTACACCGGGTTCCGCAGGTCGTATTGATGTGAAAAAGCTCTCCCCAGAGCAATATATGAAACTTAGAAAAGAAAACCCCGGTCTTCTAGGCTTACGATCTGATCGCTAAAGTGGGGGTTCGTTTTAACCATAACTTTTTTTTGTAAACTTCTCCAAAGGAGATTTAAGATGAATAGTCTTTATCTTTGTCAGGCAGAGGTTGCGTTGTTTGACAACGAAAACTCTGCGTTTTTCCCGGAACTGTGGGCGATGGAAGGTCTGCACATTCTTGAAGAAAATATGGTAATGGCTGGGCTAGTCCACCGTGACTTTTCGCCCGAGGTTGCCAACTACGGCGACGTAGTGAACACTCGTCGACCTGGTACGTTCAGTACCAAGCGTAAGACTGATGCTGACGCCATTGTGCTACAAGATGCACAGTCTACCAATGTGCAAGTTCCCCTGGATCAGCACATGTATATCTCGTTTACCATCAAGGACGGTGAAGCGAGTAAGTCATTCCAGGAACTCGTGGACATTTATCTGCTCCCAGGTATGCAAGGTATCGCTCGCGGTATCGACCGTGCCATTTTGGGTCAGGTTCCACAATTCTTGGCCAACCGTGTTGGTCGTCTTAGCGCCCTGAGTGCCTTGAACGCCAAGGATTACTTGCTTGAGGCTCGTGAGACCATGAATGAGAACCTTGCGTTCCCAGAAAACCGTAACTGCGTATTGGCTCCGTCTGCTGAGACGGCTATGCTCAAGACAGAGATGTTCTTGAAGGCCAACGAGCGTGGCGACAGTGGCCGTGCCCTTCGTGAAGCGGCTTTGGGTCGGGTTCTTGGTTTCGACACCTGGATGGATCAGAACGTTACTGGTCTGGACCCGGTGAATCTTGACACAGCCCCCGGTGAAACGACTGTAGGTTACGCTGCTGGTTACAGTGCTAACATCGCAGTTGATCTTGATCCGGACTACGTCGCTTTTGTCGGCGAGTACTGTGTCATCTCAAGTGACGGTCAGCCAACTGTGCTGACAGTGGCCGCAGCCAACGCGAGCGATACTGACTTTATCGCTCTGGATGCGCCTCTGAAGTATGCGGTATCAGCTAATGATCCCATCACCGTTTACAAGAAATGTGCCATTGACTTCGGTGGCGGTTACGCTGCTGGTTGGGCCAAGGGCATCAATCTTGACAGCTTTACTACTGGCAAGCATCCGCGAGTTGGTCAAATCTTGAAGATCGCTGGTAAGATTTATACCGTTATCGAGTCATTCGATGCGGCTGGCGACCGAGAGGTTTGGCTGGATCGACCTTTGGAAGACACCGTCGCTGACAGTTCTGACGTTTTCCCAGGTCCGGGTGGCTCTATGAACCTTTGCTTCCACCGCGATGCTATCGCTCTCGTAAGTCGCCCCCTGGCTCTGCCAGCCGGTGCTCTCGGTGTGCGGTCGCAGGTTGGTGTGTACAACGATGTGGCCATGCGTGTTACGATGCAATACGATGTGTATGCGCAAGGTACTGTTGTCACTCTCGACATTCTGTGCGGCGTGAAGACTTTGGACGTGCGCCTCGGCTCGGTCCTGCTTGGTTAATCCAAGTTAGATGATTACGGTGTCCCGGCCTTCGGGCCGGGCACCTTTTTTAATCTCGCGGAAGGAATTCCACATGGATGCTTTACTTATGTCGCAAATAGATCCGTTAATTTGGTCTAGTCTGCTCTCACAGTATGGGCCATTGATCGGAGTAGTTCTCTTCTTCATCTGGCGAGACTGGAAACGAGAAGACAAACTCAGTGATAGGATTACTTCATTAGAAGAATACCAAAAAGAAACCCTAGCGGATTTAGTAGAAAAATCAACTATTGCTTTAACCCATAGTGCTGACTGTATGAAATGGGTCGCCGCTGTCATGGCTAAAGTATGTGATCGTTGTCCTGAGCTTGATGATTGTCCTACACAACCCACACAATCTAAGTAACCAAAAGAAGCTGGGTACACAATGAGTCTTAATCTTGTTCAACGTCGATATGTACGGCTAGTCCGTCAAGTGCTGTATGGTTTGCGAAACCAATACGGTGCTAGTATAGTTGTATATCAACTGATAGACGCTGAAACTGATTATACCACGGGTGTAAAAACCATTGATAAAATCAGTTATGAACTGACGGCAGTGGTTACCCCCACCAAACTTGCTCGTGAAGTCTTACAATCTATATCACAGATTTCTGCGAACAAAACAATGGTGTATGGTGGCACATTCGACTCCGGTGTTAAGACCTTTGCTATAGAGGGCCGTCATCTACCTAATGATTTTGAATTTAATATGGACGATTGGATTGTCTATAATAACCAACGCTTTGAAATCAAGAGTATCGAAAAACTGGATCACGGTGCGGGCTGGATTATTGTAGGTAGAGTTATAGTTGGCCAACATGCCGAACGTATTTTCCATGAAAATGCCAGCAACATACTTTGTAACCTAGATAGTTATGCCGAGGTAGTTCCATGGTCAACCCACCATCCCGAACATAACATTCCATTAGACCATGACGTAGCCGTTCAAAAGGTTATGTATCGGTCTGCTGAGAATACATTGAGTCTGGCCCAGTCTGCGTCTCTCGGGGTCTCTCAAATTTACGCAGCACAAAACGACTTAATTCTAGACCAGTCAGCTACCGCTCAAAAGATTCTTTATCGCTCAGCTATTTCGACGGACTTGGTATTCAATACATTGGGTGTTGGTGTCGAGATTGTAAAAGTTATCAATCGAACCTTCGGCCATGAAACAAACGACATTAACATTCAACACTCAGTGAGTGCCGCTGGTAGTATTTTCAATCGAAGTGCTAAATCAACACTTAATCTACAACATCAGGTAGATGTATCTGGCGTTTGGAATCGAACACCAGAAAATACACTTAACTTGAATCATTCAGCTAGTGCAGCAGGAAGTATTTATAACAGATCAGCAGAAAACACTCTTATTCTTGGACAAGAGGTTAGTACGGCAGGGACAGCTTTTGGAACACCTGCCCAATCCGATTTAGGGTTGGACCAGAATGTTAGCTATTCAGCAATATTTAATCGAAGTGCTAATTCCGACTTGAGTATGGATCAGTTAGTTAGTACGGAAGGAAGTATTTGGAATCGAGATGCTGAATCAGCCATTGCTGTGGGCCACGAGGTACGTAAAGACGGTAGTATTTGGTATCGCAACCCTGATAATGCCACGTTTGAGGGTAACACACTCACATTAGACCAGACGGCTAGCCCTGAAGGTAGCATTTGGAACCGAGGGCCTAGCGACGATTTAGTCATGTCTCAAGATGTGATTAGTTCTGGCAGTATTTTTAACCGTGGCCCACAATCCGACATTGCTATGGACCAAGACGTAGCTAAGACTCTCGCCCAAAGCGACGGGTCTGGTTCCGAACTTGATCTTGACCATGCCGCTGGGGTGCAGGTTATTCGGCCACGTAGTGCCCAGAATGTCCTCAGCTTGGACCATGATGCTAGCGTGCAGCGAGTACGGTATGCAATGGCTCAATCTGACCTTAACCTCGGGCATCAATGCAACTATCAAGTCGGTACGGATGGTAGCGGTATGAGCTACCTGGTATGCAGTCAAAGTGTTAGCCTTGAGGGTAGCATTTGGAATCGCGGTCCTGACAATAATACTTTAGAGGGTAATAGCCTAACACTGGACCAAACAGCACAGTTGTCTGTGTATCGTTCACGGGGGGCTGATTCAGCCTTGAGCTTGAGTCAGGATGCCAGCCCGGCTGGTAGCATCTGGAATCGTGGTCCCGATAATAACACGCTTGAGGGCTCGACATTGGCTCTTACGCAGCAAGTAGACGTACAAGCCATTCTGAACCGGGGTGCAGGCAACACGCTCTCTCTGGGGCACACAGCGAGCGTATTGGTCTACCGTGGACAGAGTGTGGGTAATACTCTGATATTGGATCAAGATGTTAGCGTACAAAAAGTTATGTACCGGGATGCTGAATCCACTCTCAGCCTGACTCAAGCAGTCGAGTTGTCAGTAATCCGTGAACTGGCCGCAAGTAGTCAGTTAATAATTGACCAAATGGTCAATACAGAGGGTAGCATTTGGAATCGTGGACCTGACAATGCAACCCTAGAAGGCAACACACTTACCTTAGATCAAGACCTGAATAAAGAAGGTAGTATTTGGAATCGTAATCCACATAACGATCTCGTTATGTCTCAAGATGTGATTAGCTCGGGCAGTATTTTCAACCGTGGCCCACAAACCGACATTATTCTTGACCAGGATGTAGCTAAGACTCTCGCCCAAAGCGATGGTTCGGCCTCTGAGCTTGATCTTGACCATGTCGCTGGGGTGCAGGTTATTCGTCCACGTGATGCCCAGAATGATCTAACTTTGGACCACGATGCTACTGTACAGCGAATTCGATTTGCGTCAGCACAATCAATTATTGACCTTGGGCATCAATGCAACTATCAAGCCGGTATGGAAGGTAGCGGTATGAGCTACTTGACATGCAGTCAAAGTGTTAGCCTTGAGGGTAGCATTTGGAATCGTGGCCCGGACAATAGTACCTTAGAGGGTAACAGTTTAACACTTGACCAAACAGCACAGTTGTCTGTGCATCGTTCACGTAGTACGGATTCAGCCTTGAGCTTGAGTCAGGATGTGAGTGCGGCTGGTAGCATCTGGAATCGTGGTCCCGATAATAACACGCTTGAGGGCTCGACATTGGCCCTTACGCAGCAAGTAGACGTACAAGCCATTCTGAACCGGGGTGCGGGCAACTCGCTCTCTTTGGGGCACACAGCGAGCGTCCTAGTCTACCGTGGGCAGAGCATTGGCAATACACTGACATTGGACCAAGAGGTTAGTGTACAAAAGACCATGTATCGAGGCTCAGAGTCAACTCTGAGTCTTAGCAACGATGCTGTAGCCCAAAAGACCATGAGTCGAGACGCTGAGTCAACTCTGAGCCTTACAAATGATGCTGTAGCCCAAAAGACCATGTATCGAGACGCTGACTCGACTCTAAGTCTCACAGATGATGCTGTAGCCCAAAAGGCCCTGAGTCGAGACGCTGAGTCAACTCTGAGTCTTAGCCACGATGCTGAGGCCCAAAAGGCCATGAGTCGAGACGCTGAGTCGACTCTGAGCCTCACAGATGATGCTGTAGCCCAAAAGGCCATGAGTCGAGACGCTGAATCGACTCTGAGTCTGACTCAAATAGTCGGGTTGTCAGTAACCCGGGAACTGGCCGTAAGTAGTCAAATAATGATGTACCACGAGGCTGCTTACTCGGCAGTGTTTAGTCGTACAGCTAGTTCGACACTTGCGTTAGACCACACAGTCCATGCCTCTCACGTGGCGATGCGGTCTGCCTCATCAGATATCGGTATAGCTGATAGTGTGACTGTGTCGCACATCTCAAGCCAGTCGGCACAATCCACCCTGTCAATGGACCAGGAAGCCTCAGTTGTCCATGTGTTCAACAAGGGTGCCCAATCAGACCTTACGATTACACAAGACGCTGAGGTACAGAAAGTACTCAATAGGACAGCCTCAAATACCCTCGCCATCTCTCAAGATGTGGGGCTGTCAGTTATTCGCGAGTTAGGGGCGCAATCTGATTTGACCTTGAGTCAAGATGTTGGATTATCTGTAGTTAGAGAGCTTGGGGCAAGCTCAGCATTAACTATGGACCACACGGCGAGTTACCAAGGAACGTTCTATCGTGGTGCTCAAAGTGATTTGAGCATCTCGCACGACGCAAGTGCGGCTGGTAGCGTTTGGAACCGTGGGGTCCAATCGGACATTGGTGTCACTCAAGATGTTGTATTGCAGCACGCGCATGGGCGAGGTGCTCAATCCGACTTGACGATAACTTCGGATGTGATTTCAAGCGGTAGTATCTTCAATCGTTCGTTAGAAGATTCAATCGAGCTTGTACAGATAGCCGACGGCGGCCCTGTGTACGGACGTGATGGTGACAGTAATTTGGATATGGGTCAAGAGGTCAGTATTTCGATGGTACGACCTCGAAGCGGTGACTCAGCACTGAGCCTGGATCAAACAGTCTCGAATCAAAAGGTCATGACACGGGGGCTTGATAGTGATATTGGTGTCGATCACAGTGTAGCACATCAACGTCTTGCCTTCCAGAATCCTGACTCAGACATTGGTATTGACCATGAATTAACACTTTCAGTGTTCCGTGATAGGTCGGCCAATAGTGTTTTGGCTCTCGACCAGGACGTAGCCTTGTCAGTGTTCCGCGACCGTGATACTGACTCTGATATTGGAATCGACCATGAAGTTGGGCTTCAGGGTACGTACAATCGTGCTGCCGACAACACTTTAGCTTTGGCTCAGGATGCGAGCTACTCGGCTATTTTTAATCGAGATGGTAGCTCAACCTTAACCTTGGACCATGACGCTGAATACTCGGCTGTGTTCCAACGGTCGGCTAACAGCACCATTGAGATAAATCATAGTGTCGGTGTCACGAAGATAATTTATGCAAATGCGAGCAGCACCGTTGGTGTCGACCATAGTGTGTGCATCTTAGCTGCCAATCTGATTTCAGCTTGGCACCTAGACGAGACAAGCGGTGTACGGTATGACTCTTGGGGTAACAATGACCTTATCGACTGGAACACCGTGGGTTACACGACTGGTAAGGTCAGTAACGCGGCTAACTTCGTGTTAGCTAACAATGAACAATTGATAGCTGCTAATGATGCGACTCTTCAAACTGGAAATATTGACTTCATGTTTACTGGTTGGATTAAGGTAAACAATTGGGATAAAGAATATCGGTTCTTTGGAAAATGGGACGAAGGGTCTAGTGAGCGTGAGTATCTGTTACGGGCTAAAAAAGATGGTCACCTAAAGTGGAATGTCTCAAAAGATGGTAGCAAGAAAACAGAACTAACTCATGGGGTAGCCCTATCGGCTAATACATGGTATTTCTTCTGTGTATACTACGACGATACAAACCAAGAACTTGGTGTCAGTGTAAATAATGGAACCTTCGCCACATTAGCTTATACCAAGGGCATCCATACGGGTGCTGCCGATTTCACAATCAGTGGCGATGCTGAACTTAAAAAGCCTCTGGGTGGCGTTGTTGACGCCGTGCATTTCTGGAAGCATATTCTGACTGATGACGAAATCACATACATGTATAACAGTGGTAACGGTAGACAAGTATAACAGTGGTAACGGTAGACAAGTACCACCTTTCCTTTGTGAGTAAAACATGGCTGTTAATATAGAAACTACACTAGCCGCTGTAGACGTGGATATTGCCACATACTGGCAGGATATTCTCGACCTAGAAGCCGACTATCTGGTAGCCAATGGGAAGTATGCACAAGCCCTCTCGACACATGATACGGTTCCCGAAGATGGCAATGGCACAGCCCCGGAGAATCTCGCTGATTCGCCCACGGACCAAACCGAGGATTGGGAAGACTTAGTAACTCTTCCAGCCACTATGGCGTGTGCATTGGCCTTAGATGTATATCAAACCGCCAACGCATGGGGTTGGGTAGCAACTTTTGACGTTCGTTTGAACGGCGTCATTTGGAGACGCCAAGACGACCAGGGGCCATTAGGTAGGGATCGAGATTGGTTTGCATGGGATGGCGATGCTCTGGATACTTTAGAAATAGCGGCTCTAGCTTGTTGGACGATGAATGAGACCAGTGGTACCCGTTATGATTCAATAGGAACTAACCACTTGACAGAATACAACACAGTACCGTATACGGCAAACGCTGTTGTAGGAAATGCGGCTGTATTTTATCCAGCCAATAAAGAGTATTTTGGTCTCAATACCGATCTGTTTTCATCAAATGCTGACTTCACACTTTGTGGTTGGGTCTATTTTGATACAACGGTCTCCGGTGATAAAAACCAAAAGATTATGCAACTCTTTGAAGACGGGCGTGAGAAGGGTAAGATAGAATGGGATGCCCGTAGTCCAAAATTCAAATTCAAGCTCTTTAACAAAGAAGTATCTGATTTTACCCCTGTAGATGCCGTTCCGGATACATGGATGTTCTTAGAATACTATTATGACTCAGCGAACGGGGCTATCGGTGGTTCCTTTAACAATGGTGACTGTACTGAAGAAATTACTGTTGATTTTGTTGAAGACTCAATCAATAAAATAAAGTTTGGAGCTATGAAAACAAGGGTTGACCCCATAGTACGTTTAGACCAATGGTGTCTGTTTGATAAGTTACTTACTCGAACCGAACTAAACTATTTGTACAATGACGGTAACGGACGGGAGCCTGGATAATGGTTGATGTACCCACACAACTTGCAATCGCTAGTGCTAGAATAGTCTACCTTAGTCCACAGGCTATCGTACTGGAGAAGTATATTTGGAGCAACTTTGGCCTCTACGCACAAGGGTTGCGTACACATACCACAGTCCCCGAGGATGGGATTCTAGTAGCACCAGATTTTCCCTTTATGTCAGCAGAGGATCAAACTTTAGGTTGGGAACCATTCTTAGCATACTTCCCACCTACCATGATGACTTGCATGAGTATTGTAACGTTTCAAATGCCGTACCAGCATCCAGCTTTTGAGGTGCGATTTGAAATGCGACTTAACGGGGATTTATATCGGAAGCAACTAGCCTATGGACCACCGTGTTGCTTGTCTGAAGCTCACGATTGGATCATGACTGAGGAGGGTGAATAATGGCTGCGAACCCTAATTGGCCACGATGGATATTCTCCTCACTAGCCGTACACTTTAAGAACGTAGCAGACGGACTGAATTTACCTATTCTAGTAGAAGGTATTGATGAACGTGAACCTGAGAAGATGGAAGTAGATAGATGTGAATTACGAGTAAATGGACCTTACATTCGAGAACTTAGTAGTAAGTATTGGAGACTTTGGATTAACATTAACATCCTGATGACGGACTACATGGAAGGACAAGGGGAGAATACGTTTAAGCTCTTTAATTGGGGCGGTGCGTTTCTTGAAGCGATGGAATTGCCGATCCCCATTTACAGATTCGGTCCGGATACGGGAGGTGTAGACGATCAAACGCTCTTGGGTTGTCTCTCCGAGATGCGAGGAAAAAATGAGAGCATTAAGTTAATCCACTTCGGACAGATTGGTGCCACTGAGCGTATCAGACAATCCGCAGTGGATGGTAAATTTGAGTTGTACCTTAATTATCCAACTGGAGGCTAAAACTATGGCCCGAATTGAACTCCGTGACGCGCTGATTTATATTCAGGACGGACTCTCTGGGACTGCCACATTAAATGAGGCAACCCCCGGTGCGAACGATACTGATGTAGATATCAGCAGTCCAGTGTTGAACACTGATGACACGGATTTGGTGCCCGTTGGTGCTCGGTTTACGGTTAGTACTGCTAACCAAGATACCGAGTACACCGTCACTGCCCGTACCCCCACGGGTGCAGGTCCGACGACCAACATTGCGTTCTCGCCTGCTTGGGGTACACCTACGCCAGCCAACGCGGATACACTTACCTTCCTACCTCAACGGATTGAGGTTAAGATTGGTGAAGGAAACGTTACCTACACCGAAGCGAAGGAATATGAGTACCTGTTGGACCGTGGTGACCTCGACACAGTACGAGAAGGCGACCAGCAACCAATGGACGTGTCCATTGACTTTGTGTATGAGCATGTAACAAGCGGAACTGCTGAAGATATCACAGTTGTGGATGCTCTGAAACGACAAGGTGATGCTTCAGAATGGGTGTCGTCATCTGACGACCTTTGTGAGCCCTATGCTGTTGACATTGTTATTGACCACGTGTTGTCATGTGGTTCAGAACAGAATGAAATGACGATTCTGCCGGACTACCGTTACGAGTCCTTGGAATTTGACCTTGGTGATGCGACTATCTCGACCTCCGGTCGATGTAATTCCGTTGAAGCTACTGTCAGTCGTTATTCATAATGTGATTCTGTAAAGGGGTTAGGACTTCCCTAACCCCTACCTTTTAATCCTTTTGGCGAGGAACTATACAATGAAGATCGGTGGAATTGAGATCAATGGTCCGAATGAAGTACTGCTTGTACTTCCACGAGAAGAAGACGATATTATCATCAAAGCACGTGCAGTGTTGGATATGGATACTTTTGAAGAGATGTGTCCAGAACCCAAGCCGCCTACCGTCCGAAAAAAGGGTGGGGTCGAACCCAACACGGATGATCCAGGTTTTAAGCAACAAATGGCCAACTACAATGAGAATCGCCTAGCGTTCATCGTCGTCAAGTCTTTGGAGCCTAGCAATATCGAATGGGACACAGTAGACCCAGATGATCCAGGTACACTTGAAAATTGGACAGACGATTTTAGGAACGCTGGACTAGCGACTGTGGAAATCAACAGGATTATCCAAGTTGTCATGGAAGCAAATGCCCTGGATGAAAGTAAGCTTGAGGCAGCACGCCAGGTTTTTCTACGTGGTCAGCGTCAAGCAGCAAGCGAATCCTCTGGCCCAGCTACCGAACCGGAGAGTATGTAATCTGGCAAACTTGCCAACGATTTGGCATTTTACCACCAGGTTGCAAGCCTAGCTGGGATGACATGGGTGTTTGGCAACAAGCTTTAGCTATCGGTTGCCATCAAACATGTGACGAGGATGAACGTAAGGAAAAGGAAGCTCTAGCAGGTGTTGGGGCACGGATGCCAAGTACGGGCCGTAAACGTTAAGGGACGCTGACCGATGAGATTAAAACTGACAATAGAAATGGCCCAGTTTAACAAGAGCGCCTATGTCCAACTCTTTGAGTCATGGCTTCACCAACAACTTTCAAGGTTAGCTGCACGCTATCTGTTGGCCACGGCCGTTGATCTTATTGCAGGACAAACTGGTGCTTATCGTGTTTGGTCGGGTGCCTCTGCGGCTTCATTTTTGCATTTAGCTAATGAGATTCACTCGACAATCCCTATTTCAAAAGGTAACGCTACGGGAATAGCATACGGGAAACGATTTAGTGACGGTGGTATTGAAATTGATAAGGGTGTGGGACGATTCTTCTATTCTACTGATCTACCACACCTTGTCTATAACGAATATCACAACGCAAATACGGACCCTGATAGGGCGCTATTCTCTCAGCTCAAAAATCCTGGACCCTATGGATTCCAAAAGGCTGGAACACGAGCCGTTGAGCACGCTATCGACGGTATGGACCCACTTCCCAGCCCCCTCCTTGTACAAAGTATCAAAGTAAAGACGGTGACATAAATGGCCGAACAAATTCGACAAGAATTCATTATCGACGCCGCTGATGCACTCCGTGATCTTAAAACACTCATGGATCGGTACAAGAGTTTGAATACCACACTGAACAAGTTTGGTGGTACCGCAGCTAGGTTTAATACGAATGCCAGTAAAGTTGTGGCGTCTTTGAAGAGAATTAAGGACGAAGCAAAGCTAGCTGCAGATCAATTAAAAAGAGTATCGGGCTACAAGGGTATTGTAGCGGCGGCACCACGTGCAGCGGCAGGTGCGAAAGCAGGGGCAGGCGTGGCAGGGGTTGATCCCGCTCAAGCTAAGAAAGCAGCCGCCTCCTTAGAGCAACTACGAGCAGCAGCACAGAAAATCTTTTCTGGGGCCGCTATCCAGAATCAGAAGGCGTTCAAAAAGGGTCTCAATGAATTAGTCGTTGGCTTCCATCGTACTGGTGGTACTGTTGATGAATTCAAAGAGAAGGTCAAGAAATTAGATAGCCAAATAAATGGCTCGAAAGCCCGCATGACAGCGGCTATGCGAGCTATCGGCAGGGCTACACGGAGAGAACTGAATCCCGCACCCGTCCAGAGTTTTGCTGTGTCGTGGAAGACCATGCTCCGGATTGTTACAACACAGCTAATTGTTCGTGGTTTGAATCTATTAAAGCAAGCCTTCAAGGAAGCCATCAAAGGATCAATTGAATTTCAAAGGTCTATTGCTGAAGTTGCTACTATTGCTAATGACGCCTACGGTAGTCTCGCGGACATTGCCAAGATTGTTCGGGATACATCAGACGAGTTTGGAAAGGGTCGATTAGATGTAGCTGAAGGTTTGTATCAGACATTGTCGAATCAGGTCGGTGACGCTAGTGAATCGTTGCACGTTTTTAATACAGCTAACAAGTTGTCTATTGCGGCGGTATCTTCGACTGAAGATTCTGTAAATCTCCTAACTGCGGCACTAAACAGTTTTGATATTAGTACCAATCAATCTGAGTCTGTTGCGGCCAAGTTATTCAAGACTGTCGAATTAGGTCGTACACGTATTAGTGAATTGGCCAACACGTTTGGGCGAATTGGACCCCTGGCTCACTCGCTCGGTATTAGTCTTGAAGAAACCCTAGCAGCCATTGCTACCATTACGGTTCAGGGTACGCGAACCGCTGAGTCGATGACCCAGGTTCGTGGTGTTATGCAAGCATTACTAAAGCCCTCTGATAACCTAAAGGTAGCATTCAAACAGCTTGGTTTTGCAAATGCCGAACAGATAATCGCTACCTACGGTTTCCAAGGTGCTTTGACACAATTGCAAACGACAGTAGGTTCATCTAGTAGTGAAATGGGCAAGTTGATTCGTCGAGTTCGTGGTTTGTTGGGTACTATCACTTTGGCCAGCCAGGATGCTGAAACCTTTGTTGATAACCTAAGACAGATTGGTGAGACTTCAGCAGAAATCCTTGAAAAGAAATACAAGCTCGTTTTTGATACACCTGGTGAAGAACTAGCCCGTGAGTTTAACAAGCTGAAGAATATCCTCGTCGAAGATATTGGTAGAGCCTTAGTGGATACTACATTGTATGCCATTAAGTTTGCAAAATCTTTAACCTGGGTTTATGATGCCACCATGACCTATGGTACAACTTTGGCGGTTTTCCTTATTCCGTTAATGTCTACAAAACTTAAAATCTTATACAGTGAAATCGCTGCCTGGATTACATTAAGAGCCGAAGTTGTTTTGACTCAAGTAGCTATGGTACGGGCTGGCAACGCTTCTATATGGGCGGCAGTCAAGTCGGCCGCTATGTGGGCTATTGCGGCAGCACCAGTCGCCGTGGTTGCTGGAATTGTCGCATTATTCACGTACAACCTCAAGCGTGCTGCTAACGAAGTTCATGCAATGAACGTTGCCCTTGCTGAGTATATTGATAAACAATACGAGTTAGAGAAAGCAATCGGTAGGGGTGCTCTTGAACAGCAATTTGAGTTGCAAAAGAAAATCAATCAACAAAATCTCTCTGATACCCTCAAGACTATTGCGGCAGTTCAACGCGCCTATCAGAAACAGGCTGTAATTATTGCTGAGAATAACAGAAGGGAAGTTTCTGACACTAAAGACAAGTTTAATACTATTCTAGAAGCACTTAAAGATTATCAATCTGCATACGAAGATGTTGCGACTGACGCTGCTGACGCCATTTCTGAATCCCAGGACAGGATTTACGACATCAATCGAAAGGGTGAGGACGACAAGTATCAGCGTAGTCTGAGATTCCTTGACTCTCAAGATAAAGTTCATGCACAACAACGACGAATCCTGGAATTAAGCCGCGAAGGGGCGAGCCTCCTTGTCACAGGTAAGCCTGAAGATATCGAACGTGCGTTAGCTCTGTATGGTGAAGCCGAGAACATCTATGGTAATCTCAAGGACTTAGCTTGGGACCAACTAGAGCCTTTGGAAAAAGCTTATAAAGCGGGCGAACTCTCGAAGAGTCAATTCCAGGACTTGAGAAAAGCCCGTTTGGCTGACAATCAAGCCTTGAAGCTTGGAACTAATTTGACCAACGCTCGTTTAGCTGCGGAAAAGAAACTTCAAGCTGTAGCACAGGAAAAACAACGTATAGCCGAGGAACGTGCCGCAACCCTCAAGAAATTGAACAGGGAATTCCAGGGCGAGTTCGATATTATCTTCAAGAACATGAATCAGTTTGATAAGTCCAACAAACGACTTAGTGCTAAGGAATTGCAAGATCAATCAGCCGCTAGGGCACGTGCCTTTGCCAATATCAGAAATCTTGCAAAAGAACTGCCAGAATTTGATTACCAAGATTTCTTTGGTTTGGCCCAGTTGTCGTCAGAACTTGATGGTATGCTCTCTGATAAAGAGCTTACAATTTCAGAAGCGTCTATCAATCAAATGGGTGAAACGATTGCTAAGGGCTTTAGTGACTACATGGGTCCGGTAGTTGAAGCTCAGATCAAAGCTATGTCTAAGGTCATGGGCGTAGAATTTGATCCGACACGAGGAGTTGAAAACCTTAGCAATGCGTACCTTGAGGCTAATAAAAATGCTATTGAGCTTCGCACCACCTTAATGGAAATCAAACAGTTAGAAGTCTCCGTAGCAGCAGCAAGAACACGAGGTGAACGAGCACTCATCGCAGGTACAGTAATGGTTGTGCCACCCCTTGCCAGAAAAGCTTTTGAGAACGCCGTGGATTTAATTGGTAAAATGAAGTCTGGGACAGACTTGACCAATGATGAATGGCAGTTATTAGAAACCCAAATTCAATCTGTTGATGACACCATAGATGGTGTAGGTGATCGCAGTGATGACATGGCTGCAAAATTAAGAGTCATGAGGGATGCGGCAGGGGAGGTGTTGGTAAACAGTAAAAAAATCCGTGAAGAAACGGAAGCTTATACAAAACTAGGTGGTGACCAAAAGTTACTAGGCATCGAAAGAGCCTTAGCATACTCGGCGGACGGTAGAGCCGTCGCTGTAGCAAGAATGCTGCCCCTCAGAGCGGCTGAAGACCTTGCTATCCAAGGTACAAAGAGTTTGGAACAAGAGCTTGCTGGAATCCAACAAAATCGGCTCAATGACTCATTAAAAGCCATTGATATTTGGAAGAGTGCTCAGCTTACAGCCTACGAAGATGTGGCCCGGAAAATACAGAATCAACAACAATACACGCCTCCCGATGTTCTAACTCAGGCAGCAGGTAAACAACTAGGCGGACTAATACAAGGGTATGCAAAAGGTGGTTTAATCAATAAGTTATCGTATTTAGCAAAAGGAAATTTAGCACGAGGTACAGACACGATTCCCGCGATGTTGAGTCCAGGTGAATTCGTAATGAATGCCAAGTCCACAAGACAATTCTTCTCCCAGCTTGTGGCAATGAATAGTGGACGGGCACCAGTCTTCAGACAAGACGGCGGCTCAGTTACTAACGTAACTGTTGGTGACGTAAATATAAACGGTGGCAGTGGTAAAGGATCATCTGCCCACCAACAAGGGAGGCAAGTTGTCGCCGTAATCAAACGTGAGATGCGGCGAGGTACATCATCGTTTTAACTCCTGTAGACAATGGAGAACTTCACATGTTTAATAGAGAAGCCCTTTTGGAAGCCCTCGAACTTGGTGGTCGCTTTCAGGTGGAACATTGGCGTGAGGGCGAGTTGCTCGCCACGTACGATTTCCACAACGAAATCACCACAGAGGGTAAGAATGCGTTGCTGGACATTATGTTCCACAACGACACGCAAATCGACACTTGGTACTTAGGTCTTGTAGATGCTGCGGCATTTTCAGCCACGTCAGCTAATGACGTATACGCCCAGATTGATGGGTCAAATGGTTGGGATGAATTCGCAGACTACGATTACAGTGCAAATAGCACGGCCCGTGCCGAGTGGCAAGAAGACGCAGCTAGTGGTGGTCAGATTAGCAACACGACAGTTGCTACGTTTGATATCACTGGTAGTGGCTCCGTATGGGGTGTCCACCTTGTTGGTGGTGGCACCGATGCCGACGTGCAAAGCGCCAATGCTGGTGGCGGAACGTTGTGGGCGACAGCCAACTTCACAGCGAACGTCAGCGTGGCAAATACCGACCAACTCAAGGTAACGTACACCGTTACCGCATAATTCCCTCGCCAGGTTGGTTTGGGAAACCCTCGTAGGGTTTCCCGGCCAACTCTTTTAATCTAGATATTCAAATTTTAAGCCATTCGCAGTCTTTTGTTTTCCTTTACAGACTCTCCCAACACTACTAGAATTACATCCTGTTTCTTCAGCGGCTACCGTGAGATTGATAAATTCAACCCCTGTACTAATACATCGAACTGCTCGACCACGGTGAGTCCCGTCACGACGTTTATCGAGACTATTTTCTTTGGGGGTACCGTAACACAAATTAGACACTGAATTATCGAATCGCCCTTTAGAACCATGTCGAATCTGTTGACCATCGGGACACGAACCTAGAAAAGCCGTGGCGACAAGTTGATGAACCGTATGTGTACTAGCAACACTGTCCTTTGTTAAACCTACTTGTAAAGGATTATCAGGATGACCAGATGTCGACTGAAGAATTTGACCTTTTAATTTCATGACTCTATTATTCTTGGTCATTACAGTCCGGTCAACTGACCTTACTCGCCCTAGATTTGATACTTCATATAGCTCGTCATAGTCTTCAATAGCTCGCCAGTCTTCATTTTGTTTAGTCAGTGATGTTTCCTCATAAGCCCAAGTAAAACCGCCAGCCGATTTTCTTTTACCACGACAAACAGAACAAATGTCTCCAGAATTGCATTTAGAAGCTTTTGCGGCTTGCCGTAGATTATCAAAAATAACACCATCATTACGTTTAACCCGAGTACCACGAACCCCTGATCCAGTTATCTTAGGTTTAGATTCTCGCTGAGTGACTCTCACTGTTTGTTCATTTTTATCAACAAACTCCCAACCAAATCCTCCACATGATCTCCGATGACCATTGCAAACATACGAGATGCCAGAAATGCCACACCCTGTCACTTCAGCAGCTTCACTCAAGTTTATAAATTCAACACCATCCGACCTCCGAACAGCTTTTCCACCATGAGTCCCGTCCCTTCGTCTATCAAGTCCATCTTCACTAGGGGTCCCATAGCAAAGATTAGATACACAATTGTCCAATACACCTTTTGAACCATGTCGAACTTGACAACCTTTAGGACGAGGTCCAATAAATGCTTCAGCAACAAGCTGGTGAACATATCGTCTCTGTATTTTACCTTGTTTAGATAAAGAAACACTTAAATGCCCGTAGGTTCCCATTAAAAATGTTTTCAACATTCGCCCTTTTAAGGTCTGTGTAGATCGTCCTTCACTCGTTATAATCCTATCAACCGATTTAACCCTACCTAGATTCGATACCTGATATAAATTCTCATAATTCACGACATCTCGCCATTGTTCTTTCATAACATCCTCTTATATTAAGTATAACCTGATAGAATCCCTCATAATTCACGACATCTCGCCATTGTTCTTTCATAACATCCTCCTATATTAAGTATAACCTATAAAACCCCCAAAGTCAAATAGGAAGTAAATTATGCTTCGACTACTCGAAGGATTTGACCATTATGGTGACTCAGGGCGTACAGGGACTTCCCTGGATACTGACCTTCAACGTCGTCATGAAGGTACAAGGATCATCTACGGTACACCAGATGGGGATTTAATTGCAGGTCGTGGCGGACATGGCCTGGGGTTACGAATACAGGATGCCGATGCAAACAACAAGATATGGCTGACCAGATTTGATGCCTCACAATCCGATACGTGGATTGTCGGATTTGCTATGAAAACAGCGCCTTTCACTACAGGGTTGATTACCGTCTTTGCGTCGTCTGATTCCGCCCAAATATCATTGTATTTGATAGAAGGATGTTTGATGGCCTGTGGAACTAGTTGGCCCGACCCGGAGGCTTGCAATAAAGTTCTCAAACCAAACCGATGGTACTATATCGAAATCAAAATGTATCACCATAATACAGCGGGGACTATTGAGGTTCATATAGACGGCACTGCTGTTTATTCAACTACCGGTAGGGACACTCAGCACGCCGACTATACACCGGGGAGCTTTATGTTGGGTGGTGTTGATAACAATATTGCTTTTGATGACATTTACGTTTGTGATGACACTGGGAGCGACAACAATGATTTTCTAGGTCCAATTAAAGTTGAAACACTGCGACCTAATGGTGACGATGGATCGCAAAATTGGTCACCTAGTAGCGGGGCTAACCATTACGAGCTTGTGAATAGCTCGAATCTCTGGCAAGTAACAGATTATGTTGAAGCCAATGGGGCAAATGTCGACGATATCTGGACCTATCCAAATCTATCCAAAATCAATGCAACCATTCATGGGGTGCAAGCCATCGCCTCAGCATGGTCGGACTCGTCTATGCCACGCCCATTGCAACACATTTGTGTGTCAGGGAATACATATTACTCAGCAACTCGTGGGTTAGGTATAGAAAAAGATTACCCGATGCCACATGATGATGCCGTTTGGGAAAATGATCCCGATACAGCAAATGCTTGGACAGCTAACGGAATAAATTCAGCTTCTTTCGGTATAAGAAAGGTAGCCTAATGGTATTACGTGCAATAGAAGGTTGGGATGGCTATGCTGTAGGGACTGGCCCCTCTTCGACACCCACATGGTCGACTCTTTTTGCCGCCAAGTGGGCGAGTTCAAGTACAAGTAGTGGAATATTGGAATCACATGATAACCGTTTTAGCGGGGAGAAGGTATTTTATCCAGGCAGTGGTATAGGACAGTTTGTTGTACTCCTTCCAGACGAGCCCGAGGAACTTGCTATGGGGGCATATGTAAGAAATCGGCACCATGCTTATGAACGTAACTATACTGCCAAATGGCGGCCTCTAATGTCAATCAATAATGGTAGTTATGAACATATTCAACTTGAGATGAATGGACGTGATATTCGTGTCAAAGTTAGGAACGGGACTCTTGACACCACTCTTTCCAATGTTCTTGAGGGGTACGATAGCTGGAATTTAATCGAACTTAAAGGGAAGGTTCATGATACCACTGGCTACTGGTATGTATATGTCAATGGTGTTGAAATTGGCTCTAACACAAATATAGACACTAAGTATAGCACATTTGCAGTTAATAGGGCCTACCTTAGAAACTCAGACTATTATGAACGATATAGTGATTGGTATGTCTGTGATTTAACTGGTAGCCAAAACAACGATGTACTAGGTGCCTTCTGTGTCCAAGGATTGTTACCAGACGCCAATGGGGACGATGCTGACTGGACACCCAGTGGCAATGGTGACAATTACACAATGGTGAATGAAGAGACTGCCAATGAAAGTATCTACGTTGAATCTGGAACAACGAATGAACAAGACCTCTATAACTTTGAAGATTTAAGTGGTACATGGGTTGAGATTTTTGGTCTCCAAGTAAACACGAGAGCATTCTTGGACATAGCGGGGTCGGAAACAGTTGCGATTCTATGCTCGTCTAATGGTACAGAAGATAGTGCTAATTTCACAGCCAACAATACTTCAATGAGTACCGGGGACGAGCAACAATTTCAACGGATCATCGAAACTGATCCAGACACCTCTAACGCATGGGATGCCAATGGTATAGATGCAGCGCAATTTGGCGTCAAATTTATCTAATCGAGGGAGTTAGACATGGCGGGTTTATTGTTAATTGAAGGCTTTGAAACCTTCGGTGCTAATGGAGATACTGGCAGCAGTCTACAAGACATTATGCTCAAGAAATTGTCTAATGTTAGTGCCGCCACGTCAGCTAAACTAAGTGACAGTGCTTACGAGGGTCAGGGTCTTTGTTTTGATTTTGTATCGAGTGGTACAAGTTATAAACTCGTTCATACACATGACCCCGTTTCATCAGAGTTGATTGTAGGATTTGCTTGGAACTCGGGTAGCCGTTCTGCCAATGGTTATTTGTATCGAGCGCTTAATCCGGGTGTGAATTATTATAGTGGGGTTATGAGTCTTTATACTAAGACTGACGGGGGATTTACGGTCTATTATGCGAGTGGGAGTAAAGCCACTGCAACAGGTCTGATAGCACCTAATACTTGGTACTATATTGAAATTAAATGGAAAGTCGCAGACTCACCTAATGGTTATTGGAAACTGTATCTTGATGGTACACTAATAGAGTCCGAAATTGGCATAGATACATCGTCTGTTCCAACATATAGTGACAACGCTTATGGCCATCTATGGACACCTTGGTCTAACACCAATGTTAAAATTGACGATATCTATGTCTATGACAATACTGGTGATGTTCAAGAACCATTCGGACCTGTGAAGGTGCGGGTGTTACTTCCGGACGGAGATGACATCACTGACTGGACTTCAACAGGTGCAAATCACTACGATCAAGTCAATAATATTCCAGTTGATACTGCTAACTATGTAGAAAGTGATACAGCTAACGATGTAGATTTATTCACGTTTGCAAATGCCCTTGATGCCTCTACCTGGCCGGTACTTGGTGTGCAACTTAATGTTCATGCTGCTGTCACCGATGTTGGCTATTTTACATTGGAAGGGATTGCAGACTCGAATGGTACACAAGCTACCGCTAATGAAACATTCGGTGATAATCTGGGGGGTAATTATCGTTTTGTCTTTGAAGATGACCCAGAGACAAGCAATGCTTGGACTATTGACAAATTAAATGCTGCTAAATTTGGCGTGGGGGTTGAGTAATGGCCAATGTAAGGCTATCTCGTCAGCAAGTTGAAGTTATCGGACGTTTGGCTACCCAGCTTCGAGTTGGTGGTCAAGCTGTCATGGTGGCTGGTGCTGCGCAGAATGGTAAATTACGTGTTCATAACCTTAGTGTTGAGTATCTTACAAGAATCACGCCCGAGGTAGCTGGAAACACGATAGGCGTAGGGCAAAGTGTTAGTGTCGTTCACGTACGTAGTCTCTCGGCTGGAAATACAATACCCCTGAATCAGGGTACAGACACAAACCAGCACATGGAAGACGCTGATAATACGCTTTCTATATCTCAGGAAGCGTTAGTTAGTCATACCCTATTTGTAAGTGCTGGAAATACTCTTGGGATTATACAGGACGTTGGATTATCAGTTGTTCGTAACCTTTCGGTTGGTAATGCTCTCATACTCGGACAGTCTGTTTTTAAGCAGGAGACGGCAGAGAGTATCCTAACCCTCGGGCAAGAGGTTTCTGTAAGTGTTGTTCGGTATCCCAGTGTCGGTAACACTATTAGTCTTGGACAAGGCATCGAAAACAACCAGCATATGGAAGATGCGGATAATACTCTCTCCATGTCACAAGACGTTACGACCACTCGTACTCGTTTTGGAACTGCCATTAGTACTTTGAGTCTTGGACAAACTCTCGATGTTGATGTGACCCTGGGGGTCTCGTCCGTATTATCTTTGGGGCAAAGTGTCTCGGTTCAAAAAGTACTTAATCGCAGTGTAGAAAGTGACATTGGAATTGATCACGAGGGTTGGCCATCCTCACATCCATTTGCAAGCAATACAATTGGAGTGAATCAAAGTGTATCGGTTCAAAAGATTCTAAGTCGGTCAGTTGGTAACACCATTGATATTCAAATAGCTACCACACCCGGGTCATTTAGGATGACAGCAGGGAGTGTTTTAACAGGCTGGGAATCCCGTTCGTATGATGCTGTAAGTGGGTACTGGAACTCAGTGTATACTGAAATGACTTCCACGGCCTCTGTTGTGCATGTTATTGGCTCGCGTCCAACCCTGTTATCAGCCGGTAATACCTTAGAATTGGGACAATCGGTTAGTGTTTCCGTCGTCTATAATCGGGCAGCCAGTAATATCATCAATGCAAAATCAACTCTTGGATTTGTATTTATTCAGGATACCACATTCTGTGACTATGCCCCTTCTGTAGGCTCTACAACCGACCCAGATGCCCCTGAGCCGCCGTCAGTGACACCACCCACCCTAGCTTATACCAACAATAACATCGAACTCTCGTACCCTGTGACGACACCTACCGAGGTTCTGACACTACGTGGTCCCGAGCTAGGAAATAGAGAGCGTTTGTCACCACACCGGATCAATCGAGAGACCCGTGGTGGCACCCTCACAGTGTATGCTGATCCCATTTGGCCCCAGGTAAAGCAACTCGAATTTCAGTTTATTGGCTTAACCGAAATCGAAGGACAAGACTTGTTAGACTTTGTTACCACGTCGTTAGGGAAAGAAGTAAAACTCCGAGATTGGGAAGGACAAGAATGGTTAGGTGTTATTACATCAACGGAAGAACCGATTGTTCGTAACCGCGATACTTGTAATCTGTCGGCATCTTTGTCATTTGAATTAACAAGTGGGGGCTAACAATGCCCAAGCAATATATTACAATAGCCAAAGTACGGAAACCCACACGGATATCCTTAGAGATATATCCCGATTGCGAATCCGCACCATTAAATCCTAAAGTACCACCAGTGCTACCGGAGCAGAAAGTTCTCTTTCTCTGGATGCCTAAAGTTGCAGGAATGAGTATCAGTCGTGCTTTATCGAATGCTTATGGTCCTCGTTACAGAGCCCTTGAAAATGAACACAAGGATTTCAGCCTTGATCTTACAAGCGTAACATTTTATCATAGTCATATACCCTCGCTAGTACAAAAGGGTTTTATAACACAGCAATGGGTTGACGAGTCTTTTAAGTTTGCATTCGTTCGCAACCCATGGGATCGCTTAGTCTCGCTGTATCACTGGCTTGGATTGAAGAAGGAACTTGATTTTGATACTTATATCAATCGAGTTGTTAGTGGTAATTATGAGCGACCCGGGCTTACCAATATTCGAGGACTTTATCAGGCTAACCGCTTAGTAGACTGGCTACGCCCCAAGGGATTATGGCTGCCTGACTATATAGGTAAATTTGAAACGCTCAACAAGGACTGGACTAACATCCAACGCATCTTGGGTATTGAAGCACCCTTAGCCCATACCAATCAGTCAGTCCATAAACCTTACAAGATTTACTACAATATCCACACGCAACATTTGGTTGCGAAACGATTTGAAGAAGACATAGATTTGTTCAAGTATACCTTCTAAAGGGGATAACATGTTTTATCTTGGCGCACCATGGCCTAGTATTCAAACAACATCGTTGCTCCCTAATCCGGTGTTGGGTGACAGTGATAATCTTCGAGCAGAGGTTCAAACAAAACGGTCTATGGATGGAACATTATACACGTATGTCAAAAGCAAAGACGGTCGTGTTCGTTTAGTGTTTAATTTTCAAATCACCAGGATGAAGGGCTTGGAAATTATGGAATTCTATCGTTCATATGCAGCGTCCAAAATCAAGATTCAAGATCATTTAGATCGTATTTGGGTAGGTAATTTTATGACAAGTCCAATAGAACTCGACTTTACAGGGCCTTGGAAATCACGAAGATATCCTAATGGTGAAATGATTACACTGTCCATAGAATTTGAGGCAGTCCGTGCCTATATCGAGTTGATTGTATAGAGGGAACCATGAGAAATTTATCAGCAAATGCCATCGCCGCTATCACAAACAAGCTTGGTAATGAGCCTATCAATCTCATTGCGGTTAGATGGGTATCGGGTGGTACGCTCTATTGGTACGCGGACAAGGATATACCTCTTGGTTGGTATGGTGCCCCACAAGCAATACCTGGTAGAATCCTGGATGTTGGTGAGCTTGATGCTGTCATCAATGTGTCTTCAAGTGCTGATTCACAAGAGCTTGACGTTATCCTAGACGATACGAATGGCTCGATCAAAACTATTATGGACACCCATGATATCCATAAACGAGAGGCTTGGGTTTATCAGTGGTTTGAGGGTTTGGATTGGAGTGATCTCTTTTTGTTATTCAAAGGTGTTGTAAGTTCCCCGATTACGTGGAAAGAAGGAGACCGGACAGTTAGTTTTTCTATCATTACAGCACTCGAAGATAAAGAAGTTGGCTTCTCGCCGGAAGAAGGTCAATTTGAATTTCTGTCATCCGATGTTATTGGTCAACCTTGGCCAATGTGTTTTGGAACGTGTGTCAATGTTCAAGGTTTACAAGTCACGCAGGCTACAACTGGTATTCTAAGGACTGGTGTTGCTATCCGGGATTTTGCACTTGATTTTCGTCAATTCTATTACCTAATAAATCAAAACTATAATGTAACAGAAGGTTTACGATGGGATGGAATTTACACCGATTATATGTCAGAAGGTGACGATCTGGAAACAGCGGCAGTGGGTTCAGGGAGTCAATCCTATCAAAATGCGGACGCAGCGTTGCGAAAAGCTCAATCCCATCGAGCCCGTGCTGATACGTTTTTATCTCAACGTATTGATGCCTTGAATATTGTAGGCGAACAACATGCCACAGAATTAGAGGCATGGCGTGTTATAGGTGGGGAACAATTTCCTAGAGGTAATATCACGCTCAGGATTAACCAGGCGTTATTCCCCGGTCATTTTGACGGGGATAGCGATACATTTATTCCAGATGTTCACTCTTACGTTATAGGAGATGGATATGGAAATGTCATTACGACATGGACTTGGGGCTTACATCCTAAATTAGTTGACCTGGTTACCTGGCAAGACTTTGACTGGCCTTATATGATAGGTGAGTACAAAAGTGTAACTACCAAGTGGTCTACTAGTCAGGTCTTTACACCGTCCGGTTCAATAGGTGGAAGCAATCTCGACTACTTTTATGCTAAATCAGGATCGGAAGTACAACTCTATACGGTTGATCCACAGCAGTTTATCATAAGTATCACCCCTGGTACAGTCCTCAAAGTATCTGCCTATCGAAAAACTGGTGACAAGGGTGGTGTTAGGGAATTGGTTGATCTCCCATCAGATTATTACACTGTCTCTGTGGAGACTTATGGATCAATCTCGGCTACCATAGTTAAAACCGTTACGAACATGGCAATGTTAGGTGACGGTGGTTGGGAAAATGAACTCTATGTTACATTTGAATCTACCGTAGGTCCAAATACAGTAGATATAATGGAGTATCTCATTGATACTTATACAGAGTTGACCTATAATACTACATCTTTTAACCATGTTAAAACTAGACTTGCTAGCTACCCGAGTCATTTCATTTATCAGAAGAAGACCAATCTTCTAACCGTTCTCAGAGAGATAGCCTGGCAGGCCCGTTGTTCGATTCGTCTTATCAATGACGTGTTTTATTTGACATACTTGCCAGAGGTACCAACGTCGGCTGGGACAGTTACCGAGTCTGATATTGACTTAGGAACATTTGAGCTTGATCTTACACCTACTGAAAGTCTAATCACTGAGATGGATTGCAAGTGGACAGCGACCGGGGCTCAATCTGAACCTAACCGAATTGTACTACGCCACAACATTAGTAAGTATGGTAAACAGAGTCAGGAATTTGATTTTTACATCTACAATTTTGCAGACGCCGTCATCAAGAGTGGAACTTTTTGGTTGATACGATATTCCAACACTTGGAAGCGAGCAAGGTTTAGTACCTCACTCAATCTATTGAACGTAGAACCCCTAGATGGAGTGACATTGGCCTTTAGTCATCCATACATAGCGTCCGCCAATGTCCTTGCGATAGCTGAACAAGCCTCATATAATTCAGATACCAAAACCATTGATTTTGATTGTTGGTGTCCCGTTAAAGCTGGCCAAATGACAACATACGATTTTGCATATCCTGCTGACGTAGACGAAACACTACGTTTTCCCGCCCCCGATGACGTGGAGAATGAATCTCCGGGCGACGATGCCGGGGGTTGGGTTGGGGATGATTTTGATGTACGATATGTCCAATATGGAAACCAGAATCCCTACGGCATAGGTGAACGTCGATATCAGGATAGAGGTGATCCTAAACCCTCTGATACAGGTGATGTAAGCCCTGGTACTCCAGAAGTAGCTGACGTTGTGACTCTTGATCCTAATCTGTTAGGGCCTGAGAGTGGGGTTACTTCGGCAGTAGACTATTCAACGGGCGAGCCTTTTGAATTTGGAACTATTGGTAGCGCTGGATTAAGTTCAATTGATCTACAGACTACCACAATTACAAATAGTGCTATAGAAGGCAGTCCAGTATCTTCATTGGGAACATTCTTCCATAGCATTAGTCCCGATGGGTCTTTGGCTGCTAATGGTACTACCACATGGACTGATGGGACAAACTATAGTGACTTCTTTATGCAATACGATATCGGACTTAATCTGTTTGGTGCTGGATTAGCTTTCTTGTATGAATAAGGGTGAAATATGGAAGCTTTTGCATGGTTGTCTGAAATATTCAATGGGCTCTTGAGCTTTGTCCCAAGACCCATTATCGTACGTGCTACACATAGTGGGGTGCGCTGGAGATTTGGTAAATGGCCGCGAGAAATGGGGCCTGGATGGCACTGGTATTGGCCTTTTACCACAGACATAGAAGTGATCGTCACGGCCCGTCAAACGCATGATCTACCGACGCCACAAGCGGTAGAGACGCGAGATGGTGTTGCGGTCGCTGTAGGATCATTGATTGTGTACTCAATCAATGACGTTGTTCAAGCAATCGGCGAGCGTAACTGGGATGTTGACACAACTGTGAATGACATAACAAAAGCCGCGATAGTCGGGGTTGTGAGCAAGTGGAACTACAACGACTTCCGTGACGATATCACAGACAAGGTGGAAGCAGAACTGACGGAATTATGTAGAAAGAATCTCCGTCAATTTGGGGTGTACGTGCATCGTTGTGCTATCACAGACTTCTGTTCTACTACAGTTCGGATGTTGTTTGGTATGTCAAACGTTGGATCAGTGGAGAGTGAATAATGCCACCCACACGTAAAATAGATTTGGCCACTTATAACTTTTTGGCCCAACGATTAAATGACATTGGAAACAGTGGTTACGGAGCTGCCTGGGGGTCAACTTGTTCAAGTAGTATGTGGGATACCGTACCACTTCTTACAAGTCCTGCTCGATTAGCTAAAAATGAGTTTGAAATTTTGAAAGCGGCAGCTTTGACTTTAGACAACACTCTGAATTATGATACTGCCAATAGTGTTGATTGGGCTCATGAACAGCTATACACCGTGACTATGCAAGCTGACGCCTGGAAACAATGTGTGGGGCCGGATAATCAATTTCTCACTGACAAAATCTTTAGTGTTTCTGAGTGTCCTGATATAGAATTTCCGGGTGGTTGTTATTATAACGCACTAGGGCCGCTAGCTGCCGAAGAGTCTGCTCGTATTGCTGCTAGTGCAGCTAGAACAGCTTGGATCGCTGCCGTAAACACAAATACAGATGTTGCCTATTACTCTGCCAATTATGATGCTGCTGCTGTCTCACAACAAAATTTAGCTCGGTCAATTTACAACAAGTGGCCAGGCTACGTTAGTCTCTGGAACTACATACCAGTTAATACAGGCTATACGTTTCCAGTACCCGTCCGGTTTTATCAAACCTATAACTTTGGGGGTGGGGGGCATTTACGGGATTATGTTGGGGCAGAGAGACAAATGTTTTTACACTGGTCTTGGTATTATGATACCGATAAGACTTTTGGTATGCCTAGTGGCTCACTTACTCTTGTTAGTTCACCTAATGGTACTATTTGTTCTATATTCACGGGTAGCAATATCACTAGTTATTTCTTTGAGACTCATTGGACAGGTTCCGATCCAGCGCCTAATCCTTATTACACTGAGGGTAACAGACTCACAGGAAGCTTATCCAATCGCACGGTAGGTTAAAATGAGCACACCACGAATAATGCCAAATGGAGAAATCCATTATCCGCGCAAAGGAACACCCCCGTTAGATATACGGGGGTACAAGAGAAAGAATGCGAATCCCGCAAGTGCGGACGCATTCAAGTTTGTTCCAGATTTTCCAATATGTGCGCACAGAATAACACTCCCTTACGAGCGTGGATGTGGAATGACAAGCGTGCATATCGTTTGTGGTAGGACGAAAGCAATCTGTGTATACGAGAATTGGAATACCTGCCCGGACCTAGTCCAGGTACATCATCAAAAGTGACCGATAGATTTCAGCTTCCGCCCGCGCATCGCTTAAAGCATCGTGGGCGTTTTCATTGCGCACCTTGAAGCATTTGCAAAGGCGATTCAGAGAGACGTAGGGAAAATAGACCTCTACACCACGCATTGCTGCCCGGTCATTGAGGCTCAAGGCTAACAACATTGAGCAGCGAGGGTGAGGGTGAAAAAAATGATTAAAGGATTCCATCCCCAACCAACTTTTCAAGAACCCTGCCTCAAAGGCATAGTTATGGGCCAGCGGGATGATACTCTTTCTGAATGGTAGGTCGAGCTTCTGGAACCAGTCGTCCAGGAGGTCTGCCACCTTCCATTTGTCAGGCGCATGCTTCATAAGATACTGGAGGTCCAGGTTGTGGACGGCTGTAGCGGTTCTCTCGGCCCTCTCAGGGTGCTCTGGGGCGATAGTAGTATAGAAGGGCCGTAGTTTATCGTTGGGCCTTAGATCGCTATCCAGAGGCAAAATGGCAATCTGGATGATTTCATGGTAGCCCGGTTCTCGACCCGTGGTTTCAACATCAATAGCACACATGATGTTACCGTTGATATGAACAAATCCGTTGTGTTGAGTTGTCATTCTAGTTTCCCCATTTTACACGCCTTTCTCCACTCTTGAAGATTGCCGTTCTTGACATTAAAATTACGCTCGGCTGCCCACTTGTTGAAAGCAGCAACGAGCTTGTCTCGCGAATAGCCACCCCCAGCCACTATCGGCTGGGGTTGTTCTATTAGGGCCAGCATGAAGTCTGCAAAGCCGCCCGCGATGAATCTCCGTACATCGTCATTCGGGTTCATTCTAATAACCTTCATCTGTCGTCTCAGCATCAACTAATTGATTTGTATTAGTTGATGGGGATTGTTCTTTTGAAGTGGCACAATGAATATAACCATCCCCGGGGTGAGTTTCTTGGATACCCAAAGGATTATCATTTATATCCAAGGGATTGAATATCAAATCATTCAAACTTTCTGGCAACAATCCCTCCTCTATCATCATTCGAGTTTCGATCAAACAGAGAAAATTCCAACATGCCATTGCATCATGAGGTTCATCACGATCGCCTCGTAGATATTTTGCAGCGTGTCGCATACCACTGTCCATGAAACGAGAAAGTGGTATGCCTTTACGCCAGTTGTGGGCAGCATATTTTTTAGAACCCTCCTCAAATACCTTGGCTACTTCAAACAAGGCTCGTATAGGCATCAAATCCATACGACCTTTACCGTCCTGAGCATCTCGAACGGCACCTGTTCCGAATTCAGAACGGGTTCCAGAGTCCTTAAATTTTGATTTGGGTGGCAGACCTATATCTAAGTAGTCCTCGGGGGTAAATTTACGGCTATCTGTGTCGTTACTCACAACATACTCCTTCTTTCCAGTTATATTCATTTTACGTTTACGCCGCATTGCCTTACTCGTCCTCACCATCGACTAAATACTTGTTCCGAACGACCAGAGGCTTGGCATCTGGTTTAGCGTCTTTTTCTACGAGACTCAAATTCCCAACATACTTTTGATTACCTGTACCTGCCCCTACCGGGAACTCTCGTGGCATGGCACTGCTTACTTTTCGCTTCAACCACTGTCCTTTTTCCCAGGGGTGCAATGATTCGTGAAACATGTCGTAGAACTTTTTGAAGAGTGTGCGTTCACCCTTCACATAATGACAGTTCTCTTCAAGGAATACCATCAATGGGTCTTTACTAGCCTCTTCTGAAGCTTCCTTACTATCTGTCGTCAGAATCGGAAGTCGTAAACGTCCTGTAGCAGGTGGTAGTTCCAACTGCATAAGTGTTTGCATAAACTGAGGGGCCTCTTCTCGAAGCTTAGCTTTCAATACCCGCTTTGGAATCTCGTCCATTAAATCTGCCACATGGATGACAATGATACGAGTATCCCCAGGAAAGATAGGTAAGTTGTCTCTGGAATTGGCCATCTGACACCAGTGAGTTGTGTTAGGAGCCATGAAAGGCTGTTGACGTTTGATATGAATAGACAGCTTATCGTTAGTCACAAACTCTTTGATACGATTGTAGGCCAGTGTTCCACCCTTAGACAAGTCAGCCTCTTCAACATAGGCAAGGATGGCTTCGTAAAGTTCACCATTGAACCCCGAGGTATTAACGAGCGTGTTGTCCGCTTGTACACAGCCTCGTGTACACAATAACTCGATAGCTTCGCGGAAGATAGACTTACCGCAATTCTGATTGCCAAAAAAGAACAGGTATGGCAAGGGCTCGTAAGGGTCACGAAACATACAAGAAATCCAGAGGGTCAAATAATCTCGCCCTGTTTTGACATTGTATTGTTGACCCCAAGCAGAGTGCTTGAGAATGTTATCCAGGTCACGCCCACAATGGGCCATCACCTTATCCCAGTGAGGATGCTTAATGCCGGTCGGTTCAAGGTCGGTCGGTTGATATCGAAACTGAGCCGCGTCCTTGTTCCATTGGCGATTCCCTGGGAACTCTACGCCAAACGGAATGTTGATCTTTGTCCAGGCTCGATTTACACAATCCCCTACGATAGCTTTCGCTTCATCGGATTTATAACCCATCGAAATCAAAACATCTTTGATGTTGTCCTTTGGTTGAAGTGACCACACATTTTGTGCATTCAATACATACCAACCGCCCTCTCGACCCTCAGTATCAATGACAGCACGAATCTTTTCATCCATGTCTTTGAGTTCCGGGGCAGCAGCGGCTATCGAATCCTTGATTCGGGTTTGTACATTGAATATCTGTTGCCATTTGTTTCCACGTTCTTTCACCCACCCATGTTTCCGCATAGCCTCTTCTTTATCAGCATCATTACTTGGAATAGTCGCAATCAATCGTCCATCCTTATGTGACCTAAACGTAGCATGGGGACGGTCTACAAACTCGGGTGGAAGTGACAATCCATTCATAGACCCTAAATGTGTAATAGCTTTCTCAGCCGACTCAATATCCGTAAAGTCGTAACCTCGCTTTTCAGTGTCTAACGCCCCAAAAGCAGATGCAGACATTTGCAAGTCAGGGGTTCTATTGAAAAAGCACCATGTCCAATTCTCTTTATCATTCTGCCAAGTAGGTGCTTCATTTGTTCCACGACCAAATCGAACTATTTTCCAAGCTCCTTCAGGCATAGGAAACAGGAAACAATTAGGTTGGTTGGGATCGGTACCACCACTATTGGTTTCAAAGAAACCACGTATATTATCCCCTTTTGATCGGAGGGCCGTAACATAATCCCGTACCCCAGATGTATGGGCGTGTAAACAATGATGATCGGCTACCCACGCGGCTGTGTATTGCCCATGTTCAACCATCCAACGAACAAACGCCTTATGAGTCTCATCTTGAGGGATACGCTTTAGAGACGTTGACAGTTTTTGAAAAGCGGGTTCATCCTTCTCTTCAATCCCTGGCATATATACGGTATCACGCTTTCGCGTAATTACTGGTATATGGTCTCGCCAATTCAAAGGTAAATGAGTTAAAGCGTGCTCAGCCTCTTTGATAATTTTCAGACCTTCATTAACTGGGGTCATCTTGCGGTGCCAAATCCACATGTTACCACCGCATACATCTAGTTTTGATTGAAAATCAAAACCGGCTTCACCCGACATCAATCCTAAGACCGCCCTAGACAACGCTGCGTGCTCAGTATGATTCTCAGTTTTAGGTAAATCATTAGGATTGAAGTAAACATACAAGTGAATACCACCACCGCCTGTGGATTTCCGAACTTGAATCCACGGTATCTTTGCGGCCCGCTCTTGGACTTCAATCAAGCTGTTTTGGTCTAAGCCGACGCCCTTAGCGTGCTCAGTAATACTGTCAAAGTCATAAGCTGCCCACATTGATACCCGCCCCTCCCAATTCCACCCTGTCATACCTATACCATCGGCATATAGCTCTAATGGCCATTTGATTCGCCAGTCATTATGTTCTGGTTCCGACATTGCTTTCTTAGGGACACGGAAATTGAACCACTCAAGTGTTCCGTTTGTATAGGTATTCTTAGCTTTGTCGCTACGTTCACCATCCTCCCCCGGATGGATATTAACCTGTGCTTCCATGTTTCTCTGATAACGCTCTACTAAATCGGCGTTGAACTCAGTTTTTGTGTGCTCCAAAAAAGCTCTGATTGCTGTAGTTACTATTGGATACGTTGGCATCTTGACTCCTCACTACTGTTCATTCGTACATCTATATCAACTGTTCGCCTTGCTGCGGCGCAACACGTTTCTTCTACTCTCTATTTATTCCTATCGCTGATACGAGCGCAAACCGATAGAAAATTGCATTAGTGGTACTAAATTCTAAGAATCAAATTGACTACACTGGTTTTTGGTTATCGAAAAAGAGGACCACAAATTGCATTTTGGAACTCGATTCTAGGAAATAAATTTGTGTATCAAATTGACTACATTCTATTATCAGGATATTCTAGAAATCGAGTTATTTTCGGTTTGTCAAATAACTGCCTGATAACTAGCTCAAACGCTACTCTCATAGGGGTCTCACGCTTTGAAATTACTGAGTTATCAATTACTTATTAGTGAGTTGATCTAGTAAAGACCTACTCTAAAATATATATATACCGTGGAAAGCGAGACGTGAATAACTGATAACTCAGTAACGGTCTTGGTGCCCCCCACTATCTATTCCTATCGCTAAAATGAGCGCAAAGCGATAGAAAATTGCAGGATATCCCTTGATGCTAGAAATTGGTACCGAGGTAGCTGCAGCGCGCCGAATTACTAGAATCCAGTACCCAAATGCAATTTTCTATCGGTTAGAGGCGAAAATCGCGATAGGAATAGATAGAGGAAAGAACACTTCTCAGAGTGATACATGAACGACCAAGTACAAAACATCCCGCTACGTGAAATCATTGAGCCGACGCACCTGTTAAGACTAGTGGACAGGGGTTCACTAGATTACAAGGAACTGTGTGACTCGATTCGGGATTACGGGTTTTTGAACTCCATCAGTGTTCGCCCATCAAAACAGTTGATAGGGAAATATGAGTTAATTGATGGTCTTTATCGCTATGCCGTAGCGAGACAGCATCGGTTAGAAACAATCCCCTGTATTATTAAGGATATGGAAGATGACACGGACGTGTTGTTTGCTCAGATTCAGGCCAACGCGATTCGGCCCGAAACTAAGCCTTGTGAGTTTGCCGACCATTTAGATCGAATTCTGAAGGCAAACGTGGAAATGACTTTTGTGGAACTTGCAGGAAGGTTACGAAAGAATGTTGAATGGATACAAGATACGTTGTCCTTGCGGAGCCTTAGACCCGAGCTTCAGAAAAGCCTGGATCGTGGGGAAATACCCGTAAAATCGGCACGATTGTTAGCAAAGCTACCTAAACAGTGGCAAGAACAATTGACACAACAAGCACAACTCTATCCATACCGGGATTTTTCACCTATTGCACGGAACGCAATCAAGAAATATAGAGAAGCACTGCGACAGGGATGCATGGCAGATTTCTATGAGCTTCAATTTGAACCTCATCCCTTTTATCGCTCGTTACGTGAAGTTACGTATGAGAAGGAGTTTTGTGAAGTTGGTGCAACGTATATCGCTGTCGAGGAACTATCCCCAATAGCCGCATGGAGGAGGGCCGTCGAATGGGTGTTACATATGGACCCAAAAGGGGTAGAGGATCAAAAGAAATCGGCGCAAGGTAAAAAAGACAGAATGGACCGAGACGTAAGAAGGAGGAAAAAAGACCGAGATAGGCTGAAAGATGCGGAAAATTTGAATGACAATTTGACAAACGATTAACTTTAGTGTAGACTTGTAATAGAGTCACGGAGACATTTCGCAATGAGTAGTGAAGAAATTGTAGTGTACAAGGGTGAGCAGCTTCCGAGTTGTGGTGTAGGAATGGATGTGTTTGAGAGTTTGACAAAGGGGTCAGACTTCCTGCAACGTATCCAATTGTTTACTAAAGGCCGGATGATTGACAAAGGATGTGTTCCGGCTGGCCATTATGGTGTACCGATGGGTGAGGATGAGGTTCTGGACCTCGGTGACGAGGTGGATATCATTCCATTCACGTGGCGTCCAAAGGCATTGGACACCAGCGATAGGGACGCTATAATTGAAGTTTATGATGCGGCTTCTGACGAGTTTCAAAGGATTGAAGTGGCGGCTGGAGAGAAGGATTCGGGCTGTATGTTTGGCCCAACGTTCCTTATCTTTGAACGGTCGAGTGGTAAGTTTTACGAGTTGTTCTGTGGAAATGCGTCGGGGCGAATTTCGTCACGTAGTATTTTCCCGTATGTACAACTTACTGACGAACAGGCTGCGGAGTATACGCAACGAACAGGGAAGCTCGTCGAGGCACATGGGCCTCTGATGTGTACCCTTGGGGTAAAGTATGCTCAGAAGAAGACGTACGGTTGGCACGTGATGGTTGTGCATAAGTGTTCGACCCCATTTGACAACCTGCCATCGGATGAAGCAATTCGGGAAGAGGTTGAAAAGTTCTTAGCTCGTGAAGGTTCGAGCATAGAACGTGTAGCGGACGATGTAGCGGGCGGACGGGCTCGCTAATGAGGTAATGTTTTAGGGGCTAGGGTGTCCTAGCCCCTCATTTTTACTCTTTTCACGAGGTAGTTTTTTGATGCGAATTAAGTCTGGGGGACTGAAAATTAAGTCCATTGTATTGCTGGAAGCTTTGAAGGCTATCTCAAAAGACCCGGCATCGAAGGTCTACTTCTTGAATGGTGACTCACCGACTCCTCTGCCGTTGATGAACCTCGGTGATAGTCTTAAATGAGAACACTGTTGGATGAGGGACAGGTGCGCTGAAACATCTGTCACCTAAGTGTTGCTTCGGGGGCTGTGGGTAAACCCAGCCCCTATCCTATAGAGCGGGATGTAGCAGCCTCATAAAAACGAAACAAACGCAACAAAACAAGCACTTTGAGATGATATGGTAGTTTTAGACTTGGAAAAACTTGCAAAAGACACAAAGTTGGTTCCTTATTGGAACGAGCATTGTCTAGCAATTCAACCCGATTTATTTCTACCGTCGGCAAACCCTAATCGAACGA
>Ga0210003_1000141_pt1 | contig 61480 bp, 61 predicted proteins | sample LantaG_FD_182804 | JGI IMG/M metagenome (GOLD analysis project Ga0210003, IMG submission 182804) | Deep subsurface microbial communities from Baltic Sea to uncover new lineages of life (NeLLi) - Landsort_02402 metaG (SPAdes) (version 2) | ecosystem: Environmental > Aquatic > Marine > Oceanic >... | reverse complement strand
ATTCGACCACAATATCTGAAACGACAGAGCTATTGATTTGAAGCTCTCCAGCTTCCACAGTTGTGGTGCCCGTAAAGGTATTATCTCCTGTTAAAGAGAGAAGGGCAGGACCCTTTTTTGTGAGACCGCCTGTATTTGTGGGAACAGATGCCCCTGGGGTTTCATCTCCTTGGTTCCCTTCAATGGGGTTCTGTAAAAGGACGTCACTGGTAATATCGAAGGTAAGATCACTACCCGACATCATAAAGATGTCAGTACCTGCTGTAGATCCAGCGGTGGCACTTCCACCAACTCCCGGAGAACCGCCGGTGACTGAGCTGCCACTAAAATCAACATTTCCTTCTAGAGTAAGTGTTCCCCCTCTTTGGATGAAGATAGCCCCACCAAAGCCAGCACCTCCCCCTCCTCCTGCAGGATTGGCTAGTGCCAGAGCATTTCCTCCATTGCCACCACCGAATCCACCAAGAGCAGCACCACCTGTGGCAGCTCCGCCACCTCCACCAAAGCCACCTCCAGGAAGCATAGTCGAACGGGATCCTCCACCCCCTCCGCCAAAGCCCCCAGTTCCACCAATAATACCAGTGTTGTTTCTTCCAGAGCCTCCTCCACCTCCGAAGTCGCCCCCATTACCTCCTACTCCGTCCAATGCAGCCGGATTAGAAGTGATCCCAGCGCCACCTCCTCCTGATCCATCAACCCCATCTCCACCATCGCCGCCTGACCCAGAAGCTGTATCGGAAGCACCTCCGCCTCCGCCTCCACTACCACTAGTATTTGTAGAGCCTGTTCCTCCTGTTGCACCTCCCGCGCCGACGCTTCCATCTGCTCCTGCTGTCCCTCCATTCCCTCCGGGGCCACTAATTGAGTCATTGTTAACGCCACCACCGCCACCACTGCCGCCAGCTCCTCCATTCTCATCTGCAGCTGTGCCACCCCCACCAGCACCTCCTCCGTCTGTGGTCGTGCTAACACCACTCCCAGTGGCCCCATCAGATTGGAATCCTCCTCCTCCTCCGCCACCATCAACTGGAAGAAATGTGAGGTTTGTACCTCCCCCATCTCCAAAAAAGCCTCCCCCTCCAGCACACGCTCCGCTTGAGGTTGCGGCAGTTCCTCCATTGCCTAGAAACCCACCTCCACCGCCAGAACCCCGGCTCAAGAAGGCTCCATTTCCCCCATTTCCTCCGGTTGCACTTGCATTTTCAAATTTGGGATTACATAGAGTAACCGTTGTCCCGTCTCCTACAAATAGGGCTCCACCAAAGCCTGCTCCTCCTCCTCCTCCACGAGCCCCAGTGCCTCCAGTACCTCCAATATGCGAGAGTCTATCAAAAATCATATTGTTGATAATGACAGTGCCTCCGCGCACAAAGAAGCCGCGGATTCCACTCGCTCCATTTATGTTTAAACCGTTTCCGTTGATTGTCGTTGTTTGGAGAACAGGGACAAATGTACTGGTTGAATTTACAGGAAATGGACTTGTAGAGAGGGCGAAACTTCCCGTGAAGTTGATAGTAGCCGCATTGCTATTCAAAGCAGCATCGAGCCCTGCTTCATCGGAAACATCTACTCCAAGAAGTGTGGTTGCAGATAAACAAATGAAGGTTGAGAGAGCTTTTTTCCAGGGCATGTGAAATCCTTATATTGGTTTTCTCTCTCTATAACATAATTTTTTTTTTTGGGGGGGGCTAGATTGTTAAAATTTCACAGCCGGTGTCTGTGATAAGTAATGTGTGTTCCCACTGCGCACTGGGTTTGCCGTCTTTGGTGTAGGCTGTCCAGTGATTTTCTGCATCGATGTAGCCCTCGATCACGCCAGCGTTGATCATCGGCTCGATGGTGAAGGTCATGCCGGCAGCTAGGGGTATTTTCATATCGTTGCGATGATGGGGGACTTGGGGAGGTTCATGGAATTGAAGACCTACGCCATGTCCTACGAATTGGTTGACCACCGCGCAGCCATGCTCGTTGGCATAGTCTTCGATGACGTCGCCAATTTCACAGAGGAGGACGCCTGGCTTTAGGATGGCAATTGAGCGCTCAAGGCATTCTTTAGCTACATTTACGGTGTTTTCTTTTTCGGGAGAAATTTTGCCAATGGTGACCATGGCAGAACAGTCTCCGAAGTAGCCATCTAGAATACAGCTGACATCGATATTGAGGATATCGCCCTCTTTGAGAGGAATATCGTTGGGGATGCCGTGGCAGATTTCATCGTTGAGAGAGGTGCAAATGCTTTTCGGAAAAGGAGGCGAGCCGTAGCCAAGAGGAGCTGGGATCGCATTTGCATCTTTGTGGAGCTTATTGGCATAGGCATCTAGTTCATTGGTAGTAACCCCTTTCTTTGCCATGGCACACGTTTTCTTCAGGATGGATGCGGCCAGATTGCACGCTATTTTAATGCCAGCGATCTGCTCTTCGTTTTTGAGGATGATCCCGTATTGCTTGAGATATTCCTCGCTAAGCCCTTCTTTGGGGTGATGCTTATGAGGATAGTGACACTTTTTCCATTTTTGCCCGCTTCCACACCAGCAAGGATCATTACGTGAAATCATACTAGATATTTTCTCTTTTGATAGGGGTTTAGATCAATAAAAAACTCGGTGGAGAAATAAGCCATGAGCAGGAGCTGTCATTCCAGCGAGGCGCCGGTCGCGGCTCATAATAATTTGAGGTAAATCTTTTAGAGCGATTTTTCCTTGCCCAATGTGGACGAGGGTGCCGACAATATTGCGGACCATTTTATAGAGGAAATTATCTCCTTGAATTACGATGCGGAAGCGATTGTTTTCTAAGGACTCAAGGGTGATTTTTCTGACAAGACGAGTGGGATCTTCGTAACTAGTATTGGAAAAGGCCGAGAAATCATGCCTGCCTTCGATTTTTAGCGCCGCTAAATGCATCGTTTGTAAATCGAGGGGGAGAGGAACATGCCAAGAAAATTCTCTGTGGAAAGGGACCTGGGTCGGCAGATTGCAGATGTAGTAGTGATATTCTTTGCCTTTAGCATGGAGGGTAGGATGAAACTCAACTGGCATCTTTTCTAGCTTTAGGGGAGCAATATCTTTTGGCAACAGGCTTCTTAAGGAGCCATACAGGATATGAAGATCTGTATCCTTGGCAAAAAAGTTGCAGACCTGCTCTCGTGCGTGTACGCCGCTATCAGTTCTGCTAGCTGCCTGAATTTTGATGGGTTCTTGCAGAATTTTTTCGAGCGTCTGTTGCAACTGCTCTTCTATACTAGGACCCATTTTAGTCTTTTGAAAGCCACAGTAGTGGGTCCCGCTGTAGGCGAGGAGACATTTATAGTTGATGCCATCGATCATTGAAAATTAAAGGTGGAAGCCAGTCCATTTAAGAACATTTGGACGGCGATCATGATTAAGAGAAGACCGGTAAACCTTTCACAGGCAGCTAAGCCTTTATTGCCTAGAATGCGTTGGAGGGGAATGGCACACAATAAAATGATTGTGGATGCTCCCCAGGCCAGTAGGATCGCGCCAATGCAGGTCCAAACGGGAATCTGCTGGTGCGAGTAGAGGACGACAGCAGCTAAGACAGCTGGACCTGATACGAGGGGCACAGCGAGTGGAACGAGAAAAGGCTCTCCGCCATCATCTGATTCAAACGCTTTTTCTTTGGTGGGAAAAACGAGCTTAATCCCGATAATAAATAGGATGATTCCACCAGAGATTAAGACGGCAGACTGACTAATTCCTAAAAATCCAAGGAGGACATCTCCAACGAAATAGAAGCCAATGATGATCACTAAGGCGATACTCAGCTCACGAAAAATAATGTAGCGCTGACGTTTCGGTTCGATCTCTTTTAAGATGGAAAGAAAAATGGGAACATTGCCAATCGAGTCCATCAAAAGAAAAAGAGAGAGTGCTAGTGAAAAAAGGCCCATTACTTGTCAGTCTATCCTTTTTTTGCCGGTTTGGCAACCGCCTTCCAAATCTTTGCTAAAGTCTTTTGGTGCCCGGGCTCAAGATCTTCTAAAATAAGGAGACAATCTTGATTTTTTTCAAAAGCAGCTCCTGTCCAGTTAGCCGACCCTAGAATAAAAGTACTATCATCGATCAATGCCCACTTGTGATGGAGCAGCTGGCTCCCCTGGCTAGTGAGGATGGTAATGCCGGCACTATCTAGCTGTTGAATCGATTTTTTACTCGCGCCAAGGGCTGTATATCGATCGATGGCTACAGTAATTGCTATCCCGCGTTTTTTAGCCGCAATAAGCCGCTCTACTATTTGGGGATGGGTAAGGGTGAACATGGCTATTTTGATCGATTTTTTTGATTGATCGATTTGATTACAAAGGTCTGGTAGGGCTTCGCCTTTAAAATCGGGGAGGAGATGGGCTGTTAGGGGGCGGCCTTCGATGGTAAATACTTGGCTAGACTCTATAGATTTTTCAAAAAATTCTGCGAGGGGGCAGCTGTTTAGACCCAATACGAGATTGTCATGCATTTTGAGTGATTGCGGCGTGCAATTGGCAGTGCCTACAAAAACTTGTTTTCCATCAATCACAAGAATTTTTCTGTGCATTAGACCGGAGCTTTTAATTGGATAGGCCAAAAGGGGAAGATGGGAAGAGGCTCTTTTATCGTAAAAAATTTGTACGTCGAGTCCGTCTGCTTGTCTTTTTGCCAAAAGAGCAATCAAATCAAGATCTGTTAGTCCATAGATCTGCAGATGGATGGAGGATTTGGCAGATTGGATCGCACGCAAATAGACGCGTTTGAGATCAGAGCGTTGGTGGTTGGAATAAAAAATAAGGGGCGTTTTTGAGGTAGGAAGAGGGGGAAGAAGGGTGGCTAAGGCCAGCCAAAAATACCCCCCGAAAATGGCAAGAACCGTAAGAACGGTCTTCAGATTTTCTGTCCTTCGGCTCGCATTTTGCGTACAACAGTGCCGAGCCCGGTTTTATCGATGATTCTCATCCCGTGAGCGGATAGTCGCAGAGAGACAAAACGGTTCTCTTCGGCAAACCAAAAACGTTTTTTCATTAGGTTGGGTTGAAAGCGTCTGCGTGTGACCCCTGTGATCTTAAGGCCGATCCCTTTCTTCTTTTTTGCAATTCCACGAAGTGCATAGCTATTTCCCGACCGTGGTTTTTTTCCAGTAACTTGACATTGCTTGGACATAGAAATACTCCTTTGCGCTAAAGCATAGCAGAATAGTCGTTATTGAACAAGAATTGATTATGCAATATCTGAAAAGGCGTTTTCAAAGGAGATGCTGTCTAAGTAAAAATATTCTTGAATCATGAGGCCGTGTGCCTTGCTATAAAAAATCATTTCAGAAATATCGCTAAGGGGCATATAGTGATTGTCCAATCGAAGCTTTACACCTCGCGATTCAAGAAAAATATCGATCTTGCATAAGTTGCGATGACATTTAATGCAGGAATTGATTATTTTAGCGATCAGGCGCCAGATGCTGCCCCACAGGCGCCGGTTTGCAAATCAAATATTTTAAATAGGAAAAACATGGCAATTTACGAACTTTTCGACCAAGAGAAAATCGACAATTTCAACGAAACGTTCGACCATGTTCCTGGAAAGCAAGATGGTGACCAAAGTGGTGACAGGGGCTCATTCTTTTCAACTCTAGTAACGAGGGTTTTCTTCTTATTGCTTCTAGTTGCAGACACTGCTTGGTTTGTCTATAACTGTATAGCCCTCATTATCGTTGCCTCTATTTCTCGGGTCACAGGAAAGCGGAAGCTTCTCCGAAAATCTATACTCAATCTGCAGCGTTCAGCTGCTTGTCACATTGCACTTTTTGTTGGACTCTTCAGTCCACCTTTTGGTATCATGGTCGCATGCACTTACTTCCTGATGTATGATAAAGCAGGAATGGAAGAGGTAGTACCAGCGCCGTTGCAGGCACAGTTTAAAGACATTTTTACGACAGATAAATGAAATACTCAGGATCTTTCAGACGCCTTTTTGCTTTTGCCATCGATGCAATTTTTCTCATTGCAATCTACATTGCATTTGGTCTGTTCTTTGGGGTAAGCCTCATTTCAGCGACAATAAGAACCCTCCCTATGATCGGTTTTTGGTTTTACGGGGGATTAATGGTGACTTCTTGGCTTTATTTTGCCTGTTTTGAAAGTTCCAAACGAAAGGCCACAATTGGCAAACAGCTTTTGGGGATTCAAGTAACAAATTTTGAAGGAGAGCGCCTTTCATTTGCTAAGGCCTCTTTTCGATACTTTCTCCAAGCGATCATTCGTGTAGGAGTGCTTCTCATATTCTTTACTAAGAAAAAGCAAGCTCTACATGACAAAATTACTCGGTCTGTAGTTACTTACAACGGTTAGAATTTCACAATTTTTTCGATTTCTTGTGCTTCACATAGATCCAGATCAGAAGGGTATTTAAGATAACAAAGGCAATCAGAGAAAGACCTGGGAAGGTGAGGGGATTATCTGATACCGATTTTAGCGTGCAAGAAGGGCAAAAATTGTTTTGTGCAAAGAACTTGATCATGATTATGTGGTAGAGAGAGATGGCTAGCCCAATAAGTGAGAGGGGCAGTACATAGAGGATAATCCGATATGCATTGCGAAAGGCGGCTATACCCAATATGATAGCTAGAGGGAATAGAATCACGCGCTGATACCAACAGAGGGTGCAAGGCTCTCGATGTGTGATTTCACTAAAAAATAGACTTCCAACCACTCCAATGCAGACGAGGAGCCAAGGAAGAAATAGGCTGAATTTTTTCATTTTGCTTTAGGTTTTTTCGGTTTTATTTCAGGTTTCGATGGGCGTGGAGCTCGTTTGTTGTCCAAACGCTCCTGTTCTTCAATCAATTTTCTTGTGGAAATCTGCTTTCCATTCACAGATGTCCCCGTGTTTAAGTTCGTAATTTTGACAGGATATTTAGGATCTCTGCTTTCCCCGAGCATGAGCGGGATAGGGGTGATCCAAAAGGCGGTGTAGATCCGATCTTCAGGATCAATTTCGTAGGTCGTTTTATCTGAAAGCTCTAGTTTTGATCCTTCTCCGATATTCAATGAAAGGTAGAGTTGCTCTTTATGGTCTTCTGGTCTGCCTTCATTCGTGGTGAAATTGTCATTGATCCATTCTTGCAGAGCCATTTTTTGGCTATAATTGAGATTGTTAACGCCTGTTTGTTCCTTCTGCTTATTTGTCATGGCATCATCGAGCACGATTTTGGCATAGATAGGAACGGCAAAAAGGACAAATACTCCCAAGATTATTTTCATGCCTCTGAATTCCATCAGTATTTCCTCCTACGTGTTAAAGAAAGAGAGAAGGACTCAATAGATATCTTCCACAAGAAAAATAGGAGTGAGTGTTTAAGGCGGTCAGGGGTCATATCTTTCTTCTAAAAGAGAAAGACTTATTTTTCAAGTTGGGATTTGGCCGCGATTTCTATAAAGAATGAGACACGAGCCGATTTCTGGATCATTATAGACTTGATCAAGAGCAAATAGAAAGCCTTCTTTATCATCTTTGCGCTCTTGGTCATAATCATCTGATAGCTTCAGTATATTTGCTTCTTGTGTGGCTCGGAGGAGAGTATAGGTATCGATTAAAGGAGTAGGTAAGGGCAAGTATGCTGCGTCTCTTTCTAAGACAGCAACTTTGCCATCAATGATGAGACGGCCGCCAAGGGCTTTAATCGTGACATCAGTATTATTTTCGAGCATGGCACCAGACTCAAATGTAATAAGATCAGTTTTAGCTCGGTTGCTGAGATGCGCATCGATTTTTAGCTTTAGCTCCCTAACCAAGGTTGGTTCATCTTTATCCTTAAGAGAAAAAATGCTAGCTGGTTCCTTTTCTCCACCGTTTAGGACTAAGGAAATTCTATAATTTTGATCTTCATCATTGATTGATTCAAAATGAATAGCTTCAACATCAAGAAATTGAGGGCAAATAATATCTATCACCCTCTGGATCAAAGGTGGCTCAATAGGCGAAAAAGATGATGGATCAGTTGGGGGCACTGCAGCCATGCCGAACAGATTACTCTTTTTCTTCTTTTACCACAGCTAAATTGTCCTTAGCGTCACTAGGTGGCTCTTGGTCAATGAAAACAAACTTATCATTTTCGATGGTGACGAGCCAGTTGCCGCCCTTATCCGGACTGGTCAGGATCTTCTCTGCAATAGGATCTTCGAGCTCATGCTCGATTACGCGGCGAAGAGGCCTTGCTCCCATTGTGGGATCAAACCCTTTATTGCAAAGATAATCTTTGGCCTTGTTATCAAGGGCAATAGTGATGTTTTTACGAGTTAAGCGGTTTTGCAGTTTGCTGAGTTCTAAGTCGATGACTTTGAGGAGGTGTGTTTTCTCAAGAGGTCTGAAGATAACAACTCCATCGAGCCTGTTGATGAATTCAGGCTTAAAGCCTTTTTTCACAGCGCCATCGATTTTGGATTGCATTGTATTGTAATCGATCATCCCTTCTTGGACTCCAAAGCCCACTTCGCTTGATTTGCGAATGAGGTCGGCTCCTAGGTTTGAGGTCATGATGATGATGGCATTGCGGAAATCTACTTTCCGGCCAAAGGCGTCAGTGAGGCGTCCTTCTTCTAGAATTTGTAGAAGGAGGTTCATCACGTCCGGGTGCGCTTTTTCCACTTCGTCGAATAGGACGACACAATAGGGGCGTTGACGCACTTGCTCAGTAAGCTGTCCGCCTTCCTCGTGCCCTACATATCCAGGAGGGGAACCTGTCATTCTACTGACAGCGAATTTCTCCATGTATTCGGACATGTCGACTTGGATGAGAGCATCTTCTCCACCAAACATCTGGGTAGCAAGTTGCTTGGCAACGAGTGTTTTTCCAACTCCTGTTGGTCCGAGGAATAGGAATGCGCCAATGGGGCGAGAGGGATCTTTAATATCTGCTCGGCTACGGCGAATCGCTCGACATACGGTATGAATGGCTTCATTTTGTCCAACGATTTTTTCTTGCAGATCCTCTTCCATTTTAAGGACTTTTTGCGTCTCGTTTTCAGTGAGACGTGTTGTTGGGATGCCTGTTTGCTTACCAACGATGTAAGCTACTTCATCTTCATCCACAATCACTTTCTGTTGTTCTTTGGTGTTTTCCCATTCTTCGATGACTTTTTGTAGTTCGGTGCGCAATTTTTTCTCATTGTCACGAAGCTTTGCTGCTTTTTCATACTCTTGGTTGCCAATTGCGGTTTCTTTAGCTACACGAACCTCTTCGATTTCTTGCTCGTATTTTGTGATATCTTCGGGCTGCAGCATAGAAGCGACTCGTGCTTTGGCTCCAGCTTCATCGATCAGGTCAATCGCCTTATCAGGAAGATAACGGCCGACGAGATAACGATCTGATAAATGGACAGCACCTTTGATTGCATCATCAGTATAAATACACTTGTGATGCTCTTCGTATTTTGCTTTTAGACCAGACAAGATGGCGATCGTATCTTCTGTTGAGGGAGGAGCAACCAGAATCTTTTGGAATCTCCGCTCTAAAGCAGCATCTTTTTCAATATGCTTGCGGAATTCATCGACGGTTGTGGCACCAATGACTTGAATCTCCCCACGAGAAAGGGCTGGTTTTAAGATGTTTGAGGCGTCGATGGCCCCTTCGGCAGCTCCAGCACCTACAATGGTGTGCATCTCATCGATGAAAAGGAGGATGTTGCCATGTTTTTTTACTTCGTCCATCACCGCTTTGATCCGTTCTTCGAATTGTCCGCGGTATTTTGTGCCTGCAATCATGAGTGTGAGATCGAGGGCAATGAGCTTTTTCTTCATGAGGTTTTCAGGTACCTCACCTCGAATAATTGCTTGTGCAAGACCTTCTACAATCGCGGTTTTACCCACACCGGCTTCCCCAATGAGGACGGGGTTGTTTTTACGGCGTCGGCAGAGGATTAAGATGAGCCTTTCTACCTCTTCACTCCGGCCAATAACCGGATCGAGTTTCCCTTCTTTGCTCAGTTCTGTGAGATCGTGCCCATAGGCGCGCAGAGCAGGAAGCTTGTCGGCCATGGCCCCTTTGTCTCCTGGCTTGGCACCAGGGGCTCCTGTAGGTCCTGAAGTTCCCATGGGAGGGAGTTGCAAATTAAATGTTTCAAGCTCTTTGAGGACCTCTTTACGGATATCTTTGAGGTTGACGTTGAGGTTTTCTAAGACCTGGGCTGCTACGCCATCAGTTTGTCGCAAAAGAGCGAGAAGAAGGTGCTCAGTTCCTACGTAGTTGTGATTGAGTGCTGCGGCTTCTTCATTGGCAAATTCGAAGACTTTTTTTACCTTGCCGGTAAGAGCAGGATCGCCATAGACCTGGATTTCAGGCCCAAAACCCACCAGCCGCTCTACCTCAGCGCGTACAGTCTCATAGTCGAGATTCAGATTGCGTAGAACATTGACCGCAATACCCTGGCCGAGCTTGAGAAGTCCAAGAAGGACATGCTCAGTGCCTAGGTAATTGTGGTTTAGGCGCTGTGCTTCCTTTTTGGCCAACTTGATGACCTGTTTTGCACGATTGGTGAATTTATCAAACATCATATGAGAACCTCGTTGTCCATTCTATTATTTCCACTAAGGCTATTTTTCGCAAATTGCCTTTACTTTATCAAGTAAACTTTTGGATTTGTCGAAAATAATTTGCAAGTCGTTGACCGTGAAAAAACAATCCCTTATGATGGACCCCTACCGAAATATTAACAAAAGAAAAAGGGAAAGATCAAAACTAGCCATTCTTTTCCAACTCCGATCATGAAGTGGAATATTTTAGATACCGGCACACAATCTGCAAAGGCCAATATGGCCCTCGATCACGATTTGCTCGAAAATCTCGATCAGCACACCCTGCCCATCTTGCATTTTTATGACTGGGAAGGGGACTGTGCTACCTATGGGCATTTCGTCGATCCCAGCGATTTTTTAAATCTCGATGAGGCTAAGCGGCTTAACTTAAGCCTTGCCAAGCGGCCAACGGGAGGAGGGATTGTATTTCATATTTGGGACCTTGCCTTTTCTGTCCTCGTACCAGCAAGTCATGAGTGTTTTTCTGAAAATACCCTTGATAATTACGCCTTTGTCAATAACGCTGTACTAGCAGCTGCTTCAAATTTTCTGACAGAGCGCCCCGAGCTTATTCCCCAAGATGCCCAAAGCCTAGACGCATCATGTGGTAGATTTTGCATGGCCAGGCCAACGAAATACGATGTCGTCTTCAATGGAAAAAAAATTGCAGGTGCAGCGCAAAGAAAAACTAAAAAAGGTTTTTTGCACCAGGGGACCATCGCGCTAAAAATGCCCGATGAAAAATACCTCCAGTCGATCCTCCTTCCCAATACAAAAGTTTTGGAAGCCATGCGCGCTCAAACTTTTCCGCTGCAACTAGAGCGCAGCGCCATAAAAGAAGCCTTACAAATAGAATTTACCAAAGAAAGAAATTATGTCTAAAACAGCCATTAGTCCTACAAGAGAAGAGAATTACCCTGAATGGTATCAGCAAGTAGTGAAAGCAAGTGATCTGGCTGAAAATGCTCCAGTTCGCGGATGCATGGTCATAAAACCATGGGGGTGGAAACTGTGGGAAAACATCCAGTGGCATCTCAATGCTAAATTTAAGGAGGTGGGGGCCGAAAATGCTTATTTCCCTTTGTTTATCCCACTCAGCTTTCTCGAAAAGGAAGCTAAGCATGTTGAGGGCTTTGCCAAAGAATGCGCTGTCGTAACCCACCACCGCTTAGAACAAAATAAAGATGGAAAGCTCATCCCCGCTGGTCCTCTAGAAGAGCCCCTAGTAGTCCGCCCAACCTCGGAAACCATTATTGGGGAGTCCTTTTCTAAGTGGATTACCTCCTATCGAGATTTGCCCCTTAAAATCAACCAATGGGCCAACGTTGTTCGTTGGGAGATGCGTCCCCGCATTTTCTTGCGTACCGCAGAATTCTTATGGCAAGAAGGACATACTGTCCATGCCACAAAAGAAGAAGCCCTTGCAATGGCCACTCAAATGCACAAAATTTACAGCGATTTTGGCCACAACGTGCTCGCTCTTCCCTTTATTACCGGGGAAAAAACAGAAACGGAGCGATTTCCTGGCGCTACCCATACCTATACGATTGAAGCCATGATGCAAGATCGAAAAGCCTTGCAAGGTGGAACATCGCATTTCCTTGGGCAGACCTTCTCCAAAAGTTCTAATATTCGTTTCCGCTCAGCCTCTGGCGCAGAAGAATTTGGCTGGACCACTTCCTGGGGCGTAACTACCCGGCTCATCGGCGCCATGATCATGGCTCACAGCGACGATGATGGCCTCATCTTACCTCCTCGTATTGCATCGGCACACATCGTCATCCTTCCGGTTCTCCATAAAGAAGAAGTCCGCGAGGAAGTTTTGACCTACTGCAAAAAACTCGCTGAAGAGCTTAAAAATCAGACCTATCACGGACAAAACCTCGAAGTGATCATTGATGAAAGAGATCTACGCGGCGGCGAAAAAACCTGGAACTGGATCAAGAAGGGGATCCCCATCCGTTTAGAGGTAGGACCACGCGATATCGCCGAAGATAAAGTCTGTCAGATGCGCAGGGATAAAGGAGTCAAAGACAAACAGTTTATCTCCAAATCCGATTGCGTGCAAAATATGACTACACTGCTCGATGAGATCCAAAAAGGAATTTATGATCGGGCCTTAGCTCACCGCGATGCCAATATCATCAAGATTGATGACAAAGACGAGTTTTACGCTTTTTTCACACCAAAAAATAAGGAAAAGCCCGAGATACACGGGGGCTTTGCCTTCACTCATTGGTGTGGAGATCCAGAGGTCGAGGAGCAGATCCAAAAAGACTTAAGTGTCACGATTCGATGCATCCCCGATTCCATGGAAAAAGAACCGGGGACCTGTCCCTTCACAGGCAAGCCCAGCGTGCAAAGAGTGATCTTTGCAAAATCGTATTAAAGGAACTGCTGATCAATTCAATTTCCCCGATCTTCGGCCAAAAGCACTGAATAAATTTCATTTTCGATCTGCATTAACTTCCTAAGTTAACTCCGATCTCCAAATAAAATTTCTTCGCCCATTTGGCTCGAATCTCGAAAAAAGCAATTAATCAACATCTCCTAAAGATCTAGATTGCTCAAGTGATTGCGGAATTTAATCAATTCCTCAGAAAACTTTTCCCAGTGCTTTTTATCAGTTTTTTTGGAAAAGGCTTTCCACTGCTTTTTTAACTGCTCAAATTCTTTATCGTGTTTTCTCATATCCATATGTTACAGCTCCATATTTTTAAGATCATATTCCATTTCTTCAAGATCGGCCAAAACCATATCGAGGCCCTCTCTTGAAGGTTGCAATTTTAGCTTTTCCCAATCTCTACTGAGCTTATCAAAATCTTCTAGGTATTTCTTATGCATAAACGCACCTCCCATTGAAGCCGATTATACCCTCTTTGGGAGGCAGGGGTTCAAGAAATGTTTATAATTGCCTGTAAATTATTGCATGGCAGAGATCTGGAATCATGATTTTTTTCCTGCATGGGCGCTTGAGAGAAAGACCCAAAAACCGGTATGATTGACCCTTAACCATATAGGACGTTATCCATGCTCCAATTTTTTCGCAGATATCAGAAATTTTTCTTCGTAATCGTCACTTTTTTCATCGTAATTTCGTTTTCCTTTTTTGGAACTTCGTCGGCGATCAATCCAAGAGAGAATGTCCCCGATAAAGAGATTGGCAAACTTGTCGATGGATCGACCTTGAAAGAGCAGAGGCTTTATGGCTTAGTGCGTCTTTTGCAGAATGGAATCGAGGAGGGGGGTAGATCCACCAATTTACTCAACGACAGCGTGGTCCATAAAGACCTTATCCTAACTGGTCTTGGCGAGATTTTAGCTGGGCATCATTTCGAGAATTTTGAGAGTGAACTTTCCGAGCGATGGCGTCGGGCTAAAAACTACTCACCCTATGTGCACCCTAATGCACCGCATATTAGCGCTAAGGCTATTTGGGGCCAGATGGCTCCACAGATCAATGACCTGCTTGAAGAGGTTAGAAAGGCTCCGGAGCAATTTTCTAAAGAGCAGCTTCCCCTTCTTTTTTCTTTGTACTGCGCCCAAGCTGAATTTCCCCAGCCGCTCTTGCTTCAGATGCTTTATTACCAGCAGATGCAGGGGGGGCAAGTACGCCCAGATCCTGGTCTACCGAGTGCCAATGTGGGTCTCTTCGGCTTTCAAACCATCGAAGATTGGTTTGGGACAAAATTTGTAGAAGAGATCGGAAAATTCATCCTAAATGCTGCGTGCATTGCTCGTGAAGAGGGCTACATCGTTAAAAAAGATGAAGCGCACATCGATTTGATTCGCAATGTCTACTTGTCCCTGAAGATGTTCGACCAGGAAAATACGCCAACGAATGAGCAGGCGCAAAATGCATTTGCAAACCAAATTCGGAGTTTGGGACTCAGCGATACAGATGCAATAGCTCTTTGGGGCGAAGTGTTGCATTTTCGTCGGCTTTTTAACGAAGTAGGTGAGAGTGTTTTTCTTGACCGTCTTGCTATAGAGCAGTTCAAGGATTTTGCAAAGCCCCTATGCACAATTAAAAATTACCGCCTTCCAAGTGAGCTAGAATTTAGTACTTTCCGAGAAATGCTTAAGTTCCAGCGCTATGTCGAAGTAGCCTATGAAGGAGATTATTTGGGACTGCCGAAAGCGAAACGAGACATTGAAGTTGTGCGCGCTGAGCATCCCGAGCTAGTGTTCAAACCCTGCAAGGTAGAAATGTCTACAGTTACAAAAGAGGAAGTGGCTGCGAGAATTTCTCTTAAGCAGACCTGGGATTGGGAAGCTGAAGAAAAGAATTTCGCTCTTTTGCAAAACGAATATCCTGTGCTTGCAGATGCCGCCGCCTCTTCTATAGAAGAGAGGATGGAGGCACTCGATGCTCTTTCAGAGCTCACTCGATTTACTGTTGATAAATTTGCAAGGCTTGCCTTGGTGGCCGAGCATCCCCAGTGGATTGATGACGCACTTAGCAGTGCAGAAAGGGAGAAGAGGACCCTTAAAGTGCGCATAGCTGGCGGAGAGCTTCCCCTTTCTGGCGAACACTTTTTAGCTCTGTTAGAAGGGCAAGATGCTGTGCTTAGCCATTACACCACAGATGAGGAAGTTTTTTATAGCATTCATGTGGATGAAATGGGGGCTGGCTGGCACCTACTTAGCTTAGCGGAAAGTTCAAGAGATGGGACACTCGATAGCATGCTCGATAGCTTACTAGAGGTGGCGAATCAGGAGCTAAATCTCGATGATAGTGAAGCTGTTGCTACAAAGATTTATTCAGATCTCATTGCAAGCATTGGGTTGGCACGAGAAAACCTTGATGAAGTAGCCATACACCGTTTCGATCGCTATTTAGAAAAGATGCGCGATCTTGCTATAAATGATGAGAGAGCTTTTACAGCTGCCCAAAATCAGTCTTTTTGGCCGCTAGATGAAAGAACAGAGCAACTCACCAATGATGCAATTACCCTGGAAATGGGAGAATTCTCTCCTGTATCGGATCGCCAGTTTTATCAGTTCTTAGAAAAGGAGAAAGCGAGTGCTTCTGAGGCAGAAATTGCGGAGGCGAAAGAACACCTTAAGGCAGATGCTGAGCAAAAGCTGATGCGCAAACTTCTTCAAAGGATGTAAACGCGATGCAGGAGTCGCTGGATCAAATATCTCCCATTCTACCACTGGATTTTTTCACCACTTCCTGTGATTTATCTATTGGAGAGTGGGGTAAACCTTTAAAGAAAAAGCATACCCTGCCCAATTTTTCAGAGATGCTTTACGAAGACCCTTTTGCGAAAGTCTTGTTGGGTTGGCATGTTAAAGGGCTCATGTGCGAAGTGCATTTTGAAAAGCCTTTTGAAGAGTGTTTTTTCCCGCAAGTTGGCAAAGGAGATAGTATCGAGCTCTTTATCGATACGCGCGATCTGAAGTCAGCCGGCTTTCTTACCCGTTTTTGTCACCATTTTGTGATTCTTCCAAAACCTGTTGATGAGATTCAAGCCATCGAGGTGACATCCTTTCGAACAGATGACAGACATGAACTTGCTGATGGCGAAAAGATCGGCATAAAAGCAGAGTTTGGTCGACAGAGCTTTTTAGTGCAGATATCTCTTCCATCAGAATGCCTGCATGGGTATGATCCATCTGGATTTGATCGGTTGGGATTTGCATACAGGATCAACGGTGTTGATCGTGATCCGATGCACTTTGCACTCTCATCAAACTACCTATCAATTGAATCACTCGCAAGCAAATGGGCGAGTATGCAAATGAGGAAAAAATGAAATTCTCAAATACACATGAATGGGCACGCATAGATGGAGAAACAGCGTTAGTTGGCATTACCGAGTATGCTCAAAAAGAGCTCGGCGAGGTGGTCTTTGTGCAACTTCCCAAGGTGGGACAAGAAGTGGAAGCTGGCAGCGAGATAGTGATCTTAGAGTCAACAAAAGCAGCAAGCGATATCTACACACCTGTTTCGGGTACCATCTTAGAAGTTAACGAAAAAGTGAAAGCCGACCCCAGCATCTTAAACCGCTCTGCAGAAAGCGAAGGTTGGCTCTTTAAAATTGCAATTAGAAACAGATCAGAACTTGACACTTTGCTCAATCAGGAGCAATATCTAGGGTTGATTTCATAAATTTTTTTGGGGCTCCAGATAATGAAGCGAAAATTCTTTGTATTTTTTATTTTCCTCTTGATTCTTAGCGGGGGAGCCTATTTTTTTCGCTATGACCTCCTCGTTGTAGGTTCAAAATTAGCCCTTGGCAAAAGTGTGTCCTACACAGAAATTCAGGCTAAGGATGAAAAAGTCGTAATCCAAGGTCTTCATTTTTCAACCGATCAGATGAATATCACACTCGATCAGACCAGTTTTGGTTTTGAGTTTCGAGAAATTTTTAAAAATCCCAAAAGACTTTTCCCCCTTTTTAGACAAGGGGTTGAAAGCTGGAATGATCTACTGATTCCGATCAAACAATATGGGCTCAATCTTAATGTAGACACCGGAATTCTGACTCTCGATGATCAACGCTACTTTTTCCAATTTAAGGCGGGAGAAAAAAAACATGAAATCGGGACCCTCTCTGTCTCGCTTGACCCAGGATTAATGGACCATCCATTCTTGGTTATGAAATTCCATATCCGAGGTGACCAGCTCATTTCACAGCTTAGCGTCGAGGAAGTTTTAGCTGATCGATTTCTCCACTTGGCCGCTTTTGCCCTCCCGCAGTACTTTGCCGGTTTTGATGAGGCACGTGGCAACATCGCTATGCAGGCCAATGTCATATTTGAGGAGAATGGCCAGGTAGAAGAGCTTTCTACGAGAATCCGCTCTGAAAATCTCCATGTGCGGTATCCACAAGAAGACCTCACAATCAAAATGGATCATTTTTCAGGCGAGCTCAATTATCCCGAAGGCATTACAGAACCTGGTCTACCCATCTGGAAGCAGATGCAGTGCACGCTAAACTTGGAAAACGGAAGCATCCATTACAAAGATCAATTTCAGCTTTCAAAATTACAGGGGAATGTAGCCCTAGATACAAGAGACACCCCATCTCTGAAAGTGACAGGAGAGCTTGCTGGACAAGAAGGGCCACTCGTGCTCGAGCTCAAAGGAAAAGGAGCCGTCCATGAGTCCCAAGCCTACTGGCTAGAGTTTGACTTAGGGTTAAATGATCTGAAAGGAACAGAGTGTAGTGCTTTCCTTTCCGTTTGCAGGCCAGAAACCGCATCGCTCGTTGTCCAGCTAGAAGCAAGTAGTCTTCTGCCTCAGCAAGTTGAAATGCTCAAAGGCTATTTTAGTAGATCCATGCCCCGCTTAAAAGAGTGGAACGTATTGCAGGGGAGTTTTGGCGGAAAGCTAATCGCCCTTTTCGAGGGAGGCAATCTCTCCCACTTTGAAATGCAAGATTTTACAGCAACAAATGTTGCTATCTCCTCTGGAAAAGACCCTCTATATTTATCGAAGGTAAAAGGAGAAGGGCGCCTCTTTTCCGATCTCAATTTTGAAATGGAACTCCCAGCACCTCAATTTTTTGGGTTCATTTCGCCTAAACTAAAAGAGGCCTTTGCAGAGTACGCTCCCGATGATTTAGCTCAAGTCCATACGACTATCCAATTTGAAGAAAAAGGGGTCGAAACTTCTGCTTCTGTCGTTTTTTTAAATAACAGAGAATCCTTGCAGTTTGGATTCAAAAGCTTGCAGCCTTTCCCTAGCTCATTAGGCAGCGTCACAGAAGGATGGGCCCGTTCGGAAAAACTATCGCCCAATTTCTACGGTCCAATTCTTAAACAATCTTTCGAAGATTTTGAGCTGTACGGGGATATCGATCTCATCGCCTCCTATGATGGCAAAATCATCGATTGCGCTTTGCAAGTTGATGATTTTTTAATCAAACATCCACTCATTGATCTGAAAGCAGAAAAAGTTGGGGACAAAGAAAAAACCGTCGGGCGCATTAAATTTAGTTTTGATCCAGTAGAAAACCATTTTGAAGGGAGCATCCCTCTTAAGAATGCGCAAGGCTATGACCGCAAATACGGACTATATTTCAATGAACTTGAAGGCGATCTTCAGATCGCACCCAAAAAATTTACCGGTCATATTGCACACGCAGACGTTAGTTTTGACTCGCTCGATTTAGTGAAAAACTTAGAGCTTTATTTCTCATATGATGACACGTTTGATTTTCAAGAAGTGCGCGGCGATCTCGTTTTGCCCTCTACACATAATTACAACGTCTATCTTCCGAAATTCAACCACTCCTCTTGTGATCTTCATCTTTACGACGACAAAAACGAACTTGTCCACGTCAAAGGAGATTACGTGGGGGCTTGGAAAGGGAATCTCTACTTCCCCGCATTGGAAGAAAACTTGCCGGCCAGTTTTTCTTGGGATCCAATCTCTGACAAAGCTTGCCTAGAGCTTTCTAGAGAAGATTTTGCAATCAAACTTCTGAAAGAAAAAGACCAATATTTAGTCTCTGAGCTCAAAACAAAAAATCTTCATGGTACAGCAGCCTTTAAGATCAGTGATGGGGAGATGGCCTTCTCATCATTAAATCTGCAAACACCAGCTATTACATTATCAGGTAAGGCAGCTGCTCGAATGCAATTACCAAAAGAAGAGGCAAGTTTTGCTCTTTTTGGTGATCTGGATTGCCAACTGGAAACAGAGTTTCCGATCCCCATTAAGCTAGAGGCTAAAACCCCCTTGAAGTGGGCCTTCTCTCCCTCAATGGGCTTTGCCGCCTCTGGGTTAAACCTTTTCAGCGATGGATGCCAAATACAAATCGACCACCTAGAGAAACTACTCACCGGAAAACTCGCTGCAAATAAAATTCATTTTGCAGTGGAAGAGCAAGTTCTTAGTGATGTTTTTGAAACAGGAGCTCTTCCAACACTGCTGCAAGATTTTCAGATTTGCAAAGGATTGCACGGAAACGCAAACCTCGAAATCGATGGGGGAGCCTTAGCATTAAATGGCAGCCTCCAAAGCTCTAGGGGAGATCTCGATGTCGATCTAGCATGGGAAAAAAACTCTGGTAAATTTTCTCTCGGTAGCGAAGAGAAACTAGAATTCACTGCACACCTTGAAGATGAGAACCTGCAGTGGGATAGTATCCAAGGATCTTTGGGACGCCTCTGCGTAAATCTTAAAAAGAATAACAAAAAACAACTGAAAGGAAATGTTCAACTCGACTTTTCCCTCTTTGATCAGCTCTTTGATATACCATTGAATCACTTTGCAAACATGTGGCAAGCCAAAGCAGGCTATCAGTTTGATGGCATATTTACCCCCGCCAAAAGACTCTATGACTGGGGCTTTAAAGGAAAAATCAAAGGAGAAAGCTTTGAATGCGCCGGTTACGAGCTCCGCTCACTAGAGGCAAAAGTAGAAGTAGAGCCAGGACAGATCACAATTGAAAACCTCGATCTCACCGACGAAGCTGGCAAGCTTTGGATCGGAGAAGGGGCTTTGATGAAAGGCAATGTTGGACAGTGGATCTTCTCCTTTCCCTTAGTAGAAATCCGTGGATTTCAACCCAGCTTTCTGAAAAAAATTGCAGGCCCCGACAATTCCATTACTCCTCTAGTTTTAAAATCGGCCACGATCCGAGAAATGCGCGGCAAGCTCGATGATCCCCAATCGATCTCAGGCCAAGGAAATCTTAGGTTCACCAACGTCACGAAGAAAGGCCAAAGCATACTTCCGCAAAACCTGCCCGTCCAGTTTCTCAAGCAGGCAGGACTCGATGGAGGACTCTTTGTTCCCGCATCGGGAGAGATGGATTTTGCATTGCAAAATGGACGGATATACCTAAGGGGCATCCACAACATGATCAGTGATAAGAATCGCTCCGAGTTTATGCCTCCCAAAAGTGGAGTGATGGGGTACCTCGATTATGAGGGGAACCTCTTCATCGATCTACTTGTCCGCCAGCGCGTTGTTCGCTCTATCCCTGCACCCTTGTCTCTGAAGGTTCGCGGAACTTGGGATAATCCTCAAATCGCCATTAAATGACCCTCCTGGATATTCTTTATCCTCCAACGTGCACATCTTGCCGGGCGCTCTTAGAAAAGAACGCCCCCTTTTGCTCCGACTGCTTAGAAACCTTTACTCTTCTTCCAAAAGAGGGGCACTGCGTCAAATGCTTTGCAGAAATCCCGCAGCTTAGTGGCGCCTGTAAAGGCTGTAGAAAGCTTGCCAGCCCCTTCTGCAAGCTCGGAGCCTGCTTCGATTCCTTTGGCCCCGGCAAAAGCCTTTTAAATAGCGTTCACGCCAAAGACATTGCATCGCTGATCATCTTGCAACTTGAAAATCTCCACTTCCCCAACTTCGATGCCCTCACTACCGTTCCTAGCTATTTTTCTACTCCCTTCGCCCTTGTTGCAAAAGAACTCTCAGCGCTACTAAATGTTCCCTACATACCCACCTTGAATCGAACCTTTTCACCGAAAATTTCTTTTTCTCTGAAAAAAAAGTGCAACATTATCAACAAAGTAGTACTATTGCTTCACACTGAAATGATAGAGCGAGATGAAATCCGCTCTGCCGGTTGGGCCTTAAAAACAGGGCTACCGGAGCAACTATTTGGTTTAGGCTTTTGCGCTACCTTGCACTAATTACTTTCCTCCTTTTTTCAAGCTGCTCTCGCAGCGTAGACCCAGACGTGGCGCAGATGCGCGTACGTACCCTCCAAACACACACCTTTGTGGGGTATGACACCAAAACCATCACCAAAGAGATCATCTCCACCCTGCAAGACGATGGGTACATGATCAAAAACGCTAGCACTGAAATCGGTCTATTAACCGCAGAGCAAGACATCAACATCGAAAAATTTTCTTCGAAATTTTTCGCTTATCTCTTTTCTGGAAGAAGAGCGCGTTGGAAAAAACACTCCGTCGTTGAACTGACAACCAACATCACCGAGAAAGAGGGGAAGACCAAAGTGCGCGTGAACTACCTAATCCGCGTTTTTGATAATGGAGGACGTGTTGTTGATGTGCATCAAATCTTCGACGAGGAGATCTACACTGACTTCTTCACCAAAATCCAAAAAGGCTTACTCACAAATACCTAAAAGTTGGATTGTATTTTGGGCCACTATTGGTTTTTTGCGTGACGATCCGTTGGTCGCCACGTCCGGCGCTTCGGCTGCAAGAGCGAAAAAAGGGGATCCCACCCCTTTTTTCGTCGTCTTGCGAGGTCTGTTTTTTATTGATCGGCCAGTCTCCGAATCATCTTGGCATACTTCCGAATGATTTTTTTAACATTTTTATCATGCATGGCCTTTTGAGAGGAGGGAGGGGAAGCTATTTTTTTCTTAGGTGTTTTTTTCATACGGCCAACAAGCTAAAGCAAGAATTTTTGAAAAAAACCTATAAATCAGATTGAGGAATCTTTGACCAAAATTCTCTGCAACTTTGATTTCATATTTCTTGCCATTCAATTTGAGATTATCCAATCTTTTTGATGCAGAGTCTTTAAAATATGGAATGCAAAAGGTTTTAATTTTTTCGATCCATTTCATTTGGTGATAAATTTGAAAGGATTCTAAATAGTGCAATGCAGCCGGATAATTCGTAGTCTTTTTTAATGATTTTAAATCAATTTCTCGATCTTGATTGTATTGAAATGAGTTAACAAAATTTGATATTTTTTGAAAATTGTAGAGAGAAAAGAAAACAGCCCCGAGGCAAGCGAAATCTTCTGGGCGATGGATTCCGTTTGCTACTAAGTATACGAAACGAGAAGCTGAAGCCACTTTCAATGCCTTGCGATCACCTTGTATTGCTAGTGGAGCTAGAACATTGATCCATCGCGTAGAAATAGTTTCATACAATTCAACGATTTGTGTAAGCGCTGAAGCCCAGAAATTTAATTTCGAGTACTTCAGGATTTCAACCTTTCTGTGGATCATTTTTTTATGCAAAGATCGTTGCCTTGCTATTCCAAATGCACAAGCTTCTTTCAAAAGTTCTGGTTTTTTCCAAAGATTGATATAAAAAGGCAAGGATGAAAGATTCTCTCGATCAATACGATATTTTTTAAGAAAGTTTTTCACTTTCGTTAGTCTCGCACTTTCAGTTAAACCCTCATCCTGCACAATAGCAGACAACTCGGTGGGTAAGCTTAAAGAAAGTTCTGCAAGAGAATTCACATGTAGAGAGATACAAAAAGTATCCGAATCTTTGTGAATTTGCGAACTGCTCGGATTACTTATAGCAAAAATACAACTTGGGATGGGAATTTTTCTAGAGGATGGGCCAGAGCCTGTCATTGCAAAAAATGGGTCAGAATCCAAAGATAATTGGGGAGCAGTTGTCCCGAATGTTATTCGAGGCAATAGCGTACAGCGGAAATTTACGTTTGGATTCTCTTGTGTTGAAAAATTCTGATAAACTTGCTCAAACGAAACTGGTCCAGATAAATCATTATGTACGGTCATGCAAAACATTCTGCTGAAGGAGTTGTTTTTTTACAAGATCCATGGGTAAAGGAAGCGATTATCCTAGCTTTCAAGATTGCGGCGGGCCATTTGGATTTGGCGGCGGAGCATTTCGTCAGTGCCAAGTTGTTTGGAGATTTTTTTCCATGCATGCAAAAGCGTGGAGTGTGTTTTACCCCCGAAGGAAGCAGCCAGTTTGATCAGAGAGTCGTTGATCATTTCTTTAGCTAAATACATCGCCACTTGGCGGGGGAAAGCTACATTTTTGGCGCGCGAGCTGCCGCAGATCTCACTGACGCGAACGCCGAACATCACAGCCACACTTTTTAAAATGTTATCGACCGATACTCGCTTATGTGGAGCTTTTTGGAAAAGCTCGCTCATGGTGCTTTCAACGATCTCTTCTGTGACATCAATGCCCATCATCCGGCTATAAGCAGTTAGCCGGTTTAAAGCCCCTTCCAGTTGCCTCACGTTGTTGAAAATGCGCTCGGCGATAAAGAAGGCAACGCGATGGGAGATTTTGATCCCTTTTTGCTCGGCTTTATGCTGGATGATGGCCACGCGGGTTTCAAGATCAGGCACGCCGACATTGGCTACGAGGCCCCACTCCATTCTTGCAATCATCCGCTCAGAGAGCTTGAGTTGACCGGGAGGCTTATCGCAGGTGATGACAATCTGCTTATTTTGGTTGATTAGCGCCTCGAACATATTGCAAAACTCTTCCTCGAAATTGAGGCGGTTTTCCAAGAACTGGATATCATCAACAAGAAGAACATCGAGCGAGCGATAAAAACGCTTCATCTTATCCATTGACTTGGATCGCAAATGCCCTACCAAGTCATTAATGAACTGCTCAGTTGTGATGCAATGCACCTTCATCCGTTTGTGATGTTGCTTTACGTAATGGCCAATAGCATGCAAAAGATGCGTTTTGCCCAAACCCACGCCCCCATGAATGAAGAGGGGGTTGTAAGACTTGCCTGGACTCATCCCAATACCAAAAGCTGCCGACTTGACGAATTGGTTGGATGGTCCTTCGATGAAGTGCTCAAAAGTGTAGCCAGAATTGAGGATGGATGTATTGGTCTCTTGAGTAGGTTGTGAAGTGGGTTTGGATTGAGCGGGCGTTGTTTTTTTCTTAGGAGATGCGATCTCAAAAGAAAGAGCTAGCTTGCCATTTGCTTTTAAGGGGAGGAAGTTTTCGAGCTGTTTTTGGAAATTTTCTAGCAAATACTCCTGCACAAAGATATTGGGTACTTCGAGGATGAGCTCCTCTTTAGAATTTGCACATACCTTAATAGGCGCGATCCAATTTTGGAACTCTGTTGCCGTGCAACAGTCTTCCATAAATTGCGCAAATTCTTCCCAACACTGCTTAGGCGTTTTTGTCAGCATCTATTCCCTAATGTTATCAACAATCTTTCCACAAATGACACACGTGGTCTTTCGGAATGGCAAGTATTACCACCGACCCCAAATCCACGCAAGCTCTTTCTAAAACCCAAAGCTTGCGGTGAGGGTGAGGCCTTGGATGGTGAGGTCACCTTTTTCTGGAAGGTGGGCGGAGGGACGCCTTAATTGGTTTTGACCGAAGAAAAAAAGAGTCTCCCAACCCGCTGCAAATCCAATTGAATAGTCGCCAGAGCAGAAGATCCATTCCCAGTCCACTCCTAAAATGGCGTTTAAATATACGCGGGAGAGCCAGAAAGAATCCTTCGACTCAAAGGTGGAAGTTGCGTTTGTGGTGTAGAGTATTTTTTCCTTTTGGCGGATTGAAAAATCACCATAAAAAAGAGTGGCGTCGACATTGCCAAATAGGCTAAAGCCGCTGCAGAGAGCCCAGAGGGTTTTAAGTCCTATTTTTGGCCCGATTCCCCAGAAATCGTTTTTCATTTTCACTTGATCTAAGGAAATGGATTCGTTCTGCCCGTGTATAATGAAGTCTTGATCGATCCATATGGTAGATAGAGAAAGGTAAGGTTGAAGAGTGAGGAAACAGGTAGGGGAGTACGCAGCTCCAAGTCTTAGATCAAGTAGATTCAGAAGGATCAATGTGTCTGCGCGCATTCGATCGTAGGTGGTGCTTTCTAAAGTGGGATGGGACCAGATGGGGGAGTTGTTTTGACAGGTGCTTTTCTCTCTAGTGCGGTAGTAGGTCCAGTCTAATTCAATTATCCCGCTATAACAGGTGTCATAGGCTAGATTTAAGCGCACGCCCCAAGCCCAATCTTGATTGATCTGTTTTCCTTTCGCATAGTCTAGTCCCTCTTCATGCACTTGCCAGACAACAGGACTGATAGAGAATTCCCAATTCATGCAAGGATCTTCGCATGAGCAATCATAGGCAGCGAGAGGGGTGAGAGGAAGTAGAGCAAGGAGTCGGCGCATATTTTTTTATTTGACTTCAACATAGGGCAACTTTAATCTTGAAAAAATGTTGATCAAAAGAGCATTTAAATTCAAGCTCAAACCAACCGGCGCTGAGAGGAAAACATTCTCTCGTTTTGCTGGGGCACGCCGTTTTGTCTTTAACCTAGGGCTAGATCAACGACAAAAAGCATTTGAGGCGATAGGCAAAAGCCCTACATATTTCGATCAAAATAAAGAACTCACAATCCTAAAACGAGCCTCTGAAACCAGTTGGTTTAAAGAAATCCACAGCCAGGTCCTTCAACAAGGACTCAAAGATTTAGACCGAGCTTTTCAGAACTTTTTTAGAAGAGTAAAAAAAGGAGTGAAGCCCGGTTTTCCTAAATTTAAGAAGAAAGGCATCAGAGAAAGCTTCCGCTTTCCACAAGGCGTTACCATAGAGGGATCACAGGTTTTCTTACCAAAAATAGGATGGGTAAAATTTCGCAAATCCAGAGAAATCCAAGGAACCCTCAAAGAGACAACCATCACCCAAGAAGGTTTAGATTGGTACATCAGCTTTTCCTGTGAGCGAAAAAAAACACCCCCTAAACTTGCGCCAATCGACGAGAACAAAGCAATTGGAATCGATGTAGGGTTAAAACATTTTGGAGTCACAGCATCTGGGAAACAGAATCATCAAAAAATCATAGACAACCCCAGATTTTTAAAAAAACACCTCAGCCATTTGCGCTATCTTTCAAGACAACTTTCAAAAAAAAATAGAAAAAGTCAAAACAGACTAAAAGCAAGAATCAGACTATCAAAACTCCATGCACGGATCAAAAACCTAAGAAATGATTTTGTTCAGCAACTCTCAACAGAAATGATCAAAACCCACGACATTTTTTGTGTTGAGAGCTTAGATATTTCGAGTCTACTTAAAAAAAGCCCCAAAAGTCTTTCTAGGGCCATAGCAGATGTAGGCTGGAGATCCTTTCTGCATTGTTTAAAATACAAAGCAGAAGAAAGAGGAAAACACCTCATAGAGGCAGGCAAATACTTTGCAAGTAGTCAAATCTGTGCCAACTGTGGAAATCGACAAAAGATGCCACTATTTGTACGCGAGTATGATTGTCAAAATTGCGGGATGAAGAGCGACCGTGATTACAACAGTGCCATCGTTCTAAAGGCCGCCGGAATGTCGGTCATAAAAGCCTGTGGAGCTGCCCTCGTTGGAGGGAGCGTCGAAGCAGGAATCTCTCGTCTTTAGGCGAGAGAGATTCAACATAGCGAAAAAACTTTTTTCTTGCGTTCAAAAAGCGAGAATTTGTATATTGGTGGAAAATTTGAACGATGTTCAGGAAGATGACAACAAAAGACCTTAAACAGACCATCCTCGACCACTCTTACAAGACCTTAGTCAAGGAGGGTGTTTTAGCCATCCGCATGCGGGATTTAGCAAACTCGTGCAAATGCGCTGTGGGTACTCTTTACAATGTTTTTGAGACATTTGATGACATCCATTATCACCTCAACTTGCGCACGTTTAAAACAGTTTTTAACCGATTGTTTGACACTTTGAAAATCTCTGACGTCCCACTAGAAGATGTTTTGCCAAAGATCGGCTGGGAGTACATTGCATTTGCAAAAGAGCACACACATGGTTGGAAGGCTCTTTTTGAGTATGCGCCAACTGGGGAGCAACCAAATTGGTATCGGGATGAGGTGAATGCACATTTCCAAAAAGCGGAAGAGTTTTTGGAAAACAAGTATGACATTTCAAGTGAGATGGCTGAAAGGTTAATAAGTTATTTTTGGTTTTCGATCCACGGAGTGAGCTCGATTGTGCTCAACAAAAAATCGACAAACCACTCAGACGAATTTGTAGAGTCCTATGTGGACCATTGTTTGAGAGGAATTTACAAACTTTTGTGAAATTTTTTTAATAGCCTTGAACGCTGTTCAAGGGAGGTAATAAATCAGGTTGGAATAGAGACTGAGAATCTTAAGAGCGACTGGCAGGTTTCCTCTTAAGGTTATAGTGTAAAAAACGTAAAAATACTTAAGTCCGTCTCTATTGCAACCTTTTTTTTAACGTTAACTAAAGGAGCTGAATATGGCTACACCAATTGCAGTAGAATCAGAATATGTACAACCCACATTTGTAGATCAAGTGGGGGATTATCTCACCGGCATTGCCTCGGCAGTTGTAAGTGTTTTCCGGAGAATACTAGGTATGGAAGATGCGGTTAGTGCCGTAGATCTTCAGTGGAATGCAGCAAAATGCCGTCAGTTACAAGGAGAAAACCAGTGGCTTAAAAGATCAAATCAAGATCTGCAGGCTAGGGTACGAGTATTACAGAGGACGGATGGTCGGCATTCTTTTTGGGAAAAAATTGCGATTGAATCGACGCTCTTTTTAACACTGATGCCACTGTATATTTTAAGCGTGCCAGTGATCATGATCCGTGATGCAATGTATAATAGACAAAATTTTTATAGATATTGAACGATGTTCATCAGGAGAATAATATGGAAATAGGAAAAATAATAAATAGAGAGAATGCGATTTTTTCAGCTAAAGTTGCTGTAGGTGTCGTAGTTGTTGGAGCAGGAATCTTGATGGAATCGGCGGGGACGGCCCTCATTGCTAAAAATGAAGTGATCAACCACATTGCCCTGAAAAATTTAGGCCACTTCTTGAAAACACTTGGATCTGGGACTTTTCAAGTTGGGAAGTTCACTTCTTATACTGTTTTGGTTCCAGCTTATATGCTCGGATATGAGCTGCCGAAATGGCTGATTCAGCACGGCATTCCAAAAGGGATTGCCCTTTTTAAAGAGCATGTCTTCCAGCCCTTAGTAAAATCCTTAGAGTGGCTTGCGGCCAAAACAATCGAGGGCATTTCATTTGCAGTAGAGCACTACTTGCGACCTGCGATAGAGAAAATTACGCAAGTTGCCAATGACTGTCTTGTGCAACCTTTGATCGTGGGCGTGAAGTGGTTTGCTGAGCGTGTAATAGAACTAATGGATTGGACCTATCACACTGTCCTTCTGCCTGTGAAAGAGGTAATGATTAAAATGATCAGGCTCGCAGCAGAGAATATTCTGGAGCCATTGGGCAGGGGGCTGAAATGGGTAGCTCTCAAGGCTGCGGACGGGCTTGAGTGGACAGTTGAGACAATCATTATGCCTATGTTCAAAGCGCTAGAAAAAACAGTCCAATGGGCCATAGAGAACTTATTTCAGCCATTTTTCAGCTGTCTTAAATCTGTTGCTATTGAGTTTGCGGAATTTTCAAGTAAATATTTTTTTACCCCTCTTCATTCTGCAGCAATCTGGGTTGGAGAGAATCTGTTTCAACCCGTTGCGTGTGCTGCGCATACTCTCTGGCTCTATGCCTTGGATTATGTCCTAAAGCCTTTATTTGAAGGGGTTGTGAACGGGGCTGCTTTGATCTATCGCAATATTCTCTATCCCATTGGGGACGCGGGGGTTGCAGTTGTGGCAAGTCTTGCAGATTTAGCAGGCAGAGTTTATATAGCAGCAAAGAGAGACATTTCATTTCTCCTTGGCAATTAAAATCGGGATTATTATTTTCTTAATCTCTTGTTATTGTTATAATATTAAGAAATATTAACTAGGTATTTAAATATGAATGTAAGATCAGTAGTTGAAACAGCTTTTTTTGTGTCAGTGGTGGGTGCTGCTGGATATGCGGCTGGTAATGTTGCGCAATATGGTGGTGAGCAGCTTCTTTCTCATTTGGAAGCTGAAAAGATTACAAGCAGTGCCCTTTGGGCAATCGCCAAAGGATGTGAGGGCGGAGGGGATTTCCTTGCGCGAGGTGGGTGGTTTGTGGCTACTTTGATTCCTAGCTATACCTATAAAGTTGGGGCAGCCATACAACACCAGATTACTCCCCCTTTTGTAGAGCGAGTTTTTGAAAACGCGATTTCTCCGGCTTTTAGCGCTGTATCTGGTTTTGCTAATAACTCGGTGGTACAACCAATTATTGAACACGGACCTAAAATGGCTGCGTCTTTTGGCAAGGATTGGTTCTTGCCAGCGGCAGGAGAGGTCATGGGAGCGACGAAGTGGACGTTCGGCACAGCACTTCCAAAGGCATTTAATTTTGCAATATTTTCTATGGTTGTTCCCACAGTGACAACCGTAGGTTCTTTAGCTCTCCAATTCACTGGAGGCGTATTAGGATTAGGATTTGGAGCTCTTAGCTGGGTAGGCGATACTGGGTCTAGTTGCCTTGATATCGTTCGGAATCTTAGTGCTAGCGACGTTGCAAATGCCACAGCAGGTTTATAATCACCCCTTGGCATATTAGCCCTCTCTTGTTAGAAAGAGGGTATGAACCTATCTTAACAAAATTTCTGTGGACTGCTTTGGTAATCCAGTTCATCTTTTCCGCTCATTCATTTATCAATATTTAAAAATATTGATTGTATTCATGATCGAAAAATCTAAACGAATTACCTTTGCATTCCCCTAGAGATTTTATTAAGGTGGGTTCATGGCCGAAAAAAATAACAATACCCGTCGGATCATTTCCCTAATTGTTTTTATGACGTTGATCTTGGGGTTTGGGATTGATCTGTATTCTCCCTCGTTTCCAGCGATTGCAAAGGCTCTTAAGACTACGCAACAGCTGGTGCAGCTTTCGATTGCGACTTATTTCTTTGGCTATGTGCTCGGCATGCTATTTCTTGGGCCTCTCTCCGACGCGCTCGGCAGAAGGAAGCCTTTGATTTTCGGCATCGGTTTTTACTGTCTTATGAGTTTGGCATGTGCCTTTTCGCCAAACATTTATTTTTTGCTTGCGCTCCGCTTACTTCAAGGGATGGGGGTGTCTGCGGTGGGAATGCTGTGCCGGTCAATTTTAGGAGATGTCTTCACTGGGAAGAAGCTTGCTAAGGCGATGAGCTATTATGCGATGAGTTATCGGTTGGGACCGATAATTGCTCCAGTGATTGGGGGCTATTTAGTAGTCTATTTTGGGTGGGCATCGAATTTCTACTTTCTAACAGCTTTTGGAGTGATCATTTTGGTGTGTGTAACTTGGTTGCTGCCTGAAACACATTTTGATTTGGCTAGATTTCACCCTAAGCTGGTTTTTGACCGTTATGTGAATCTTCTGAAAAAGCGGGTGTTTCTTGGGGGAGCATTGTGTATTGGGATGCTCTACTCACTGATGATCATTTTTAATGTTGTGGGGCCTTTCTTTATTCAAGAGATTTTAGGGCATTCTCCGATTGGCTACGGAAATATTGCTTTTTTGCTAGGGGTAGTTGCGTTTTTAGGGATGTTGACCAATCGTTTTCTGATTCAGTACAAGGCTCCCGAGAAGGTAATTGCTGTCGGAATGTCCTCGATCGTTGTTGTGGGTATTTTGCAAGTTGTGGCAGCCTATCTATTTCCTGTGAATCTCTATAGTTTTCTCTTGCCCGTTATGGCACTTCTTTTTCTAACGGGTCTGATCAATTCGAATATAATGAGTCGAGTGATTGACTCCGGAGATAGTGGCAAGGGAGTAGCTAGTGCCCTTGTTGGTATTTTGATTATCTCATGCACTGGGATATTGACGGCTTTGTCTAGTTTCTTAGAATCGACAACAGCCCGTCCATTTGCTTTCGCTTTTCTAGCGATTGTTCTCTGCTGTTTTTGTTCTTACAAATTCTTATTTACGCGTACGCCATAAGAAGTGCAGAGGCTTTATCTGCGATCTCGGTGTCTTCAGATTTGGAGAGCTCTTCGGCTTCGCGAACGCCTTGTCGTTTGTAGCCTAGTGCTAAGAGTGCTTTGGCTCTGTTGAGCTTGGTCGGAAGGTGATCGGGCTCGAGTTTGAGGGATCTTTCAATAAAATTGAGGGCTTGGAGGTTGTTGTCGATCTGAAGGTGGAGGGCGCCAAGTGTCTGTAGATCGTAAGGGTTGCCTGGGTTTAGGACAGCTAAGGCTTCAAAAAAGGTGAGGGCAATTTCGTATTTGCCTTGCTTGAGATAGGAATATCCTACGAAGCGCAAGTCTTCTAATTCGTCCGATCCCCAGTCGAGGACCTCTAGCCAATTTACGTCGCTCATATGTGCTCTTTGTATAGCGTTTTAAGTTTTAATTGACAAACCTAAGTCGCTCTTTCAACCTGCATTTTTATCTTCGCTCTTAACGACCACCTGTGGTCGTCTGCGATCTCCAGATTTTAATGCTGGTCCAAATAGCTTCCTTATCTTTATCAATTAAAACTTAAAGCACTATAAGGGGTTCTAACCCTTCTGATACTGGGTTCTTCTCGCATTGATGTCAATGAGGATCTGGTCGAAGGTATGTAGGTTTTTTAGAAGATTAGTTAAGACTTTTTTTTCTTCTTCTTTTCCATCCATTGCCTCTAGTCGTTCCAGCTTGCTCTCTTGCAGATCGGGGCTGCCAAGCTCCGGGATGAGTTGCTCAGCAAAGATGCGCCGTCGGTAGGCGTAATATTTAGGGGGAGCGAGAAAGCTCGCCCAAAGGGCTTTTTGATCGCCAACATCAAAGAGAGTATCGAATTCCGATGTATATGCTGGTGCTGTGGTAGCTACGCGTGTTTGCGAGGGGATGAGGCGCGCCTCTTTGAAGAGGATCTCGGTCTCTTCTGAGATCTTCTTTCTTGCTGCGTAATCACTAGAGGCGTCAACGCCAAGATCATCTACTGTACGTACCATATATACACATCCCAGTTCAAGAATTGGCTTTTCACGGCGTCAGTTCTTCCTCAAATTTTGTATCTGTTCCTCGCTTCGTGTTTATGAACACTGCAGCTTGTCACAGCTAAAAAATTAGAGGCCTTCCTTGAGAAATTTCCAATTCTTGAGACGCGAGGTGTATATCTTTTGTTTAATGGTGAAGGTTGAATTTATCAAGGTTATTTTTTAGTCCCACCAATTTCCACTTTTGTGTAAACTGGCGGATCTCCTTTGAAATGAAGGGTTTGAAGAAGCAAAAAACGCGGTGTTTTAGGCGGTTTTAGCAAAAATGATTGCGCTGTTTGGGACTCGTTGTTAAAGTGTGGGAAAAGGTGGGAAAAGTATTGAGATGAGTTTCTTTTTTAGTGGATCACAGGAGACTAAGCTAGACAGCAAGAACCGTTTTGTTCTGCCGCAAGCCATGCGTTTTGGTTTGGTGGAAAATGGTGTGCTTGAGTTCAGCATGGGCCTAGGTCTTGGAGGCTGTCTTGCGATTTACAGAAAGAGCGATATCGAAAAAATTGTAGCCAAATTCCAGGCCAAACAGCACGTGGGTAAGTACCAGAAATTTTTCACTCTGTTCTTTTCCACTTTGCACCAACTTTCTTGCGATAAGATCGGGCGCGTTGTGATGCCACCAATGCTAAAAAAGGCAGTGGGAATTGAGGGCGAAATTGTGATTGCGGGTGTTCTCAATAAGATTGAGATCTGGCCCCAAGAGAAATATGCAATGCAGCTTCTTGATCTCTTAGGTGATAAGGGGCCAAGTTCGGGTCTTGCTGAAATGACAGAAGAGGCTTTTGCTCTTCTAGAAGAAGAGGGAGCGCATGATGAAATCCCAGTCCTCTAGACCGCACATTCCCATTATGGTCGAAGAAGTTCTCAATGGATTTGAAGGGCTTGAGCTCAAAGTTTTTTACGAAGGAACCCTCGGCGCAGGGGGACATGCTAAGGCTATTTTGGACGCGCACCCAGAAATTGAGCGCTACATCGGGTGTGATAAGGATCCAGATGCTTTAGAAATTGCACGGGCTCATTTAGAGCCTTGGAAGGATAAGTTAGAACTGGTTCACGGCAATTTTGCCGATTTAGATGTCCACTTGAAAGAGAAGGGGATTGAATCAGTAGACGGTTTTTTTTTGACCTAGGAGTCTCATCTATGCAACTCGATCAGCGAGAGAAAGGTTTTAGCTTTAGTAAGGAAGGGCCATTAGATATGCGAATGGATCCGAGCGATGAGCTAACAGCGCGCGAAATTGTTAACGAATGGCCAGAAGAAAAGCTTGGCGAAATTCTTCGTGATTTTGGTGAAGAGACGAGATGGAGACGGGCAGCTCAAATTATTGTGGAAGCACGAGATAAAGGTCCTATTGAAACAACGAAGCAGTTAGCTGATTTGCTGGCAGGGAAGCTCGGAAGAGGTTTTAAAAAGAAACTGCACCCAGCTACGCTCATTTTTCAAGGTTTAAGGATCTGTGTAAATCGAGAGCTTGAGTCGATCCAGAATGCGTTGCCCAAAGCTTTAGAGGTTTTGAGTTTTGGTGGCCGCATGGGCGTCATGAGTTTCCATCGCTTAGAAGATCGGATTGCAAAGTCGATTTTCAAAGAGGGGGCTACAGTGCCTGCTCAAAATAAATACAAAGAATTTGTGCAAAAGCCGACTTTGAGGCTTTTAAGCAAAAAACCGCTCGTTGCGTCCATTGATGAGGTGCGAGCTAACCCTAGGGCTCGGAGTGCAAAACTCCGCTTTGCCGAAAAAATGGTGCATTAATGTTTGGGCGGATTTTTATCTGTATTCTCTGCTTGGGATTTTGTCTCTATTCCTATCTCGATATGCAAAACGAGATTACAGAGCTCCGTATCCGCATTCCTTCTCTGATGAGTGAGGTCCGCCGCATTCAAGAGGAAAACACGCACTACCTATATGAGATTGAGCGTTTTGAAAATCCTGAAAACTTGATGCGACTAGCCAAAGAAAGTGCTTTTTCCCATTTGAAATTTCCAATCAGCAATGATGTGCTCACTATGACAGAAGCAGAGGTTGTCCCTCGAGGTGATAGAGCAACAAAAGCGCTGAGAAAACAACCCACAATCACGTTTGCCGCCGGTGGAAGTCCATAAGGATCAAAGACGACTCATTGGAGTTGCGCTATTCTTACTTGTCCTCTTTTCTCTCTTGATCACTCAGTTTTTTCGGATTCAGATTGTGCAACATGAAAGATGGGAGAAAGAAGCGAGAGCTCAACATACTGTTGTGGTGAAAGAACCTTTTCGCCGTGGTGTGTTTTATTCCAATACCTCGATCAAAGCAGCTCACCCCACGCCTGAGCAAGCCTTGGTGATCGATGTCCCGAAATTCCACGTGTTCATTGATCCCAAAAGCATTCCCCGTGATGAGAGAGAAACCATTGCCAATGCTTTGCATGCATTTCTAGGGATGGAAGAAAATGAGCAAAAAGCCTTTGTCCGCGCCCAGTTTGAAGTTCAATCACGCAGTCGCAAGATTGCGATGTGGCTCTCAGGAGAGAAAAAGGATGAGATTGCTGCATGGTTTAGAGAATTTGCCAAAGAGAAGAAGATTGCACGTAATGCGATCTTTTTTGAGAAGGATTACCAACGGTGCTATCCGTTTGGGAAGATGCTGGGGAATGTTTTGCATACCGTCAGGGAGCTGCGCGATGAGGTAAGTGGGCAGTGCATCCCCACGGGCGGACTGGAGCATGTGTTCAATGAGTATTTGCAAGGGCGAACGGGAAAGCGTTTTTTCTATCGCTCACCTAGACATTCTATGGATGTGGGCACGGTGATTGAAGAGCCACTGGATGGAGCCGATATTCACCTGACGATTAATCATTGCCTGCAGACGATTGCTGAAGAGGAGATCGAAAAACAGGTGATCAAGTCGGAAGCCAAAAGAGGCTGGGCGATCATGATGGATCCCTATTCTGGCGAGGTGCTGGCTTTAGCTCAATATCCCTTCTTTAACCCAGAAGAGTACCGAACCTATTTTAACGATGAAGAGCTATTGGAAGAGACGCAAGTCAAAGCTCTTTCAGATCCATTTGAACCAGGATCTTCGATGAAGCCAATTACAATGGCGATTGGGCTAATGGCCAATGAAGAGCTAAAAAAACAAGGCAAAGAGCCCGTTTTTGATCCCCTTGGAAAGATGGATGTGGCTCCGACTGTGTTTCCTGGTAGGACAAAGCCCATTCGCGATGTTCGCACGCATGGCTATATGAATATGTATATGGCGATCCAAAAGACCTCGAATGTCTATATGTCGAAAGTGATCCATAGGGTGATCGAAGAGCTCGGCAATGACTGGTATCGAGGTGTATTACAAAATGTGTTTGGTTTTGGCAAGAAAACCGGCATTGAACTGCCTGGGGAAAGTGCTGGATTATTGCCAACTCCTGGCAAACTGCATCCAAATGGGACTTTAGAGTGGTCCAAACCAACACCCTATTCACTTGCGATGGGGCACAATATTTTGGCAAACAGTTTCCAGATGCTCAAGGGTTATGCCATTTTGGCAAATGGCGGCTATGATGTGCAGCCGACCTTGGTGAGGAAGATTTCTCGCAAACTTTTCGATGGAACCGAGCAAGTCCTTTTAGATAACACCTTTGAAAAGAAGAAGAGAATTCAACTGGTTGATCCTGAAATTGTCCGCCAAATCGTCTGCGCTATGAAATACGTGACCAAACAGGGGGGATCAGCTCTGAATGCCGATATTCACGGATTTACTGAAGCGGGTAAAACATCCACCTCTGAGAAAATTATCAATGGGGCCTATTCAAAAAAAGATCATATTTCTTCGTTCATTGGATTTGCACCAGCGGTTAACCCTCGCTTTGTCCTTTCGATTGTAATTGACGAGCCGGCCTTCAAATATATTCCAGGTGTAGGAGGGAATCAATATGGGGGAAAATGCGCAGCACCGGCTTTCCAGAGGATTGGAAAACGCACATTAGAATACTTAGGGGTTGAACCAGACGACCCATACGGCTATCCTAACGGGGACCCCCGACATGATAGAGAAAAAGCAGACTGGCAAGGGGAGATCAAAGCCCTTCAAAATCTATATGAGACCTGGAACCGCTAAATGAGATTGAGAACCCTGATACATCAGATCGAAGGACTTGAGGTGAAGGGCTCAAAAGAGATCGAAATCACTGGGATCACCTCTCATTCAAAAAGCGTGGCACCAAACAACCTCTTTATCGCAAAAAAAGGGAAAATCCATGATGGGGCTCAGTATATTCCCGATGCGATTGCTGCTGGTGCAGTAGCGATTCTTACAGACATGTACGATCCCTTCCTCCCCGCCACGCAACTCATCCACTCAGACATTTCTTCCATTGAAGCTACGCTCGCCGCCCGTTACCACCATAATCCTTCTGAGCAGCTCAAAGTCGTTGGCGTGACAGGGACCAATGGAAAGACAACTGTTGGATTTTTGCTCAAACATCTCTTCGACAAGGTCCAGGTTCCAACAGGCCTCATTGGCACTGTTGAGTGGATTGTTGGTGATCACAGGTTCCCCAGCTCGATGACTACCCCAGATGTACTTATTTCCCAAAAGCTGCTCCGCGATATGGTCCAAGCAAAGTGCCAGGTAGCTGTGATGGAAGTTTCTTCGCATGGATTAGATCAAAATAGGGTAGGAGAAATCGATTTTGATATCGCGATTTTTACCAATTTGTCAGAGGAGCATCTCGATTACCATAAAGACATGCAGACTTATCGAGCAGCCAAAGAAAAACTCTTTTTAAATCTATCAGAAGATAAATGGGCCATTTTCAACGCCGATGAGAAAACTACCTTTCAAACGAAGGCAAAAGTATTTACCTATGGGTTAGAAAAGGCAGCAGATCTGAGGGCTAAAGAGATAAAACTCTCCGAGAGAAAAACCCAATTTACCCTCGACTATCTAGGGATAGAATACAAATGCTCCTCAGCTTTAGTGGGAAAATTCAACGTCTATAACCTCCTTGCCGCTATTGCAGCAGGGATCTGTTTCGGACTATCCATCGAAACCTGCATCAAAGCTTTGAAAAATTTTAAAAACACGTCGGGCAGGCTCGAAAAAGTAGCAGACGGGATATTTGTTGATTTTGCCCATTCAGAAGATGCCTTAAAAAATGTACTTGAGACCCTAAGGGAATTGACGCAAGGCAGACTCATCACCGTTTTTGGTTGTGGTGGAGATAGAGACTTTGAAAAGCGTCCCAAAATGGGAGCCGTTGCCAGTACGCTTTCTGATATCACCATTGTCACAAGCGATAACCCCCGAAGTGAAGATCCAGAAAAAATCATCAATGAAATTCTACAAGGCTGCTCGGGTCCCACCACAGTCTTTCTAGATCGCTATGACGCTATTAGCTATGCCTTAAGCCAAAAAAGGCCAGAAGACCTCGTTCTGATTGCAGGGAAGGGACATGAAAAAAACCAAATTTTTGCCCACCAAATCCTCCCATTTGACGATGCTGAAGTTGTCAAAGAGCTTTTCGAGGGCTCATGCGCAAAATAATATGCCTTCTCCTCTGTCTTCCCCTTTTTGCCTTTGCAAAAGAGAAGCCAGTGATCGTTTTGGATCCAGGACACGGCGGCAAAGACCAGGGCGCTAAAGTGAGAACGATCGAGGAAAAAATCCTAACGCTCCGCACAGCGTACCTGACAAAACGACATTTAGAAGACCTAGGATTTCGTGTGGTTTTAACAAGAGCAAAAGATATTTATCTGCCCCTTGGCACTCGGGTAAATCTAGCAAACAGAAGACCTACTTCCCTTTTTGTCAGTATTCATTATAATTCAGCAGCAAGCCCTGCTGCAAAGGGGATAGAAGTATATTATTATGGGAAAGCGGCCCAAAAACGCAGAGAAAGCTCCAAGCAGCTTGCTAACGCAGTACTAAATCAAATGATTCGCCAAACTGATGCAAAATCTAGGGGAGTCAAGCAAGGAAATTTCCAGGTGATCCGCGAGACAACCATGCCAGGAATCCTAGTAGAGGCCGGCTTTATTACAAACGCGGAAGAACGGGCCCAGATTGGAACACAAACCTATCTAGATAAACTGGCGAAAGGAATAGCGCTTGGAGTAGAGAGATATACACAGTAACATTTTTGGAGAATAACTAATGGCAGAGCAAGAAGCAGATTTTGGCCTCATCGGCCTGGCCGTAATGGGACAGAACCTCGTCCTCAATATCAATGATCATGGCTGGAAAGTAGCCGTTTTCAATAGAACCGTATCTAAAGTCGATGACTTTTTAGCTGGGCCTGCCAAAGGCACACAAGTAGTGGGCACCCACTCCTTGGAAGAATTATTTAAAACCTTAAAGCGTCCTCGCAAAGTCATGTTCATGGTTAAGGCCGGAGATCCCGTCGACATGCTCATTGAAGAGTGCCTGCCCTTTCTTGAAAAGGGAGATATCATCATCGATGGAGGCAACAGCCACTATCCCGATACTGAAAGACGCGTTGAGATGCTCAAAGAAAAAGGGATCCTCTTCATGGGAACCGGAGTCTCTGGTGGAGAAGAAGGAGCGCGTTATGGCCCTTCCATCATGCCAGGTGGCAATCCCGATGCTTGGCCAGAGGTGAAAGAAATCCTGCAAGGGATTAGCGCCAAAGCAGAAGAAGATGGCCTTCCCTGTTGCGATTGGGTCGGAAGCGGGGGAGCAGGACACTATGTCAAAATGGTCCACAATGGAATAGAATACGGCGATATGCAGCTCATCTGCGAGGCCTTTCATCTGCTCACTAGTGTACTAGGTTTAAACTACACCGAGATCCAAGAGATCTTTGTCGAGTGGAACAAAGGTCAGCTCCACAGCTACCTCATCGAAATCACCAGCAGCATACTTGGGCACAAAGAGACCGATGGATCTCCCACCATTGATAAGATCCTGGATGTTGCCGGACAAAAAGGGACCGGGAAATGGACCGGGATCAGCGCTCTAGATATCGGACTGCCCGTGACCCTCATTGGCGAGGCTGTTTTTGCTCGTTGTCTCTCTGCCCTCAAAGAGGAGAGAGTCGAAGCTTCCAAAGTGTACCAACCTCCCAAAGCTACCTTCACAGGCGACAAAAAACAATTCATCGAAGACATCCGCAATGCCCTCTACGCATCTAAAATCATCAGCTACGCCCAAGGGTTTATGCTGATGCGAGCGGCAGCCAAAGAGTTTAACTGGGAACTCAATTATGGCTCGATTGCGCTCATGTGGCGCGCAGGGTGTATCATCCGCTCCCGCTTTCTTAACGACATCAAGAAAGCTTATGATAAAGACTCCAAGCTCGAAAACCTCCTCTTTGATGACTTTTTCAAACAAGAAATCACAAATGCAGAAAGCTCTTGGCGCAAAGTAGTCGCAACAGCAGTTGAAAACGGAATACCCGTTCCCTGCTTTAGTACAGCCCTTGCCTTCTTCGATGGGTATCGCACCGAGCGTCTCCCAGCGAATCTCTTGCAAGCGCAAAGAGACTTCTTCGGCGCGCACACCTACGAGAGAGTGGACCAGCCAAGAGGTAAATTTTTCCACACCAATTGGACAGGAACCGGGGGAGACATTACCTCTTCCTCCTACAACGTATAGGAGATAGGTATGAGCTACGTAATGCAAGTTGATGTGATCAATTCCGATGAAAGAGGGTGCACTGAAACAGAATGGCTCCTCTCCAAACACACCTATAGTTTTGGATCCTACCACAATTTAAAAAGGCTCAACTTTGGAACACTCCGTGTTTTTAATGATGATATCGTCCAGCCGGGAAAAGGATTTGGGACACATGGCCATCAAAACATGGAGATCATCACCATCGTACTCGATGGGAAGTTAGAGCATAAAGACAGCAAAGGCAATCTAGGCACATTAGAGCCTGGCGACATTCAGCGGATGACAGCCGGCAGCGGCATCGAGCACTCCGAGTACAATGGATCCAAAGAAAATCCTGCCCGAATTCTCCAAATTTGGGTCTATCCAAACCAGCGTAATCTCGAGCCGGGGTACGAACAAAAAAAAATTGCCCTTGAAGATAATACCCTAAAGAAAATCGTCTCCGATACACCCGATCTCGAAGCACTTGCTATTAACCAAGACGCCAGCTTCTATCTAGGCAAATTTGATGCAGGCCAAACGATCCAGCACAAAATAAGGAGCAAAGCACATGGCGACTATATTTTCATTATTGAAGGTGAAGTGGCCCTTGGGGATAAAGTCTTAAAAGCAGGAGATTCAGCTCAGGTGACACAGCTCGATACCCTCGAGATGCAAACCCTCTCAAAAGCTAAGCTTCTTCTTATCGAAGTAAGTGTGAATACATTGTAAAAGCAGTACGAAAAAAGGGAGTATAATGAAGAAATTTATATTTATTTTCATAGCTATGACGCATTTATGCTGGGGTGCATCCCTTAAACTTGAGTCAGAAGGTGCTCACGGAGAAAGAATTGAGCTGCTCGAATGCGAGGAATCAATAGGGCTGTATTGTTTTCGAGCTTCGGGGTTTACTCCTGGGGAAAAGATCCTTTATGTTTCAAAATCAGTTGATGAAGAGATATGTCAAGAACTGGAAATGCCTTTCGACGGCTTTCTAATATTTATCCACATGCCAGCAGTGATTGGATACACCGAAGGGGATAGTACCATCACCCTAGTTGGTGAAAATGGGAATCAAGTCGAACTCAATTATCACTGGAAACTACAGTAGTGATAGTCGCTAGTTTTGCGCGTAGTGGACAACAAGTGCATCTCTGATGGCAATTTTTGCCTGACCATAACTTACCTGGGTTACCTCGTGATCTTTTGCGTGCCACCATAAGCCATTTCTGTGGACATAAGCAGTGTAGTGACCACTTTCAGTACCAGCGCCGTGATGGATGATAAAAGCACCAGCCGAATATCTTCGAGGGCCTTTGCTACATTGTGATTCCGTCAGTTCCAAATTGAAGGGAAACTCTATCGGGTCGCCGCTTTGTATACCCTTAATCGGGTCGACCCCATTTCTTTCTTTTTTAGACTGTCTTTCATCAGGTGCTGTCCGATAAGCTTCTACCAAGAATCCTTTTGGGGCCTCCCGAAACCACCTTCTTTCTGCCCCGTGAAAAAACTCATCAAACAATGCATTGAAGGACTTGTTTTTGCCATACTCAGATAATAACGAAATGAAGGGAGCATTATTGCAGGGTGTAGCTTTTTTCCCTTTGAGTTGTTCCGTGAGAGGTAAATAAGTTTTCGTTCGTTTAATGATTTCTCTAAAAAAGTCCATAGGATCTTCTTGTGAGTCATTCACTGAGAATTTAGGCGCGATTTTATTCAACCAGATACGCAGTTGAGCTGTATTCACAGATGTGGTTGGTCGTCCGCTTTCATCTGCTAGTTCTGTTTGGTAACGACGAAAAGCGGAGCGAAGGGGGAAAAGGGAGTAATTTCTTACTGAGAGATTTTCCATCAATGCTTTTCCAGATGAACTGTGAAAAAATACCTGCAAGGCAGAATTTAGCCAGCAATCATTACGTTTATTTCGTATCCCTAAAGGCTGCCCCTTGATGTAGACCGGGGCTTTTGAAGTAGAAAAAATTCCGTCAGATGTTTTACTAGGTTTAAGGAGTATGCCAAGTGCAATAGGAGCTACAGGGGTTGCCATGGCGAGCATAGGGGACATCATCGTTGCCATGTAGGCTGACGCACATGCGAGAGCGATCCCGATCCCAATGAGAAGGTAGCTGAGAACGACAAGAGCATGCGTTTTCAAAGTCGTCTTTGAGAGGCTGCGCTCTGGAGCTAAAGGTATAAGGGATGCTGGCGCACCTACCGCATGAATTTCCATGAGAAAAATTATATCAAATCTTTGAGAAAAAAGAAAATCATGGATCTTGCTAACTACCCCTTACAATAAAAGTAAGTGTGAATACTCTCTAAGTCTGTGCGTAATGGACGATGTAGGCGCTTGGTAGTTTACTTGCAGCTACTGAATCACTTACTTGGGTTACATGATGATCACTTGCGTACCACCAGTATCCATTTCTGCGGACATAAGCTACGTAGTGACCACTTTCTGATCCAGAGCCTTGGTGCACAATGAAAGCGTCAGGCGAGTACTTTCGATTTCCTTCCAGGCATTGAGCTTTAGACAGCTCGAGATTCATCGGAAAATCCATAGGGGCTGTGATTTTTTTACTAGCCTCGTCCCAAGTGATTCGCTTTGCTTGAACGAGAAAACCTACTGGGGCTTTTGTAAACCATTTGCGAATCGTTGTACCAGAGTCTTGGGCGAATTCGGAGAAGTAACCTTCAAACAACGTCTTAAAAGGTGTTTTACTTCCAGAGAGCATCATAAGAGGAATAGAAAAATCGGATTCATTGACAGGCTTCCCTTTATTCACCTGTTTTTGGATCGGTAGAAATTTCCCTGATAGATTATAGAGTTCTTCAAAAAGGGCCATAGGATCTTCTTGAACACCACTTTTTGCAATTTCTGTGTGCATACGTGAGAGCCAGCTCCGGATATTAGCGGTGCTGATAGAGCTCACAGGTCGTCCGTTTTCTTCTGCAAGCTCTGCTTGAGATCTTTTAAAGGCGCTTCTCAATGGAAAAAGAGAGAAATTCGTAACAGAAAGATTTCCCATCAACTCTTTTCCAGAAGAGGATCCAAAGAGAACCTGCAAAGCAGAATTGAGCCAGCATGTCGACCCATCCTCATTACGAAATCCTAGGGGCTGCCCCTTAATATAGACTGGGGCTTTTGAAGTAGAAAATATCCCGCCCGATGTTTCACTAGGTTTAAGGAGTATACCTAGGGCAATAGGAGCTACAGGGGTTGCCATGGCAAGCATAGGGGACATCATCGTTGCCATGTAGACTGATGCACATGCGAGAGCGATCCCGATCCCAATGAGAAGATAGCTAAGTACAACAAGAGCATGCGTTTTCAAAGTCGTCTTTGAAAGCTTTCGCTCAGGGGCTAAAGGCATAAGGGATGCTGGCGCACCTACTGCTTGAATTTCCATGCCAAAAATTATATCAGATCTTTGAGAAAAAAGAAAATTATGAATCTTGCTAACTACCCCCTAAATCGGATATCCTAGGGGAATTATGGCTAAATACGACCGAAAACGAATAAGAAATTTTTCAATCATCGCCCACATCGACCATGGGAAATCAACAATTGCTGATAGGCTCATCGAGCTGACCAAAACACTCTCCTCGCGTGAGATGGTTGAGCAGGTCTTAGATGACATGGATCTCGAAAGAGAACGGGGCATCACGATTAAAGCCCACCCCGTCACTATGTGGTATGAAGCAGAAGATGGCATCTCTTATCAAATCAATTTTATTGATACGCCAGGACATGTTGACTTCTCTTATGAAGTATCAAGATCTCTTGCCGCCTGCGAAGGAGCTCTACTCGTTGTGGATGCTGCACAGGGTGTGCAAGCCCAAACGCTAGCCAACGTCCATCTCGCTGTTGAGCGGGGCCTCGAGATCGTTCCCATCCTCAACAAAATCGATCTGCCTGCCGCCGACCCAGAAGGAGTCAAGCAGCAGATAGAGGACATCATTGGACTCGACACCTCAAATGCCGTCCTAGCTTCTGCAAAGTCAGGGAAAGGGATCAAAGAAATCTTAGAAAGAATACTCCATCAAGTACCTCCTCCGGATGAGCCAAAAGATGAAATCCTAAGAGCACTAGTCTTCGATTGCCATTACGATCCATATCGGGGCGTAATGGTCTACGTTCGCGTCATGAGCGGTGAGATCACGAAGAAAAACATCGTCCACTTCATGGCCTCGGACAAATCATTTGAAATACTCGAGGTTGGGATTTTTTCACCGAGTGAGAAATCTGTTGAAAAACTCCGCGCTGGCGAAGTGGGCTACATCGTAGGTAATATTAAAAAACCCTCCGATGTCAAGATCGGTGAGACAGTTACCCTTAAAAAAGATCCCGCCAAAGAACCTCTACCTGGATTTCGTCTCGTCACACCCGTTGTCTTTGCCGGAATTTACCCCATTGACACCTCAGATTTTGAAGCTCTTAGAGAAGCTTTGGCCAAACTCCAGCTGAACGACTCTGCCCTCCATGTTGAGCAAGAAAGCAGCTTAGCTCTTGGCTTTGGATTTCGATGTGGTTTCCTAGGCCTACTTCACTTAGAGATCGTCTTCGAGCGGCTCCAGCGCGAGTTCGACCTCGACATCATCACTACAGCCCCAAGTGTTGTCTATAAGTTTACCCTCTCCTCATCGGAAGAGCTCAAAATCGATAACGTGGCCCAATACCCCGACCCCGCTCATATAGAATACGTCGAAGAGCCCTGGGTTAAGTGTCACCTCATGGCCCCTTCAGAGTTCCTCGGTCCGATTATGGCCTTAGCGATGGAGAAAAGGGGAGAGCAAGTCAACACTGAGACCATGGACTCGACAAGACTCTTGCTCACCTACAAGTTCCCGCTCAATGAAATCATCACCGACTTCAATGATAAGCTTAAGTCTGTTACTCGCGGCTATGGCTCTTTTGACTACGAGTTCGACAAGTACGAACTCGCCGACATCGTTAAACTCGAAATCCGCGTCAACGAAGAACCTGTCGATGCTTTCTCATGCCTCGTTCACCGCTCCAAAGCAGAAGCAAAGGGCAGAGCCATTTGTAAGAAGCTAATCGAAGTGATCCCCAAGCAACAATTCAAAGTCCCAATCCAAGCAGCGATTGGCGGCAAAATCATCGCCCGCGAAACCATCGGAGCTCTTTCTAAGAACGTTACCGCAAAATGCTACGGCGGCGACATCTCCCGCAAGCGCAAGCTCTGGGAGAAGCAGAAGAAGGGGAAGAAAAAGATGAAAGAGATCGGCAAGGTCAACATCCCCCAATCTGCATTCATGGCAGTCCTCAAAGCTGAGTAGGCTAATATGACTTCACAGAAAAAGAAGATAAATTCAGTAATTTCAACAAAGGCTCATGACCAAGTGAAGTCTTTTTCAGGAATTAATCCAATCACTCAAAAGGCTATTTCAGATACCGAAAAAAAGATAAGACTCAAAGCTTACGAGAACGTTGATCAGTTGTGGGACGTTCTGGAATTAAATTGATGTCTTTGAAAAATAAGATCACGTGTTCATTTGTAGCTGAATAGCTCTAGCAATGAAAAAGCCAGCAATCCGAGTTTGCGGAAATGCACCTTTTAGAAAATCATGCGCAGCTCGAAAATGTGTCCCTTTTGTGAGAATATCGTCAAAAAGCCAGATTTCTGTGGGAGTGGGCAAACAAAGCTCTTCATTAAGACGATAATTTTCTGCTAGATCAGTATGTGAGCGCAGAGATATTGATGTATGCAAGGGCTCTCTTGTTTGTTTTTGCAGTACAAGATCACGGATATCTCCGTTTGGTATCAAAGTTTTTAACATCCTAAAATTTCTGTCATCGTAGTCTGGTGAATTTTTCGCCATAGATGGGGGAATCGGTACAAAAGTTGCTTGTTCAATTCGTTCAGAGAGATCAATCGTGTTTCCAATAGATGAGCGAAATAAATCAGCAACCTCAACAATTGCATCCTCTTTGTAAGACCAATCGGGAAATGCTTTTCTCCCGATCGGCTTCTTGTAATTGATGATCAGCTTATTCGTTTTGCTGTAGTGTGATAGGGCTTTAACGGTGTACTCACCTAGGAAATAGATTTCATCTTGAGAGCTTAGAAAAGGATGTTGTTATCTAAGTAATTCATCGACTTTTTTAAGGAGAAGATGTGAGGTGGTTGCGGATTTCATCATAATTTTGTACGCGGATTGCGCCTTTTTCTTCGAATTTTTTTGGCCAAGATAGAGAAGGGTTGTGGAAATTGCTTTCGAGAATGAACAATTTCCTGCCCTGTTTTAAAGCGGCCCTTGCTTGGACAAGTGTTCCAGAAGTTTCCCCAGCTTCTACAATAATTGTAGCATCTGTCAGTGCAGACATGGTGACGTTCCTCTCGGGAAAGAAAAAGCGATTTTTGTGATAGGTCTGTTTGGCATATCGGGAAAAGGGGACCTGGCTAATTAGAAGATGGTTGGTTGCGATTTCTCTTTGGAGACTTTTATTTTCTGGAGGATAATTACAGTTTAAAGGTGTTCCAATCACGGCAATCGTATGACCACTATTTTCAAGAGCTGCTCGGTGGGCAATGGTATCAATCCCTCTTGCTAATCCAGAAACGACAACAATTTTATCCTCAACTAGTCTCTTTACAAGATACTCGGCTCTTCGAATTCCATCGCTTGAGGGATTTCTAGTTCCAACAACAGCTACACTAGGGGAGTGAATCAAGTCCCAGTTTCCCTGGTAATATAGAATCTTAAGGGGGTGTTGTGCATCATTTAATCGGTTTGGAAATTCCCCATCTCCGAAAATTCTAACTCCAAATTGTGGGAGGGTATGGATAACAGGCCAAAGCTCTTCTTTATACTGAGCAATGGTTTGGGGCTTAATTAAAGTTGATACAGGGTAATTCTTCCCAGAGTTTAATAGAATGGAAAGAGAACGAAATGTGGAGCCAGGTTGATCCCACAATGCTTCATAAGCAAGGAGTTCTTCAAGTGGGGAGATGGCTTTTGTTTTCAACATGACTTCATTTTCTGATTCAATTGAATTCTTGTCAAAGGAGTATATAACTTGTCCTATTAAAAAAAAAGACCGGCAAATGGCCGGTCTTTTTTCATAAACGAAGTGGAACTTCGCTTATGAGGTGGGCTGTGGTGTGTTGGCAGGCTCTGCTTCTGCAAGAGCAGCAGCAGCTTCTGCGGCAGCTTCGGCCTTAGCTTCTTCCTCGCGTTGTGCTGAGAGAGTAGTAAACTGCTTCCCAAGCGAGCGGGCTGCAATAATCCATCCACCGAGAACAAAGAGCATAATCCCTGCTACGTAAGGTGCGATGAAGGCGATACCGCCTGTTGCTACCATGAGGCCCTGGTTGACGAGGGCTCCACCAGCTTTTCCAAAGCGTGCTCCCACGACGTCGATCGCAGCTTTTCCTTTAACCTTAGATTCTTGGTCAAGAGGAATGTAAGCCATTTCTTTGGTCGGATCGAAGAGGGAGTATTTGGTTGATTTACTCGCAATGTTCTGCGCAGTACCAAAGATAACAGCCAGCATAAGCGGTGTTGTGCCAAGCGTTGCTATCATGGCTCCTAGGTTATCTCTGAAGATAACGAAGGCGAAGAAGGCTATACCTGTAATTAGTAGGACGATCGGAGTCACAAGAGCTCCTGTCTTCCAACCAAATTTACGGATAACGTTCCCTCCAACAAAGAGCATCATAAAGATGGTGAGGATAGAGGTGATCTGCGAGAACATACCCATGAAGTGAACGTAGTCTGTTCCATCTGGGTACTGAAGTTTTACTTGGTTTTTCCAGGTCACTTCAACGAGCTGGATGCAAACTCCATAACCGATCACGAGGACGGCAAGAGCGAGTAGATATTTCGACTTAAGTAGGAAAGCAAAACTCTCTTTGAGAGGCATTTTTGGCTTTTCTTTCTTCTTCTTCACGTCTTTTGCTTCGTAGAAACGGGTGTCGGTGAGAACATTTTTGTTGATCCACCAGTAGACGAGCATAACAGCAGCGCCAGAAGCTATGACGAGGAGTGTAAGGTAGTTGAGCGTGAGCCCAAAACCGTCGACGCCAGGAGCTACATTTTTTCCGATTTTAGCAAAGTACTTGATGAGCTCTCCAGAAGGGAGCATGGCAAGGTTTGCACCAATACCGAACATAGCGTAGAAGCGCTTTGATTCTGATACACGAGTGATGTCGTTGGCAAATCCCCAGAAAAGTAGAGAAAGGGCCATCGATCCCCAAAGTTCAGACATAATGTAGAACAAGCTGAAAGTCCAGTTACGGAAAATCGCGATAAGACCGCTAAATCCGTCGGGAAGGTTAGCCTGTAATTTGTCAGCAAGCGCGTGAGGGTGTAGGAAACTGCTCGCTGGATAAAGCACTAGCTTAAACAGAGCAAAGAACCCTAAGAAACAGGCAATTGTCGTGTAAAAAAGCTTTGGCTTGCTCAGTATGTTACTAAGCTTTGCGTATCCAAGCATAAAGATGATCGCAAACGGAAGCACGCCCCAAACCTTTAGGAATGGAATCGCTTCAGCGCCAGAACCTGGAGCTGTTACGACGAGCGCATCTTTAGTATCGCGTAAAATTGTGTAGTTAAAATTGATGAAGAACATCAGAAGAAGCATGGGGATAAGCTTTTTTAGCTCGTATGCATGCACAGGCCATAGCATCGAACGCCATTTCCCAAATTCTTTTGTTGCAGTTTGTGACATATTTTTTCCTTTAATCGTTCAGTTATAATTTCTCAAAATTCTAAGGAGAATTATAGTAGTTTTCTCATATTCATACAAGCAAAAAAGCCCCCAAGAAGGGGGGCTTAAAGCAAAATGGGGTAAAATTTTTTACTTATCAGAAGTTGCCAATTCACCTGCATTGATGCAGTCGAGGTAGCTATTCCAGAGTTCTTGCTCTACGCGGTTGTGGCGGATCGAAGAAATTAATTCTCTTTTCACGGCAGGTAAAGATTTTCTTGGGCTAAGAACAGAAATCATTTCTTTATCACCAGCAAGACGTGCGATTTGGAGCATTCTCTCTAGTTGAATGCGAGAAAAAGCGAGGTTGTCGCGGCGCTTACGAGATCCTCTTGGAGCTCTGCGTTTCGGAGCAACGGCTCTCGGATGGTCAGCTTTAATAATGAATTTTTCAATAATAGTTCCAAGTTGAGTTGGATCTTTATGTTTCATTTTGCGGAGAGTGAAGTGGTGCATATAGCCTCCCGAATCCATGGGAAGATATTTACAGAGGTCATTCTCTTTTGTACCTTTAACTTTTGTAATAGCTTTAGAAATAATGTCTTGAACTTCTTTTAAGCTTTTTCCTTTCTGGTCTACTGTCATAATTTAACCTTCCTTTTCGAAAATGTTATAAAAACAATGTTTGCAAATACAATTATTTGTAGGATATTCTAAACGGAGTTTTTTTCACAAGATAATTTTTAAAAAATCTTGCAACTATATGCAAGAGAAGGGTAGTTTATCTAGTAATATGACTGGATTAAAAGTTCTTCAAGATCTCAAAAAGGAAAGTAAAATTAGGGCTGTTTGGGCTGTCGCTGCTGGAAAGGGCGGCGTTGGTAAATCCACGGTCTCTGTGAACTTGGCTTTAGCGCTGAAAGAGCAAGGTTATAAGGTCGGATTGCTTGATGCTGATATCTATGGGCCCTCATTAGAGCAGATGCTCCCAAAGGGGATGGAGCCGATCGAAGACTTAGAAAATCCAGAAAAACTTCTTCCAGGTTTAGCACTTGGCATTCCTTTTGTATCTGTAGCCCACTTTAAGAAAAAAGCTTCTATTGTAAGAGCTCCTATAGCCAATCAAATTATTGAACAGTTCCTGACGGTAGTAGATTGGGGCGATCTAGATTACTTATTAATCGATTTTCCGCCTGGTACGGGGGATATTCAGCTTACTTTGATGCAGAAAGCTCAAATTTCTGCTGCTATTATGGTAACAACGCCCCAAGTAGTGGCTACAATGGATGTGAGCAAAGCTATACAACTTTTTCAGAAAATGGAGATACCGGTTCTTGGTGTTTTGGAAAATATGAGCTTTTTTGAGCAAGAGGGGATGAAAAGTTTTCCGTTTGGCACAGGAGGCGCAAAGGCTCTGTCTGACGAATTTTCTATCCCTGTTTTGGGTGAGATTCCTCTGGATCCTAGAATCTCAGAGGCTGGAGACAAGGGGGAGGTGCTTCATTCAGATACGAGTGCTGCACGTGCTTTTAAAGAGTCTCTCAAATCGATTCTTGATTTGGAAAAAAAAGTAGCAATTGAAGATATCCAAGTGAGGCAACTAGGCCCTCAAACTATCGAAATTCAGTTTGATGGCATTTGGCATCCGCTCCCTTTACATCACATTCAAAAACAATGTCCGTGTGCAGGATGCGAGAGGGGAAAAAAGAGCGATGCATCGGTCTCTCTTCTTGAGTTTTCGCTCGTGGGAAGGTATGCTATAAGGATCAAGTTTTCAAGCGGGTGCAGTCAAGGGATCTACCCTTTCACTCTACTTAAAAATTTAGTGTAATTATGCGTGTATCTCTACTTTTCTTTTCCCTAGTTCTCTGTCTATTTGGATGTGGCTCTACAAGAGACACCTCCAGTTGGTTTGCTGATAATGGCAAGACCAAGGTGCTGTGCACAACGGGGATGATTCATGACATAGTTGCGCGCGTTGGACAAGACAAAATAGATTCGCACGCTCTCATTGTGGGCGAGATTGATCCGCATAGTTATGAGCTCGTAAAAGGCGACGATGATAAAATCGCTTTTGCTCAACTAGTCTTTGGCAATGGACTCAACCTCGAACACGGCGCAAGCTTGCGCTATCTGCTAGCTGAGCATCCTCACGTGGTCAATCTTGGTGATGAGATCCAAAACAAAGTGCCTCAGAAAATCCTAAAAGTGTCTGGCGAAGTAGACCCTCATGTTTGGATGGATGTTTCTCTCTGGGCCGAGGGGATCGATGCGATTGTTTTGGCTCTTTCTAAAGAAGATCCAGCAAGCTCTGCTTTTTATGAGCAAAACGGCGCGCTATTGCGCCAAGAAATGCTTTCTGAGCATTCTTTACTGCAAAAAGCGATGCGCTTGGTGCCCGATGAAAAAAGATATCTCGTGACGAGTCACGATGCTTTTCATTATTTTGCCAGAGCCTATTTGGCTCAAGGTGAGGGGTGGGAGGCCAGATGCGTTGCTCCCGAGGGGCTTGCTCCTGAAGGGCAACTTAGCAGTCAGGATATCAATCGGGTAGCCCAACATCTTACGCAATATGAAATCGGTGTGGTCTTTCCGGAATCAAATATGAGTCAAGATGCTCTTAAAAAAGTCATTTCTTGCTGCTCGCACAAAGTGCGCTGCTCGGATAAGCCTCTCTATGGCGATGCGATAGGGCCTGGAGATTATCTCGATATGATCCGTCACAACGTAGAAACCTTAAAAGATGAGTGGAGCCAATGACAGCAGTATGTGTTGAGCAGCTTTCGGTCCACTACGATAAAACTCCTGTCCTTTGGGAGGTCGATTTTGAGATTCCTGTAGGGCTCATCGTGGGCCTTGTCGGGCCCAATGGGGCAGGAAAAAGTACTCTGCTTAAAACTTTTATCGGCCTTCTGCGCCCCATCTCGGGCGGGTGCACATTTTTTGGAAAGCCCTACAAAGAGGTCCAGAAAAAAGTGGCCTATGTCCCGCAGCGGACCTCCGTTGATTGGAATTTCCCTATCCATGTCCTCGATGTTGTTTTAATGGGTCTTTATGGGAAGAGGGGACCTCTAAAATGGATCCGTAAAGAGGATCGAGCGCTGGCTAAGCAAGCATTAGATCGCGTCGGGATGCTTCCATTTGCAAGTAGGCAAATTAGCGAGCTATCAGGTGGCCAACAACAGAGAGTGTTCTTAGCAAGAGCTCTTCTGCAGGACGCTGATCTTCTTCTGATGGATGAGCCCTTTGCTGGTGTGGATATGGCCACAGAAAAAGCTCTCATGGAAGTATTTGTCCAGCTCAAAGAAGAGGGAAAAACCCTTGTGATCGTCCATCACGATTTGACGACGGTGAAGAATCATTTTGACTGGGTGATTTTGCTCAATAGCTGCCTGATCGACTGCGGCCCTGTCGCGGAAGTTTTTACTGAGGAGAACCTCAAAAAAGCATATGGCAGTGCCGCTTACCTTGTGACAGAGACTAAGAAGTTGACTCGCAGTAAAACATCGGGGGTGTAATGCTCGAATTCTTTGTCGATCCTATCCTCCGCGCTCCCACCATCGGTAGTATGCTCATGGGGCTTGCCTCTGGGCTCATCGGCTGCCTTGCCTTTTTACAAAAACGCTCGCTAGTTGGAGAGGCCCTCTCTCACGCGGCGTATCCAGGAGTGGTCTTAGGGCTTGTTATTGCGGCAGCTTTTTTCCCTGGAGGCATATCTGCCGCCATTTTAGTTGGCGCTTTTCTCTCTGGGCTCTTGGGGCTTTTCGTTATCCACCAGATGGAAAAGCGGCTCAAGATCGCAAGTGATGCGGCCCTTTGTTTTGTCCTCTCGGTATTTTTTGGAGTAGGTGTTTGTATCGCAAGCGGCCTGCAAATCAGCCATGCTCTGTGGCTACAAAAGATCCAAGTATTTTTGCTCGGAGAAGCGGCCACGATGATGGATGGGCACATACTCCTCTATGGCGGTCTAACTCTTGCTTGTGTGCTGAGTGTAATTTCTCTTTTTCGATTCTTAGAGATACTCCACTTTGATCCTGAATACGCTAAAGCTGTCAACCTGCCTTCTAAGGCGGTTCACACAGTCCTCTATATTCTTCTGATGGTTGCCATTGTCGTTGGGATGCGCAGCGTTGGGGTTGTTTTGATGTCTTCGATGCTCATTGCACCACCATCTGCTGCTCGTCAGTGGACGACCAAATTCTCCAGCTTTCTCATCCTATCGGGAGCGCTTGGCCTCCTATCAGGCTTCTTAGGAAATGCTCTCTCGGTCTGGTCCTTGGCCCCTCTGCCCACAGGTCCAATGATCGCTTTGGTGGCTACAGCGATTTGCCTCTTTAGCCTTTTCTTCGCGCCAGAGCGGGGCTTTTTTCCTAAGCTGATCAGAGTTACCCATTTTCAACTCCGCTGCAAACAAGAAAATATCCTTAAAGCCCTCTACAAAAAAAGAACGATCGCCCCCAATCCCTACCTCCTTTGGCGGATGCGGACAAAGGGATGGGTAAAAGGGGAGGAGCTGACACCTGAAGGTTACTCCCAAGCAGAGAAGCTCGTCCGCCTCCACAGGCTGTGGGAAGTTTATCTTGTCCATATGGGTCAAGAGAGCGATCGTGTTCACCATAGCGCTGAGGAGATGGAACACATCCTAACGCCCGAAATCGAAATCCAGCTTCAAGCTCTTCTCGACAACCCCACGCAAGATCCTCATCAGCAGCCCATACCTGGAGTCTCTAGATGAATCCTTTTCATAATGCTGATTTTTTCTCCTTTTTTGCCCTCTTCTTTTCGCGCCTGTTCTCATGGAAAAGCTTAGCTCCTGATGAGATCCAGTTCTATGTTTTGAGCCTCATTGCCATCGCCTCTTCTTTGATCGGGACCCTTCTCGTGCTCAAGAGGATGACCATGCTGGCCAACTCCCTCTCGCACACTGTTTTGCTCGGGATCGTGGGCGCCTATCTCCTCCTCTCCAATACGGGCTCATTGGGCCCTTTGACCTTCCAGGTCCTTATCGTTGCTGCGCTGATCACGGGTATCATTACAACCCTGCTAACGCAGCTTTTGCATAAAGTAGTCAAACTACAAGAAGATGCAAGCATAGGCATTGTGTTCACCAGTCTCTTTGCCTTAGGTATTGTCCTCGTGACCCTTTATACCCGCAACGCCCATATCGGTTTAGAGATCATTATGGGCAATGCCGATGCCTTGCACTTCAATGACCTCAAAGTTTCCTTGGGCGTTGCCGTAGCCAATGCCTGCGTCCTCATCCTTTTCTTTAAAGAATGGAAACTCATCTGCTTTGATCAAGGTCTCGCCTCGAGTCTGAATTTTCGCCCCTCGCTTTTCAATAACCTCCTCATGCTGCTTACGAGCGCCACTGCCATCAGCGCCTTTCGCGCTGTTGGCGTTATTCTCTTCCTTGCTCTCCTCGTTGGCCCGCCCCTCTCAGCCCGCTTACTCACTTCTAACCTACGCAAACTCCTCATCCTCTCTTGCGCCATAGGCATCACTTCGGCTTTGCTTGCCATTGCAACCGCTCGTCACATTCTCACCGTTTATAGCTTGCCCCTTTCTACTGCAGGTCTTGTCGTTACGTATATAGGAGCCTTTTTTCTTTTAGCTTTAGCTGTGAGAAATTTGACTTTTAGAAAAATTTCGGCATAATAGATCTGATGCTCATTAACATTATTTACATTATTCTCGCTCTGCTCGGTATTGGCTTTTTGATTTTCATTCATGAGCTGGGCCACTATTTCATGGCCCGCAAGGTGGGGATCAAAGTCGAAGCCTTTGCTATCGGCTTTGGAAAATCAATCGTTGAGTGGGAAAAAAATGGTGTTAAATGGAAGATCGGTTTCCTGCCGTTTGGTGGCTATGTCAAAATGGCCGGCATGGAAAAACAGGGCCCCATCGAGCCGTATCAAATCGAAGATGGATTCTTCGGCAAAAAGCCTTGGGCACGTATCAAAGTCGCCGCTATGGGCCCCATCGTCAACCTCGTTTTTGCCTTTTTTGCTTTTAGTCTAATTTGGATATCCGGAGGACGCGATAAACCGTTTGAAGAATTTACCCATCACATAGGCTGGGTGGACAAAGACTCTAACCTCTATAAGCAAGAAATCAGGCCAGGCGATTCTATTGAAGAGCTGAACAACAGGCCATTTAAAAGCTTTAACGACTTCCTCTCTTCAGCAGTGCTTGATAATCAAAGCCTTATGATGAGTGGCTATGAGATCGATTACTGGACAGGTTCTCGGACTCCATTCACTTACACATTCGACCAGGCGAAAAATCTCGATGGGTTAGATAAAGCCCGCCAGATTGCAAGCCAAATCACCCCTGCTAGATATCTGATCTTTGACAAGTTCGAAGAAGGGTCTCCGATGACAAACAGTGGGATTGAAAAAGGGGACCGAATCCTTTGGGTAGACGGCGAGATTGTTTTCTCTTACGTGCAACTCGTAGGTCTCCTCAACCAAAACAGCATCCTTCTTACTGTCGATCGGGACGGTCAAACCATCCACACCCGCGTCCCACTTCTCCAAGTCCGAGACCTCAGACTCACCCATTCCGAGAGGGGAGAGCTCGATGACTGGCGTGAAGAAGCACAGCTAAAAGACCGAGTAGAAGAGCTGCATCACGTTCCCTATAAAATATCTGCCCAAGCCGTTGTAAAAAATCCCATTGGCTACATCGACGATAGATCCCGATCGAAAGAAAAGTTTTCACCAAAAGACCGGACTCCAAGTTCTACAGCTCTTATGCGCGGCGATCGCATCCTCGCTGTCTCTGGCAAGACCATCTCCTCTGGCCATGAGCTCTTAAGACACATCCAAGAGCGCTCTTCTGTCATTATCGTCAAACGCGCCGAAAAACAAACCACTCCAGGCTATAAAGAAGCAGACGGTGAATTTGTTTCTTCTTTTGACATCCCTGAGCTTGAAAAAATCCTCGCCACTATCGGATCTGCTGATCCAATGACAAAAGCTGGTGATTTAGCGCTTCTATCTCCCATTAAGTCTTTGCCCATGAGTGAGTTTCCACTCTCTGCAGAGCAAAGAGAGCAGCACGAGGAAAAAGTAGAAAAACAAAGAAAAGCGATCGAAGAGATTTCCGATCCGCAGCAAAAAGAAGAATCGACAAGGTATTTAGACTTTTACAAAAATAGACGAACGTTGGGCCTTTACTTCTCAGACAAACAAGTCTCATACAACCCGCCGCCAACGGCCCTCTTTAGTGACGTATTTAAAGAAATCTCCCGGACCCTGTTTGCCCTAGTAACAGGTTTCTTAAGCCCAAAACACCTCTCTGGTCCCGTTGGGATCGTCCATGTGATCCAACAAGGTTGGTCACTCGGCTTTAATGAAGCCCTCTACTGGCTTGGCATGATCAGCCTAAACCTTGGACTCGTCAACCTCCTGCCCATTCCCGTCTTAGACGGCGGACATATCACCCTATCCCTATGGGAAATGATCACAAAAAAACCGCTCAAGGCCAAAACCATGGAGCGGCTCATTTTCCCCTTTGTGGTCCTACTTATCGTTTTGTTCATTTACCTGACCTACAACGACATCATCCGGATCATCAAGAGCTTTTTTTAGCATCTGTGACAACTCTCACTGAAGCCTGAATCCCTCGATAGGTCATCCCTGCAATGCGTCCAATGCCCCAAATGGCAAGTAAGCAAACTCTTGCTGCAACCTCACCACAAGTTCTTGGTGGTGGTAGAGTATCAGAACCACTTGAGTCGATAGTTGGAGCCGGGGCAGCTGGTTCCGCGTCTCCTTTTTGAGGAGGTGATGTGCCAGGATCACTTGAGTCGATAGCTGGTTCCGCGGCCCCCACTTTCTGATAATGGAAAACATACCCTTGCGCCATAAACGGGCGTGGATCGCGTACCACTTGAACATCATCATCATTTGCCAGATACCAAGTCTCGCCGACTTTCCGAAGGCATGTGTAATGTCCTTGTTCTCCATCTGCTCCATGATGAATAGCACAGGATTCAAGCTCGTAGCGGACAGTTTCTCTTTGCTGGGTAAATTCAGGGCAGAGGACAAAATCTTCTGGCACTACTAAATTATCTCCAATTTTGTGGCCCCCGCCTTCGAAACCATAGCGATGGGTTGATAGGACAAGATCGTCTGGAGCTGTGATAAATTGCTTGCGAGTCGTTTGTCCACTATCTGCGGCGGTATTTACGAAATAGTGATAAAGAAGGTTTAAAAGTCCTCTCTCTCCACCTGAGAGATCGAGTCCTAAAGAAGCTTCGGTTTCAATTCTCGGCCCTCCTGTCTCGTCATCTATTAGAGTAGCTCCATTACACTCCGTAACAAATTGATGAGTTAAGCCTCCTGCATCAAGAAGAGCATGAAGTACAGGAAGAATATCTGGTTGCTTGGTATTGCTTGTATTACCCTCTAGAATCCATTCTGCATATGCAGAGCCAGGTCCGATTCCATCTCTAGCAAGAAGTTCTCCCACTCTTGCCCGTAGTGCATCTCCCAATTTTTCACCTACTAGCTGACCTTCTGCCTGTGCCTGATAAACCTGTTGAAAAAGAGATCGTAATACTGGATCTTTGGCCATAATGTTTTGAGCGAGTCTAGGAGCTCCAGCTAGCAATTGAGCTGCTGAAAGAAGCGCGCAATTACTATGAGCATTTTGCAAGCCAGTAGGGGGGATCTGCGCCATAGCGCTTGGATCTATCCCTTCCATGTGTGCAGGAGCAGGCGGAGCGACCGCTGCAGCCGCAGAGGCGGAAGCAGAGGCTGACATTTCAGTAACTCTAGCTTGTAGATCCCCTTGCATGTTTTCAAGTGTTCTGACATCTTTTGCGGTAGCGTACTCGGCTATAGCGCCTAGCTGCTTAATAGCTTGAGTTGCTCTTGTTTGATCATTGGTTTCAAACGCCATTGCAAACTCAGTAAGCGTACCATCAATCAACCCTTGGAGTGCTTCACCTTGAATAGTCATAAATTATCTCCTTTTGCATTTATTATAACAAATTATTTAACTATTGTAAAGATTTTATTAGTATTTTCACCTATTTATTTAAGTGCTTTAACTAAAGAGGAAAAGGTAGAAAAGCTTTTTATTCTTCCTAAGCCACTGGAAAACAGGCAGATCGGAGGTATTATTTCTGCTGATTTACAAGCTGCTGACAATCAGCTGCTTGTGATGGATGCTGAATGGGGTGTTGGGATGAGGCGCAAAGAGGTGGAAGATCTGCCTAGAAACCTCACGCTAGGCGCTATTGAGGATATGGAGCTTCTGGAGGCCTTCGGTCTGGAGGTGGCGAGACAGTGCCGCCAAAGGGGGATACAATCGGCCTTGGCACCTGTAGTGGATGTGAATAATAACCCCTTAAATCCCATCATCGGGATCCGCTCCTTTGGGGATGACCCTGAAGAGGTGGCCAAAAGGGGGCTGGCCGTAATGCGGGGGATGAGCCAAGGGGGGATTTGGGGATGTGTTAAGCATTTTCCAGGACATGGGGACACCCATATAGACTCGCACTTGGCCCTTCCAAGGATGGACAAATCTTTAGAAGAAATAAGAGCTTTAGAGCTGGTGCCATTTCGGGCGTTGATCGAGGAGGGAGTGGATATGGTCATGGTGGGGCATATGCTTTTTCCCGCTTTGGATGATTTGCCCAGCTCTCTCTCCTGGAATGTAATGACCAAGCTTCTCAGAGAAGAACTGGGGTTTGAAGGGGTGGTGATCACAGATTCTCTTTCAATGGGAGCTCTTAGCAGTTTTTATGCTCCAGATGAAATTGCAGAAAGGGCTCTTCTCGCTGGGGCAGATCTACTTCTCTACAATGGTTGCAGTGACGAATGGCTCGAGGAGTGGATCCCCAAAGCCATTGAGCGGATCACGCGCAATGTCTCAGATGAGATTATTAAGGATCGATTGGCTCGGGTAGAGCGTCTCTCTAAAGAAGTAAAAATTCTACCTAAGGAAGATCCTCTTCTTAGAAAAAAACTCTACCAAGCTGCTGTCACAAGAGTTGGGCAAGAGAGGATTTTATCGAGAGAAGTTGCGCTCGTGCAAAAGGAGCCCGATCCAGTGTTTGCAGACCTTCTTCGAAGATATGCCAAGGTCACGTGTTTCTCATTTGAGGAAATCGATCTTGTGTCAGAGCATGCAGATCTCATTGTGCAGGTGGGACCAGAGGATTCTATTCCAAAATCGCCTTCGCATGCGATTTTGGCAGTTTTTACTGCTCCGTATTGGATAAGTGGAGATGCGATGGTTGGCTATGAAGATGCTTATCTAGCCAAAGAGGCGGTGGCTGATGCCCTCTTTGGCAAAATTCCTGCTTTGGGAAAACTTCCGATTAGAGTATATGAATATGGGTATGAAAGCAGAGAGTGAAAAAGCAAAATACGATGTGATCTGGCGAGAGATTCCCGATTATCGTGACTGTAGCCCAGGCGAGCTGTTTGCCCGCTTTTTTTTCGATGGGTTTAAGGGCGAGATCCGCGCCGGGCAAACCATTCTTGATTTTGGTTGTGGAACGGGGCGGATTGCTAAGGAATTCATTACAAAAGGACTCAATGTCACGATGGTCGACATCTCTCCTTACTGTCTTGACGAAGAGATCCGCCACATGCTCACACTTTTTGCCCATCAGCTTCATTTCGTTCAAGGATGTCTTTGGGACTTGCCAGAGAGCTTGAAATCGGCCTATTGGATCTATTGTTGCGATGTGCTCGAGCACATCCCAGAAGATCACGTTGAGACCTGCTTAGAGCAGATGGCTAAAAGAATGCGCTATGGTGGCTATTTCAGTATCTGTCTTGTTGAAGACCTCACTGGTAAGCGGCTGGGCCATCCCTTGCATCTGACAGTAAAGGAAAAGTCTTGGTGGCAAAAAAAAATCAGCCAGCACTTCACCATAGTGGGTGAAGATGCAGTGGCTGATGATATTTATTTCAACTGCAAAGTTCTAATTAAGCAGCCGCTAGAGCGCCAGGCGCTCTAGATCGCTGGTAAGACTGGTAAGCTCTAGAAAGAAGAGTGGAGCCAGCAGCAGCAGCCAGGGCAGCTACCATTCCAGCAGCTACTAGTGACTGCGTTCTATCTAGGTTTCTAAATCCCATCTTCGCAAAGACTTTTGCAGCAGTCATTCCAAATCGTGTCGCAGCGGCTGAAATCCCTATTCCTTGCGGAACTGGACAAGTGGGATTGTTTTTCGAGTTAAGGACAACGGCTGTCATGGAAGAAGCGGCAGCAGCAGTTGCTTCTTCAGCGCGCTTTCCAAACCACTCTCCAAAACGGATTGCCCCAGCAGTAACTGCTCCAATGCTAGCTCCTGTTGCTAAAGGAATAAGTCCAGTAGATCTTGCAATGGCCACAATGCCGAATACTTGAGCCAGTGGGCTGTCTTGTGTTTTGCCAAGGAACCACGCTACTACTCCAACAGCAGTGCCGGCCGCGGCTGTTACTTGCGCAGTTGATGTGATGCGGTTTTCAGCTCCAGCATCGGCTCGAGCGCCTCTTCCGACAAATGGGCTAGCGATAGCACCAATCACAGCGCCGCATGCGCCAAAGACGCCTGTTACTTCAAGTCTTGAAGCAGTAGGGGGAGTGAAACCTCGGTTAAGAAGTTCGTTGCCAACGAGGGCGCCCGTTGCAAACCCACCGGCTGCAAACTTGGCAAGTTTTTGCCAGCTGATCTCTACGCCAGCTGTTCCATACATGGCGCCGAACATTAGGGCGCCCATTGCGTATCCGCCCCCGCCAACTGCGAGGATATCTTTAGCGCCTTTAAGGCCAGAGAGCTCGATCGCTGCCATAAGAGCGATTGTCGCAGCGCCCATGATCATAGGCGTTGCCATTTGTCGCTCAGCAGTATCGGTGTTAGTCCTTGCTTCTCGAGCAGCATGTTGGATTGCGTCTGCTCTTCCAGTTAAATTGTTTGTCATTGGCACGCGACACATTGGGCATTGAGGGTTGCTTTCAAGCGCTCGTTTAAAGCAAGAGTAGTGGATCGGGTGCTGTTTTCCATTTTTGCCAGTATGGCGAATAAATGGGTTTAGAAGAGTATCTTTTGACTCAAAGCATACAGCGCAGCTGTGGCTTGTTGGCAGTTGAGCTGCGGGGATTCTATTCGTTTTGCAAGTGGCTGTCATGTATTATCTCCAAAAAGTTTTAGTAGATATTATACATCTATTTGATTTTGGAGAGAATACGAATGAATATTATAATTGGGAAGGTCTTTATTTCTAGTAGTTAAAAAATTCGGTTGTTTGCTGTTGTATCTACAAATTTAGTTAATGCTAAAGAAATAATTGTTGAAATAGCAGCATTAAGAGCAAGCTGCAGGCCTTGACTGGTATTTGTCATGAGGTGGAGCTTGAGTATAGTGGCGCACGTCCCAAGTCCCATCACCATACTGGAATGGTCAGAGCTCTGCATGAGGTTTAGTGTCTCAATTCCTATGGCTGCGCCAGCTAAGGCTGTTGGAATTCCGGCGCTAGCAAATTGGATTGTCCTAAGAGCTCCAAGAGTGGCGCTCAAAGAGATAGCCACAAGGGGGCTTATCACATTGCCTGTGGCATACGTGATCCCGCTTACTACAGTAGTTTGGATAAGACCTCCACCTGAGGCTAGGCTGGCTACGGAAGCTCCTAGAGTGGCGAGGAACCTATCGCTGAGAGGGCAGTTAGAAGGGGTGAAGGTGACGGTAGGGAAAGATGCCAAGTACTCTTCCTCTTCATCTCGCCTTTCATCTCTTTGCCTTTCTTCTCTATGTAGGGGCTCACCGATGATGTTTCTGCACTCGGGGCACTGATCAGAACCGCTGCCTCTGAGCTCTTCGTAGCACGCTTCGTGCATAGGATGGACGTGTTGATGGAAGGAACGGGTGATAATACGGTATTTGTTGCAGTCGGGATTGACGTGGGCAATCCAGCGCTCTCCATTTTGAAATGTATTTAAGCATATGGAGCAACCGCGATCTAGATCTTGGTTAGTTCTAAAATAATCTCTATTAATTTCTGTAGTTGGCAAACCCATAGGGTTTATTATACTAAATCTTTAGATAAAAAGAAAGGCCGGCGAAAGCCGGCCTTTGGTAGGCTAAATTATTTGCCTTCTTCGTCGAGGATTTCGAC
>Ga0210003_1000140_pt1 | contig 61759 bp, 93 predicted proteins | sample LantaG_FD_182804 | JGI IMG/M metagenome (GOLD analysis project Ga0210003, IMG submission 182804) | Deep subsurface microbial communities from Baltic Sea to uncover new lineages of life (NeLLi) - Landsort_02402 metaG (SPAdes) (version 2) | ecosystem: Environmental > Aquatic > Marine > Oceanic >... | reverse complement strand
CAAACCGCAATGAAGCGGCGTCAGAAGAAAGCTCGTTATCTTCAAAAAGAACATAAGTAGACTTGAGCCATTCTCTGAGCCGATTTAGATCGGTCTCAGGAAAGATCAGATCGATACCTTCCGATCTACTTTCTGTCCTGGTGTGCATTCTTATACCGCCGGGATAAAGCTCCATTACTTCATACTTCTCTTCTTTCTTGAAGTCGGCAGCGGATTGACCCCATTGTCCTTCTTGTCTTGAAAAGAAGACGGGCTCTTTAACGGGAGTGAAAAATGTAGTTAAAGTTTCCAATGGACCAGAAACTATTGGGCAAAGCTCATATTTTCCAATGTCTAATGATAGTCCTAGAGCGATATTGCCTGATGGGAATCGCTCTTTGATTTGAGCAACAACGGGTACTGGGTTGGTCATCTGTTTAGAATAGATACTAATTCATTACTGAGCAAGTGATAATCGGTGGTTTGACTAAAGTTTTAGAACCAATGTAGCCAATTTGAAGGCGCATGAGATTATAATCTTGGTTCTTAATAATCGCATCGCCCTTCCCTAAAAGGTGTTCTGCTCCAGGAGAATCTAAAACAACTTGAGAATCTATCCTAGAGCTAACTTTACAACAAATTCTGGCTGGACAGTTGGCTTTAATAAGAGGCGAGAAGATGTCTACTGAAGGTCTTTGAGTGGCCATAACTAAATGAACCCCTGCTGCCCTAGATTTTTGAGTAATTTTTACTATCAACTTTTCTAATTCTTTATTAGAATCTTGAAGGAACAGACCTGACATCTCATCAATGAAAATAAATTGATGATCTAGCGATGGGTCTTCATTTATGGAACGATAGTTTTTCTTCATTAAGTAGATGTAAGTAGATTCTACTAGGTCTTCCATCTTTTTCAGGAAAGAAAGCGTGTCCTTATAGGAGGAGGCCGTTCCTTTAATTATATCTGTTTTTTTGTATTGATTAAATTCTACGCGCTTTGGATCCACTAGATAAATAGATTTCTTAAAAGACGTATCCTTGATGAGATTTTGTATTAAACAATGGAGCAGTTCTGATTTGCCTGATCCTGTGGTTCCAGCTACCAAGGTGTGAGGGTGCTTTCGTAAGTCTACCTCAACCGCTGTTCCTTCACACGAAAGCCCTAACGCCCCTTGAGGAAGAGTTTCAAGAGGAATGGGGGCAGGCTTAGAAATAACCCCAGAAAGGCGTAGCAGCCCATTAGGGTAATCTACAGTCAGAATGGGAAGCGTCTCACATTGAAGGAACAAGGCTATCTCTCGTAGACGGCGCTCAATGTCCTTTATAGACCTCTCTGGATCTAAACGAATATTCCACATGCCAAAGTGTGCATTGGCCGAGGCAGAAACGCACTTGGCTCCGAGATTAAATCCTTTTAGAACTTGATTCAATCGGTTCTTTAATTCCATGGACAAGGGATTTTCTCCTCAAAAAATCTGGAAAAATCTTATTGTATTCTTAATGTCGAACCAATTATTCTGAAATTGGTTGAATCCTTTGATTCGGTTTTTATTTTCGAAATCATCAATAGAGAGGTTGTAATATTTGGCAGCGTCAGAAATGTTCTGGGCCAGAGAATCAAGAACCTCACCCATCTCTTTAGCTTCCCATACTAATGCTGGAAGATCAAGTTTATTTTGAGCTTGATTTTCAATTCGATTGGAGATATCTAGGGCTACTGCAATCTTGTTTAGAATGGGTCTATAGAACTTGGCCATCTCACCATGCCGTCCAATGAGCCTTTTATTCACCCACCGGCCCAATCCAGCGGTCTTAATGGGGGTGGGGACTAAGGCCGATTCTGACTCAAGGGCTTTATTGGCAAAGAACGCTTCCATCTCAGCGCCCATTTCTTCTTCTTGAGCTTTTTGTTTAGCTCTATTTTTTTCTCTTTCTTTGTTATCGGAAGCAGACCTTGAAGACTTCTTAGATTCTTTTTCCTTTTTATTTCTTAGTTCTTTTTCTAATTTGGCCAATTCACTATCTTTTTTTTCTTCTTCTTTTTTAAGCTTAGCTAATCGGCTTTCTTCTTGTTTCTTTAATCGCTTTTCTTCATCATATAATTCTTTATCAATGCGTTCAGTTTTTCTATAAAAAGATTTAGCTTCATCAGCACCAGGGAGTTTAGGAATATCTTCGCCCTGTTCTTTTTTTGCTCGATGGATTTCTTCAGCCAATAGCTTATATGTCCATCCCACCTTTGTCATTGCCTCAAAAATAAATTCTATTTCACCCTGTAAAACTATTTTTTCTAGCTGTCGAAGCTCTTTTTCTACCTCTACAGCGGCTCGTAAAATATCTAGCCTTCTCCAACGAGCCTTGCCTTCCCAAATAGCTGAAATGGGAGACGTAACTGTGGATACAAATCTACTTATTGGTCCAGAGCTTTCTTTGTTATTTAAAGCTTTTGCAAAGGAAAACAGATCGTCCATTATTTAGAATGCTCACCTATTGGCCTTTGACAAAAGGCCATCTACAATTCCATATTTAATCGCCTCCTTAGCAGTGAGATAATGATCATTCTCACAATCTTTCTCAATCTTTTTAAGAGGCTGCCCGGTGTGCTTGGCTAAAAGCTTATTTATTTCCTTTTGGATATGTTTATTAATAAATTGCATTCGATCTATATTAATAATATTTCCAACTGCTTCTACTTCCATTTTATGGATCATTACATAACTTCTGAGGGAACAGAGTCGGCGGCCAGGAGAGCCCCAGGCCAATAAACACGCCGCCGCAGAACAGGCCTCTCCTACACAAATAGTTTTAATAGGCGACCGAATAGTTTGCATCATATCATAGATGCCCAGGCAAGTTTCTGTGCCGCCCCCAGGAGAATTAATTAAAAATGTTATTTCTTCTTTCGAGGCCTTATCTAGATAAGCTAGTTCTCCACAAATTTTTGTTCCATTTTCATAATCCAATTCACCAGCTAAATAAATAATCCGGTGTTCAAGAAGGTCAGTTTCCATCTCCCTATTAGGAATATATATCCGTTGCATGGCTTCTTCAAAAGAGAAAGGGCACCGAATCTCTTCGGTGCCCTTTCAGGCCGAACCGCTGTCTGGGGGGACTAGGCCGGTTCAACGTCTGTTAACGCATCGCGTCGCACGAGGGGTTTAGAGAGGCGGGGTCGTCGCAGCTTAGAACCCTCGGGAGCATTTCCCAAAACCAGAAGGCCAAGCTCATCAGGATCGAAGCCCTGAACGCTAATTCCCCGATAATGTGCCGGAAATCCTTTATACTTCCCTTTCCACTCACGCTTCGTATACTGAACCATCGTGAGGTCGATGTCAATATCTGGAGTGGCTATGGAAGTATCTTTGACTTCATAAAAGGGTCCGTCAGCTAGTTGAGCCGGAATGGAGTTTTTCTTTTCAAAAATGGTTCTGGCTTTATTTTCATACCGAGCCTGAATGCGCTCGCCAAGAAGCTTTCCATTTTGGATAGCTGCACAATAAAAATAAATGGGACGCTTAGTTCCTTTTGTTACTCCACGCCGCTTGTCTTCACTAATTCTAGAAGAAGAGGTAGAGGTAGAATTAATAGATTTCAAAACAGAATCCTCAACAATTACAGGGGGATCAATCTTTTCTAGATTGGGTGAGCTTTTTTGTTCTTCCATTTTCTTTCCTAACGATCTTATTGAGCTTGGGGTGGATATGAAACCGAATCTGCCGATCACCAACACAAAGGATTCTTTGTCCTTTGTGTTCGAAAACTCTATCTACCACTGGTACCAACGAAAGGCAACCAAAATTCTCTACTGAAACAACTTCGTCAGTAAGAATTTTTTCTATGAGAACGCTTACAATTACACTATAAAGTTTTATTAATTCTGGTTTAGATAAGGAGCCGCCTATTCTTCTGGAATATCGTTCAATAAATTTTGTTTTGCCTGCTCTTTCCTTAGAGATAGTTCCTCCCGTAATCCTATATAACGATCATCTAGGTTATTTATTTCTTTACTTAAGGCTCTTCTCTGAGATCTAACCGATTCCATTTCAGTTTTTAAATCCTCTGTTTTCCATCCTTTAAAATCCATTTAACTCATTTCAATTAGTTCTTTTAATCTTGGAAGAACTGTCTCTAAAGAGAGCGGCTTATCCCAAACCATCCCTTCTTGAGTGATAAGCTCTACTAAATATGCAATCCCAAGCTGGCTATGAATTGGTGAAGGAGCCCAACAATCATCTGCCCAAAAAAGAAATTGGCCACTGCCCTCATTTTCTACTGTCCATTCCAAAATGCAACCGCTTATTTGTCCCTCAGTATTTACTATTCCTACCAGATTTTTGGAATCAGAATAATCAAAATCACAAACGGCCACTGATGTATTGTGGTCAGCTAGTTGTCCAGCAAAAATATTTTTTTCTATTTCTTTACCATCTTCAGTTAATTTAATAATTTCATTAGTTTTATTTAATCCTGATGCTTTAAACCCTGGCACAAAGCCCAAATCACCAAACACTCTTTTTAATAGTTCTACTGACAGTTTGTTTTCTTCATCAATGTTCATTTTCTAAATCCCTAATGGCTTCTACTAACTGATCCAGACTCATAGAGGGCTCTGGGGTAACTTCTTTTATTTTAGTTTTAATATGAGAATCGAAATCAAAGGTATCCCCAGCTTCTTTACGCAATAAAAGCTCTCTCATGGCATCCTTAGATTCTTCTTTAAGAGCCCCAATTGTTCTGTAGGCCACAATCCAGGCACAAAGCGCATTAGAGGGGATGTCTTTTAGCGTGCTCATTAATTTTTCCTTTTAATTTAGGTCTACCGATAAACTTAACGAACTCATAAATTTTAATAAACCTTCCGAAGTGAGGAACAGTAACTATATCATATTCTATTATGCAACTTGCTAGCTCTTGGAAAAAAGCTCGGACTAGGATTTTAGCAGTCTTTTTCGGAAATCCCATGCGATCTGAAACAATTTGTACTACATCATCAATGTAATCGATATCTACGCGGCAAAAATAATCATTGTCCTTGTAATAGTCCCAAACATCTGGAATCTCCTTTTCAGACATATCAATGATATATCGCGCATAAGATATACAGTAAAGGTAACACTATGGAAATCATTATTGAACGAGGAAAAGTAATTCCTTTTGAAGACCTGCCGCCGTACTCTTTGGCAATTGACGGATTTTGCATAGGCCCCCAAATTGATACTGAAAACCACCGATATTCTTTTGATCATCATGGAGGTTGTATCCGTTTTGCAACCTGTTCAGCCTGTATCCAAACACACCAAGCAATCTTATTGGGCCTAGATCCCACAGCTTATTCTGTTTATTGCAATGATGTTGATGCTGACGTTTGTGCTTCTATTTGGTGTTTGAAAAATCCTGATAGATGTAAAGAGCCTAACGTTACCAAACTAATTGATGCAATAGGCAAAGGTGACATGCACGCTGGAGCCATAGATGTAAATGGAATGAAAAAAGTAATCGATTGGGTATCTGCTCCGCATACAGACTCTATTCGTAATGGTGATTATGAAAAGCTTTCAGATGAAGGCTTAAATCCCATTTTAGAATCTGTTCTTCACAGAATTGATAAGTATGCTGATGGTGAGCATACCATTGAGGTATCAACTCAAAAAGAATATGGAGAATTCAAAGTTCTAAGAAACGAAAATGGATGGACCCTTATAGAAAGCAGTGATCCTTATGTTCTTTCTTCTATTTGGATGGCTGGATTTAATAGGGTTGCTATAGTTCGTCCATTAAAGAATAATTCAACTGCCGTTACTTTAGCTAAACGCAGTGATTTTATTGATAATTTCCCATTAGAAAAGCTTTACAGCGCTTTCAACAAAAAAGAAAAGGGGTGGAATGGAGGTTCCTCAATCGGTGGGGCCGTTCGAAATGCCGATGGAACCCGGTCTAAATTAGATTTAAATACAATTATTGAAACCATTGATGCGGTATTATCTTCGCCTAAGAAAAAGGCCGGAAAGAAAAAACAAGAAGGGATTAAGTAATGAGTCTAAAAAAATTAGCCAGCATTTTTAAAGTAGCAGTTGAAGATCTGGAAAGTGAACACTATTGGGTACTGCAATTAATTGATCTCCTTAACTGGAATAGATTGACTGAGGACAAAAAGAACGAACTAATTAATAGATTTTCTGAGGCTGCAGAGTTTCCAGATGGTTTGAAGCATATAAAATTAGAAGACTATTCTACTACCAAGGCTCTAATGAATTTGGTTTCTGATGATACGCCTACGCCTTTGCTAAGCTGGCTGTCTGAACATCCTGATGAAGAACTCAGTAAAGCAGCACAAAAAATCTATTTCCCAAGAGTGTTAAAAGAACAAAAAGAGAAGGATAAAGCAGCAATTCGAGAGGGCTGATTATTCTGGTTTAATAATTGGTAAAGGATCTTTTGCGGCTTTAATTGGGTGTGGGACTTGTTTGCTTGCTTTTCCTAGCTGATAATTAATTTTTTGGTAGACATCGAAAACACATTTTGGATCGTAGTCTAACTTAATAGAATGGATAGAAAAGTAATTAGATTTCTTTAAACCTAATGCTGCTCGTAATTCCACTATCTTTCTTTGTACCTTTTCATTATCTATTTTAAACTCTGGTTCTTGTTCTCCATAACCATCTTCATAATAAGACGGTATAAGGTTAGATCTAGATTGTAAATGAAGAGCCACAACATCTTCAAATTGACCCATCGCAATTCTACAAAAGTAATCGCATGCCTTTTCCACTCCCTCAAGCTGGCTTTTAGTAAGAAGAATTTGATATTTTGTTTTTTTATCTTCGTGATTCACAGTAGGTCTATATCCACGGAATAATAACCTATCTATTAGAGGAAGGCTGCATGAATATTAAAAAATTTGCGTCAATATTTTATAAGATGGCACTGGAATTAACCAGGGATCAAGCGTTGAACTATCTTGGACTGCCAGAGGGTGCCGATGAAGATACGGTGCAAAAAGCCATCGATGGAAAAAGAACTGAAATTATTGAGCAAATTGATCCGACTTATGGGGCGCGAGCTGAAGAAGCGCAGAAAATAAGAGAACAACGAATAAAAGATGAAAAAGAAGGGGTGCGGTTACGAAAAATAGAAGAAGAAGAAGCTAAAGAAAAAGGGATAAAACTTGAGCCCATAGATGATCTTCAAAAGAAAAAATATTTAGCTGAGTCATTCCAGCTTGAACGCGCTGACTATCCTATCTTTCATAAGGAATTGCACGCTCCCCAAAGCCGCGCCCTTGATCTTGTAGATGTTGCGCAGGATAAACTAATCGGAAGAGATTTTAGATATTTAAATAGGTTAAAAGATAGTCTTAAAACCAAAAGCAAGGCTGATGTAGTAAATATATTTAATGCCCCCAGTCTTTTAGAACAACTAGAACTAGCTGTAGGCAAAACTATTCCGGATGCCGAGCGAACACGTATTTTGGCTTTAGGATTAGAAGACAGAAACGGCTTACTAGAACAAGGCAAAAAAGCAATTTTAGACTATATGCTAACTCATCCTCAAAAATCTCAGGGGTTTCAGCGAGAAATTGATAAGCTTAGCCAAATGCCTTATGACCAAAAACGACACAAAGGGCTACCACCAGGATTATGGCACTCTTATATTTCTCCTCCAATGTTGGGCAAAGTTTTAGGCGGCCCAAAAGGAAATGAAGAATTAAATTTTGATATCTTAAGCGTAATGCAGCGGCCTGATATTAAAGAAATTTTAAATTTAGATAACGACCATATTGCACCTGAAGGTTGGAAGGTTCAATTAGATGGGGCTCTTCCGGAGGTTTCAGCAGGACAACATGTATTTAATTATTTATTAAAACAGATCCAAGAAGGATTAGTTCCTCCCATTAGTCTTGACCCAGAAATGGCCCACCTGCTTCGTGAAAGAGCAGAAGAGTCCAAGCATCCATCTAAAAACAGAATGCTGGCTTGGCTAGATGATATCATTTCCAATTTTGAGAAGAAGCGAATGGGCATTGATATTGTAGACAAAGCATTTAGCCCAGAGCCCTTTGTTGTTTCAGAAGAAGACAAAGAGTTAACTGATGAACAAGAAATAGAAAAAGAACAAAGAGAGCTTAAGGCCAAAATTATGAAAACTTTGGTCACACTAACTGGTGATGAAATAGAAGACTTTATTCCTTATACACATGAAAGCCCTGACTATAATTGGAATACAAAACGGTGGACTGAAAATATTATTTTAAGTTATCTCTATGAGAACTGGCCAGAGACATTTGAAAAACTCCAAGCTCTTAATTATGTTAAACCAAATTGGTCTCCTACTGTTTTAGACACGGCGCTTTCTACTCCTAGTCTCTATTTTCCTAAAGACAAAAAGACTGTGATTAAGCCAAAGTCAGTAAAAGATCAAAAGTTAGAGTTCCAGAAGAAGACAATTCCAGACATTTCTTACATGACTGGGCAAGAGCTATTTGACCTTTATACTTACACAACTCCTTCTACAATAGATTTTGTAGAAGATTGGGTTCCTGGTGTTGCAGAAGATTCCAAGCTTTATGAATGGGACGTTTTAAAGTTTTTGCGACAACTGATTATGCGCCAACTTCAAAGCAAAGGAGAAGATGCAATTATTAGAAAGCTTGTTAATAAAGGCTTTGCTTCTGTCTCTTGGCTTCCTAAAGAAGAACGTATGGAGGTAAAGCCTGATCAAGACCCCCAAGATGAAGAACCAGAAGAAGTAGGATTTGGAGAGTGGAGGCTTGATACAATGCCAGAGGAAGAAATATCTGAAAGAGAACAGCGCAGAGAAGAAATGAAAGAAGAGGGAAGTGGAGAAGGAGAAGAGAAATCAATTATTACTGAAAAAGAATTAATATCTCCTGATATTACAGAAATGCAACTAAATGAAATGATTGAACAGGAAGACCTTCAAAAAGGCAAAAAACCTGTAGACAAACTTCCCGAGAAAATCAAACTTGATTACACTGATGCTGAACTAGACCGAATGATTGAAGAAGAAGAAAAGGCAGGAGCAGAAAGACGAGCTTATAATAAGTTAATAAAAGAAACCTTAGAAAAAATAGAAGCCAGAAAAAGGCTTAAAGAAGAAGCCGCCAAATCCAAAGAAGAGACGGCTAAGGCCAAAGCTAATGCTATTAAGGCCGAGCAAGCAGCCAAAGAAGAGGCAGCCAAAGCAGAAGCCGAGAAAAAAAGACTTGAAGAAAATATAATTAAAAAGCGTAAGTTTGAGCCCGCTTAAATTGTTAAATCTAAAATTCCAAATAAACCGGCTTCACGCATATATTGCTGAGTTTTAACTTCCATCTCTTTTTCAACCAAAACGTCTGATGATAGGGCCGACCAAAAATCTACAAACGAACTGGTCCATTGAGAGGCGGAATATTTGGAAACAGTTTCAAAAGCGCTTTCAGGATCTAAATCCAATTCTTTGGCTCTCTTTTTGAAAGCTGCATCAACCCCTTGTTCTAAAACGCTCTTTACTTGAACCTTAATTTTTTCAATAGTTGCATCCTCCAACCAATTATTTTGTTCCATGATAAGTCTATATCTCACCATAAGAACTTATTAAGAGTAGGATGAAAGAACGAGCTATTGATCTGATTTCTCTTTACGTTGCCTTTGCAAGGGCTCTGTATTCAATTAACCAATCCCATCACTGGAGATGCAAAGGAACAAACTTTTACGGCAACCACCTGCTTTTCCAAAGACTTTACAAAGACAACCAGGAATGGGCCGATATGGCTGCTGAACGAACCCTTGGTCTGTTTGGTGAATTGCGTTCCCAATTTGAAGCTATTGATGAAATTGCTCGCACCTTTTCTAACCCAGAAGAAGAGGGAGGAGAATTGATCGAGTCATCACTTCAAGCGTGTAAAGCCTTTGGTGCATTATCCAATGAACTCTATCGAGAGTTTAAAGAAATGAATGTAATGACTTTGGGTCTAGATGACATGATTATGAGCATTGCTAGCCAGCTAGAGACTCATATTTATCTTTTAGAAAGCGCAAAGAAAGATACTTCTGTAAGAATAATGTAAAAAGGCAGGCTAATCTTGCGACCAGCCTGCCTTGAGCTTAAAGGAACGGTTTTTAGTTAGCGGCGGCCATTGCAGCTATCTCTTCATCCATCTTTTGGATTGCCTTCCTGTCAGCTTCGTTATCTAGGAGGACTTGTTGATAAGTTTCCTTTTGAGCTTGAGCCAAAGAGTTTCTAAGCGTGGAACTAATCTTTAGATCATCCAGTTCAACAACAGTCAAATTTAGATAAATATCTAACTGACACAGAGAGGCACAAGATTGACAAATTAATACGTCGCCTTTTTGAGGAGCTTCGGAACCCTTAAGGTTTTCAAACGTATCCAAAACTGTCTCACAATTAGGACAGGAGGAAGGGTTAAAGGACATTTGATGTATAGAGTTGGACATAATCAATACCTTGTTGACTGAGGCGAGAACCACTAGGAGCTTAACATACTGAGCATAGAAGGCAAGCTAAAAGAGAGGCCATGGGTGGGCTCAGAGAGGAGTATAGAGGCTGTATAGAGGGCTATGGTCCAGGGTAGCCGGAGCGGCATAGGGCGTTAGGAGCCAAGCAGGGGGCGGGGACGAAAGGGTCAAAGGGCAGAATGGAGGATCAGCGGTTTGGCTAACATCTTAATAGCTTCCTCAACCTTGGCTAAAGTTAAACCATCATTAAATGATGTGTGAACATGGTAATCCATCAGAGGTTCCATATCCATTTCATCATCTAAAATAACCATGTTGGTAACCTCTGAATGGTCTTTAAGCCATAATGCAATTTCATTTCCACGCGGAGCCCAAAAGGGTCCGTTTGCATTGGTACCGCTTAAATCCGGAGTCTTACCAATCACATCTGCTAGGCAACCATGATCTTCCAATGCTTGAACAATATCATGGAACGGATACATGGTTCTCCAAGAGGTGGATAAAACTATCTTTGAATCAGTTGCAGTAGTTATTTTGTTGAGATTTTGAATTAGATCTTCATCTAGGTGCCACTTCTTTGTAGAATTACGGGGCGTAAACCAGGAATAGTTATTCAAAACTCCATCAAAATCTGTAAAACAGATTTTAGACATTATTCTTTTTCCAAACGCTTTTCTCCCCCATAATGATGAACCTCTTCAGGACTATGAAAAGCAAGCTCTTTCTCGTAGTGGTCGCAAATTCTATTTAAAAGAACATCAATATTAATATTGAGCTTCTTGGTCATACCGCAAATTTCAAATATAACTTCACCTAATAGGAGATGATTTCCTTCTCCTATTAATTTCATATATTTATTTATTTGGTTTACGTGTTCTTCTAAAGTAGGAGACGGCAGCTTGGTTGTTGCTTCTTCTGCTCTATTCCAGGTGTCTTCCCAATGTTTTTCTACATCTTTTACAGAAGGGGAGATTTTTATATTTCTATCTTGCATCCCCTTTTCAATATGGGGCTGAAGCATGTGTGCAAAACTAGAAATCAACTGCTTCGGATCGGCCATTTCCACTCTTTCTTGAAGGAACATATGAAACAGACGGCTTTCTGTTTTCTATAACTTTGTGCCGCAGAGGAGAGATTTGAAGCTCTTCTTGGCCCTCTCTAGAAGTAAATACATAAAAGAAAAGCCCCTTAAACACCGGTAGAATAAATGTTCCTTGGCCTTCTCCTACATAATATTTGTTTTGATCTATATCAGTATGAGGCTTGAGAGGGATCTTTAAGATCCCATTTTGGAAATTAATGGTACGGGGTCGTCGAAGTTTTATTTTCTCTGGGCTAATCTGAGCAATTTGTAGTTCTTCTGCTTCATGTAAGTGATTAAAAATCATAAAAGAAATGCCAAGTTCAAAAAAAAGAACCGCAGGAAACTGGGTTTTTCCAATGAAATATGGGTTCTTATCTTTGCCTTCTGTTCGCCGAAGTTCTATCTTTAACTTGGCCAAATTATCTACAGGGAATTCCTCAGAGGGCAACATGTTGAAACCACTAAACGCGTTATGATCCATCTTTTCCTTTTTGTCTCTTACTATTTTTGTAAATTATAGAGTACAGAATGATTAAATTAGCTAAAATTTTAGAGCCCAAGAAATTTGATGACCTTGGGCACCTAGTAAGTATGTCTCAGGAAGCCTTAGCGGCGCACCTAGCACTATACGAAAACTATGTAGAGAACTATAACCGGATTGAGGATCTTCTAAAAGATCCTTCGACCGATTGCTTGGGAGAACTTCGACGACGCTGGATTTGGGCTCAAAACGGAATACTTCTTCACGAGCTTTTCTTTGACAATCTAGGAGGAGACAACCCCAATCCCGGCCCAGAAACTGTTGAATTAATTGCTGAAGGTTTGCCATCTTTAGATGTGTTTAAAGAAATGGTAAATGCCGTTGGAATGATTCCACATGTTGGATGGGTGGTGTGGGGGTACTCAGTTCTAGAGGGAACAACACACATCTGGCCCATTGAAGAACACCAAAACTACTGTCCATTCGGGTTCTTTCCACTGCTCGTTATCGATGTTTGGGAGCACGCCTATTATCTGAATTGGCTTACTGAGCGTGCAGACTATCTTAGCGCAATCTGGCTGGATGTCAATTGGCAAGTCGTAGAAAAAAGAGTGAGATTACTTAATAAATTCAAGGAGTTAGCTGCCACGTTTAAGTAAATCTCGTTCGCTTCGAAAAATATCTTTACCTGATTCTAATATATTTCTAATAAAAAGCGGGTCATCTTCAATTAATGAAAGATTACAATCAAGACCCCATTTTATTTTGTTGGTGGTTCCATAATCATTTTTAATTAATTTTAAGCTTTTATAACAACCAATTCCTTTTTCGAAATAGGAAGGAAATTCATCAAGGCTCAAATCATTTTCTTCCAATATCTCGTGTTGTCGAGATGTTGAAGCCCCGCTCAGTTCTTTTAAAGAATCGATACCGTACCTTTTTAAGAGTATGTATTTTGCAGCTTTAAAAACAAAATCTTTCCCGCCCTCATGTTGCCGATAAATTAAATAGTTTACCACTTCCTGAAAAGACGGAAGAACAAAAGCTCTCGAATCAAAATAGATTTTACCAGCCCAGTCTAGATCTTCGGCCAAACTAAGGTTATTAAAATGAAGACTGAACAACGAAGAGCAAAACGAAATGATTTTTTGTAGACTATTTCCAAGCCATAAATCAGTATCATGACTAGAAGGTAACAAAATTATATTAAACTCTTCTCCACAAAAGAGTCCAAACCTTGCGCCCTCAATCTCTTTAATGGAAGACAAAAATGTTTCACCAATAATTTCACCTAAGGTATCAGTAAATGGGTTTTCTGGAAGGAATATATACTTCGGGTTACTAAACGAAACCCGAACAATTATGGGCAAACGAGGAGTCAGATAAAAATCGTACCCTCGCTCATATCTTTCAAAACGCTCTCTAAGAGAAGTCATTTTTTAGATTCGGATGCTGTTCCAATAATGGGATTGTGTTTGCTATATAAAATCTTCTCTTCATACCACTTCTTATACTGAGCCATCCACTCTCGCTTATTTCCTCCATCTAACCATTCTGTTAAATTAGAAGGAGGAGGAGGAGCAGTATGAAGCACCAACAATGCGTCGTAACTGCTCTTCATAACCTCGGCCACACTCTCTATAACCCCAACAAATTCTGAGGTATCTCGTTTACGGGCCGATGAATAGTGCGAGTCCAGAACCTTTTGTTCAATGTACTGCTCTAAGGTGCGGCTGAATCTTTTTTTTGCAAGCTGAAACTCACGAAGATCAATATTTCCTGTGCTTAAATCTTTGTGGGAAATCAAATATTCGTCTAAAGCCGAAAGAAGCAGTTCAGAATTCATCACTTAAATGCTGTTTTAGTAAGACCGCGCTATTTAACTAAATTAATTAAGTTTTTAAAGAAACTTAATTATCTTTTATTTTTAATTAACCTAATTACGTTTCCTTTTTCTGTTGTCTTTCGGGAGAGTAATGTAACAACCTGAACAGTCTAAGCATCTATTGCCCTGGTTTTTCCTACCTTTCACTCTTTTACATTCAGAACAGGTTGAACACTTTTGTATTACTCCATTCATTTCCACTCTAACTAATTGAGCCGGATAGGACGGTTTAGGGTCACTTGGGGCTGCTGCTATCCAGGAGGGTATAACGATCAATAATCCTAGCAAAATGCCCAGGCTGATTTTTATGGGTTTCATGTCATTAGGGCTCTATTGTTTTGTCTTCAATCTGAATTGCTTTACAAATACAGGGAGAGTTGTAAATCCACTCGTTCAATCTTCTCTTAGAAAAGAGAAATGTCTTCCCGACTTTTCGACAAGGGATCTCATTGTTTTTGGCTGCAGCCTCTAAAAGATCCGGAGCCAAGCCTAAAAACCCACAAGCGGCATCCACATTCATTATATCCAAATGACTTCCTGGTGCAGCAATAGGAGGAAAGACACTAGGAATAAAGTGATCTATATTTATTGGGGTCATCATTGTATCTTTCTTTCTCTAAAAGATTTTGTCCATTGCTTATCTATAAGGACCAGTATTGGAACCCACGATCTAAGCTATATTTGTAACCAATCTTCCCACGCAAATCTACTAGAAAGCCCCCAGCTTTTAATTCCTTGAGCAGTTCAAGCCGGGATAGCTTTTCAAATTCATCGTGGGGTACAGCGTAGACCAAAACATCCAGGTCGGTCAAGTCCTCAAAAGGGCACAGAAAGACCCCATACTCATCATAGACTAGCGCAGGATCGCTCCGGGGGCAATGAGCCACACACTCGATGTTGAGATAAGAAAGCTCTTTCATGAGTCGTCCAGGCCCACTGTTCCTTGAGTCTGGCACATTTTCTTTAAAGGAAAATCCCAATATCCCTACCTTGGGATCTTCTAATCCTTTTTCTTTGCAATAATGTTGAATCTTGCCGGCTATAAAAGATGGGATCTCTTCGTTAACATCTCGGGCAGTTTTTAGTAAACTGGCCGGATAACCTACGTCTTTAGCTTTAGCTATTAGATAATATGGATCAACCGAAATGCAATGACCACCAACAATGCCAGGTGTGAAGTTCAAAAAGTTCCATTTAGTTTTACAGGCCTCTAATACATCTAAAGTTCTTATCTTAAATGATTCACACATCATGGCTACTTCATTCATAAAAGCAATATTGATATCTCTCTGAGCATTCTCTACCGCTTTGGCCATTTCTGCAACCTGAATAGAAGCCGCCTTATGAACAGGTGCCTCTAGAACAGACTGATATACTTTTGCAATTCGTTCTAATGTTTCCTTATCTTGTCCAGAAACAATTTTAGATGTATTATAAAGAGTGTGTTTTTCATCTCCAGGATTAATTCTTTCTGGAGAATAACCTAGAAAAAAATCTTTACCTGATTTCAATTCAGATATTTCTTCTATTACTCCTCCACACAGGCCTTCAGTGACGCCAGGATAAACAGTTGACTCAAATACTACAACATTATTTTTACTAATAACTTTGGCAACAGAAATAGATGCGTCTACCACATATTTTAGAAAAGGCTCATTGGAAGAGGTTACAGGAGTAGGAACTGCTATTAAATAAAATGTAGCTTCTTTTAAGTCTTCCAGATTATTTGTGAATTCTACCTTTGAACCACCAAAAGATTTAATCTCTCCAGTAGAATCAACTTGAGATTTCAATTCTTTTATTCTATCTGAACTTATATCAAATCCAATTGTCTTATACTTTTTTCCTAAAGCAAGTGCAATCGGAAGTCCAACATATCCCAAACCAATAACCCCAACAGTTTCCATAACAAATATATATCTAACCTCTTAGCTTATTAGGGCATAAAGCTGAAAGAGGAGGGTAATGGACTTTCGTGTAAAAGCTGAGAATGTATTTATAAAGCTTGCTAATTTAGAAGAGCCACCATCACTTGAAGAAGCTCAAGCAATGGCTGATACTATAGCGATAGTTAGTAAAATTAGTAGGGTTTATATAAATCGTCAGATCAAATTAGCCATACCATTACTTAAAACTAAGGCTATGGCCATTAAAAATGAATTATCTCCGGAGCAAAAAGAGAAATTTAAAGCGGTTTTAAAAGCTCTTATTAACCACTCAAACAAAACTGCATCACTCCCTGTTAGTGTAAGAGAAGGTTCTGGAAGTGCAAGGGAAGAGTCTTCAGGTTATCAAAATATGTTCAGCTTCCAAAATGAATATAAGAGACATTGGGTTATATTTGGATTTGATGAGCCCCGAGAACGCAAAGGAATAGTAGTTTTACGATTCCCAGAATTTAACCCAGAAGAGTTTTCTGATGGCCTTATTGATATTCTTGTACACGGAGGAAGCTTAAAAGGCTACGTTCAAAGTAAGTTAGATAGATTTAAGCTTTCTAATGAAATGTTGGGAGATGCAATTTTTCTAAGCGATAGAGAGATGGGAAAAGTGTTGCCTGAAGAAGCAGAGGCTTTAGATTGGGAACAGCAAGAGGCCCAAAAAGAACTAGATGAATTACTAGCTGAAAAAGCCAGAATGGATGCCGAAGAGGAAGAAGAAAGAGAAAGAGAGGCAGACCAGGCAGCCCGAGAAACCGTAGGAGACGCTAAAGAACAAAGCGCCCGAGAACAAGCAGAACGAGATAACGCTGAACTAAAGAGAGAACAAAAACAAAAACGAAAATCTAGATCCTAATAATGCTTAGAAACGGCTCAGAACCCTTTTCATTTAATAAATCAAATACGGCTGAGTTAATAAACTGTTTTTTTATTTCATTAATTATCGTACAATTAATATTATTTTCTATTAGCTCTTCTCTCCAATCAACATTTAATCCTTCAAATATATTTCCAATAACAAAATGGGTAGGTCGAGAATAAATCTTTTGTGATTTTAATTTTAGAAATATGCATACAACCCACTCTTCTTTTGAAGGGTGGCCAGTATAGATCTCTAGTCCGGTAGCTACTTTATTTACAGCCTTAGAAGAGAAGTAAAAAAAGTTATCAGGCTCACCAAAAAGGGAAGTGTCCACATAAACAGGTTCTCCTAAAAGTTTTTCTAACTTTTTTTGTTCCAGATCTTTTAGGGCCATTACTAGTGTATAGCACCTAATTGGTATAGTATAGAAATGGATTTACGTATTAAAACTCATGCTGAAACTACTGAGATCCTAGACCAGAAGTTTAAATCAGGCAAGCCCTTTATGTACACTCGATTTGGGGACGCCGACGTTTTTTTTATGTACTCGGACTTTAAAAAGAACAGACGACATACCGCATCACCTAGATTTAGAGAAGAGCTTAGAGAGGCGTGGGAGATAGATGACAAAAATTATTTAATCGGTTGTGCGGTTCATGGAGGAACCCTATCTTTAGGAAAGTTAAGAAACTTAATTAAAGACCATGTAAGAGAACGGCCTTATGAAACAGCTACAGCTATTCTAGAGCTTTACCGTAACTCCCCAGAATTGTTCATTAAATTCTGCAAGGAAAATCTTCATGGCAAAAAAGTAAATTTAATTGGAGGCCCAGCGGTTTGCAATAATAAATTGGTTCGCAAAGCTCTAAATATCTCAAATGTAATTGCAGTAACCGATACAGAAGCTTACTATAGTCTTGATAAGAAAATGGGTGAAATAAATAGAACTGTTCAAAACTATGACATCAATATCGTAGCTTTAGGCCAGGCCGGTAGAATTCTTGCTAAAAGACTTTATGTTGCGGGCATCAATTCTACAGTATTTGATATTGGCAGCCCTATAGATGCGTTAGCCGAACTCAGATCGCGTAGTTGGATTAGGAGGCTGCCGGCAGGGTTTATTAATCAATTTAAAACTGAATTTCTATAGCTTAGTTGTTTTAGGCGCTATAACTTTAACCGCCCAATCAATACTGAGCGCGGCTGGAAGAGTAAAAACAATAGCTAGGGCCACAGCTTTGCCTAACCAAGTATGAGCAGATTCCCACAAAATCCATGATACACTGCAAACAAATGCAACCAAAGTTAGAATAGATAACGAGATTATGGTCAATGCAATAACAACTTTTGGTCTCATTTTAATCCTTTGCCGCCTCATCTTCTAATGCTTCTAGGGCACGAAAGCTAAGCTCTAAGCCCTGCCTTAAATAAACTAGCGTTCCCTTAGTGTGAGGAGAGACACTGGGAATAGCATCAGCTAAAGCTTCAGCTAATTTTTTCCTATCATCTTCCTGATCAAGGTGAAGATGAGAATAGGCGGTTTCTAAAAATATTTCTATAGTTTTAGCATCCACACTGCAGCTTACCTTACCCAAGACAATGGATCAAGGGTTCTTAAAAGCTTTTTTGTTGAATCTGTTCGTAAGAAGGAAGGTCAACTGTCTTAGCTTTTTTAGCCATAGGAGGACGGCTCACTCTAGCTCTTGCTACTCTTGGTGTTGGTTCTTCAGACTCTTCAACCACCGAGTAGCTCTCAGTTTCCATAGGTGGAATGTCAAAAGAATCTTCATTTATTAATGATAGCTTAAACCCATCTATAAAACCTTTTAGGTGTGCTATCTCTTCATGACGTTGTTTATTTTCTTCAGCAAGCTCTCTAACAGATGCGGCTAGAGCATTATAACTATCCCGAGATACAACGGTTTGCTGCTCTTCCATTGCTCGACCCTCATACCAACTAGCAAAAGCTGTAGCAATAGCCGCTACGCTTGTGATTATGGTAATGATTTGTCCTAATTTACTTTTCTCTCTTCTATCGGCAGCCATAGCTTAATGACTAATTAATGGCTGCCAAAATATTTTGTTAAAACTTTGGCTCTTCAATAATTACATTAAAAATTAATTTATCATTAGTTTCCGGGCCGTCATATTTTGCTTGCCATAAAAGCTGCGGCTCAATGGGATAAGGTATATTAGCATTAGAATAAACCTCTATAAAAGGGCTTTCGAGAGATTGGATATCATTTAAAAGATTTTTAACATACCCCTTAAAATAAGGAGAGTTAGATGATGTATATTCTATATTTTGGTTCCATGTATAAACATTATTGTCGCCCTCTTTAGAATGAACAGGCTGTGAATGAAAAGAACCTGTTGTTTCAGGGTCAGTAAATCGATTATTTCTGTTGATTGAGTTTCTAATCATTTGGACAAGGCCGATGAATATATCTCTTGCTCTTTCATGTTCATCAGTAGTTTCGAGACCCAGTTCAGAAAGCATCTCCTGTCTCAATTCCCTATAATATTTTCCTGAAGAAGAAGGGGAGTAGGGGATTTTTTTAAGTCCCTCTTGCTCAATGTGCTTTAAATGCTCTTTATCCATAAGCTTATCTACCGAACTCTGAAGCATCGCTCGTTCGGTCTCTAACTCCTCTCTTGTTGGAGGAAGATCGTCCTGCTCTTCCTGGAGTTTCTGGGCTAAAAAGGGGTCAGCTAGCTTTATTAACAAAGCTTCATAAAGAGGGTGCTTTCTTCTCATAAAAAAATGACTAACTATGAGTGTTTTAACACTCTTTTTTCAAAGTGAGTAACCTCTAGTATAATGACGACGTTTGCCTAACGCGTCTTCCATGTTTTTCTTTTCATCACGTCTTCTCAAACGAGATACCATCTTCTTTAAGAAACGTCTCGTAATTTTAGTTTCGTTAGGACAAATGCGTTCTGCTTTTTTCATTTCTTTTTAACCCTAGCTCTTTCTCAAACCAATCCTTCATCCAGCTACGAGGCCAAGTCCAACCATAATTATTCCAAAGAGTGTTAACCACCCACTCAATAGCTACAGGAGAGGAATTAATACGAAGTTGAATCATATAGGCTTCTCTTTCATACTTCCATCGATAGTAAGCAAAAAAGAATGGAATAGGTAGAAAGATGTAGGCAACTGTAAAGAAGACTTTATTCTTTCTATACTGAGCAATATGAACGCACTCATGTTGTAAAAGCACATCATAAATTTCATCAAAAGGATTCATAACTTTGGACGGGTAGTAAATGGTTTCCCCTACTGTGGTCCAAAATTGTTCCATGAATGTTTTGTTTCCAAGAATAGAAAGAAACCAAGCCATTACATTCATCCACCAAACGGAATCTTTGGAAGCTATTTTAATGCCTTGTTTTTCTAATTCTTCTTTTGTCATGAATCTAATGCGACAATATTAAATTTTATTTTTCTTTGTCCACTTCTTCTCTTTTTTATTAAACATTTTTTCCAGCTTCTTCATTTTCAAAACCGGACGTTCAAAAGCTTCGGCCATAGCTTGTAAATCATCCGAAAGTTCTTGAGGAGTTTCACCATAAGCAGACATTGGATTTGTACTTATAGCCTCGATTTTACATTTACACTTATTTTTTTTATTACATTTGTTTTTATAATAAACCTCATGAATTTCATAGTCCCCGGATTCTTTTTTGATTACTCTATAATTCCAACTCATTTTTCCTCCAAACAGTTTCAGTGAGCTATAATAGCATCATGTGGCAAAGTTTTAAAACAATGGTTGAAGATATGGAGCAGTTTAGAGAGGCTCATCCTCATGCTGTTTTCTTTCCTGACAATGAGCCTGGAACTTTAGGGGCTAGATGTAAAGAGAAGGAATGGAAAATATCTGCCCATCGTCTTCCCCCATTGTCCTCAACTGCCTTCTATAAATTTTTTGAGATTACTGGGTTTCTTCAATCTCATCTTCCTCAAGATTAGTATCCGTCAATTCTAATTCTTGACGGATACTATCTGGAGTGGCTAAGCACTTAATAAGTATTTCTTTAAGCGCTTCCTTTTCTTCATCTCGAAAAGCCAACTCCCATTCCATCTTTATCATCATCCATTCTACTGCATATCGACAGTGGTGCTTTTTATTAGGAGGGAGCCACTTATCTGGAGAACGAGCGCCCTTAGATCGATTGCTGCTTCGGTCTACTGCTATCAGATGATGTGGAGAGCGAAGATAATTATAATATTTTTCCTTCTTTTCTTTTGACCACTCCCAGCCGCCACTTTGATAAGCTTCTTTTAATGGGACAAGATGGTCAATATCCAAAAGAGAAGGAGAGCCGTCAATATAGGAGTTTGTATAGGCTGAATACCAACGCCCTGTAGCTACCTTGCAATTCTTTTCAGTTTTAAATGTCACAGGCACTAAGCTTTCTTCAATTAAAACCTCTTGCCTTGTGTCCTGACAATCATGATCTTCATCGGACCAATGAGAGGCCCAGCGTACATAAAGATCTTGTCCGAAAACTGAAGCACTAACCAGCAAGCAAGCCATAACTAAGTATTTTAGTAGTTTCATGTTATTTAATATACCCTAGTTATAGTGAACTACCTACAGCACACGCTTTCGCTACGCTCGGCAAAAAGGGCTGTAGGTTTTCTTTTGAGAAAGTCTATAAAGAAAAATGACATTTACTCGGCCTATCCATACTAAACCCATTAATAGTTCATTTCCTCATATCTTCTAAATAATTTCTTAATTAAATTAAATAACTTTATTTTACTATAATATAAATGTATTAAATTATATGCGATTTTTTATTATTTCTTTTCTTCTAATTTTTTCTCTTCTAATTTTTTCTTGTTCTTCTTCAGACTATTCAAATCCCAACCTCACCATTATAGGACCAGTAGGCGGCCACAGTGGTTCTTCTGGAGTAGGAGGGTCAGCGGGTACAAGTAACGATGGTGGAACAGGGGGCAGCGAAGTAAAGTCCCCTAAAGAGTGTACTGTTTTTGAATTGGCTGGTTCTTTTGAGCTTGTTAATGCTGTAGAAGGAATAGGCTCAATAATCATGGCAGAAACAAATCAAACAGAAGAAGGAAAAAGCACTCTTCTTATGATTGAGTTTTACCAATTTAGTGCGCCACAAGAAGAAGGGCTATTTGATTTAGCGGCTGTCCCTGATGATAACTATGAAACATGCGACCGGTGCTTGCGGGTTATCACTCTAGATACAGAAGCCGGAACGCCCCCTGATAAGGTTTTCTTTCAACGGAGCGGTAAACTAAATCTTATTAAAGCTGATAGCGTAGGTAATGGAGAATCACAAGGAGAAATAGAAAGACTAGAGTTAGTAGAAGTTTCTATTGACCCTTATTCTTATCGGTCTGAAGAAGTAAATGATCCTGATTGTGTAATAATTGAGCCTTTGAGTTGGGGGTCTTAAATCTTTTCTACTATAGAGTATTCAGTTAGAATCTCTTCGGCCAATAAAGATTGCTCTAATTCAAGTAGTTTTTTAGATCTTGGACGAATACATTTTACTGGTACTCCAACGTACATTCCCCACTCATCTAGATCATGTTTTACAAGAGATAGAGAGCCAACACAACTGCCGCAACCAATTTCTACTCCCGGTAGAACAACAGACCCGGACCCCACAACAACGTGTTTTCCTATTCTTATTGGAGAGCTAGAAATGCGTCGAGTACTTTCAGGAACAGTAGGGCCAGTTAAATAGTCCCCCGAAAAATCGTCACTTGAGGAATAAATCTTAACTCCTTGAGAAAGCCCAACAAAGTCTTCTAAAAGAATGCCACATCCACCAGCAAGATTAACAAAGGAACCAATATGAATATGATCTCCCATAGTTACATATCCTGAAGATCCAACGGTTATGCTTACAAAAGGATCAATCCGAACATTGCTTCCCAAAGAGATTCGTTCAGGCCCAACAAAATTAACCAAAGGATGAATCAAAACATTCTCTCCTACTTTTTTGAGCCCAATCTTTTTTACTTCTTCATCACTTAAAAAGTTACTATCCATTTTTCCTATCTTGTATAAACTGCAAATTTACTAAGGTCAGGATATGGCATTTCAATATCAGCATTGGTTTTTTTAACCCCGTCAAGGTCATAAAATTGCCTCATCAATAATAGGCCCCGCGCAGCAAGCTCAGGCATCATATAAAAGTTCCAACCTATCATATCCAAATTATCATTATGATAAGAACATTCTCTACGGCCACTAAACCTCGCTCTTTTAAACCATAAATAAGCGTCATGACTATCCGTTAAAATACAGCCGCCTTTAGATAGTTTAAAGTGCTTGTAGGGCCCAGTAAAAGAAAGGCACATATGGGTTCCAGGCTTATACATATCTGCTGTAAAACTTAAAGCCGAATCCCATACCTTAGTAGGTTCTAATGGATAGGCTCCAGTAATAGTTTTTCCTAGAACCTTTCTAAATTTTACTTTTCCTCCCGCATGAATTATTTCACAGGGAACCGAGGGGTAAGTTCTAGAAGGGATTGTAATTTCTTTTTCTGTAATGTCTTCATACTTAAGAGCGAGAAATAAAGCATTGCTTGCATTATCAATAGTTACAGCATACTTAGCGCCTGTATACTTTGCAAGCTCCTCCTCAAACTCTTCTGTTACTTTATACACCCCTCCTCCAGCCATTCAAGCCCTTTAATTCTTAGTTTTTTCCAAATTTGCCAACAATTTCTACAGCAATTTTAAGATTGTTCTCGTTTGCTGTGCCTTGAGAGGTTCCTCCCCAATCATCTCATCTTCAACCTTTCTGATATTTTCATAAAGATCCTATAGTTTACGGTTTGGACTAGCGTTCCATATCGAAGTTATATCATCTAGAAATCCTATTTTAGCCCCACTATCTTGAATTCTTCTAAACCTATTCCAATCGGCTGGCTCATTTATATTTAAATTATATTGTATCTCTTTAAGATATGCTTTATATAAAATACTCATATGACATATCTTTCCACATTGTATTGGGGGAGGAGAGCCAATTATTCGATTGGGCTTATTAGGCTTGCCCGGAAACTTAGCTAACGTTTTGGCGTATACAAAGTCATAATCATTGCTTTCTAATAGAGCCAAAAGCTTTTCTAAATGGTTCGGATACCACTCGTCGTCATCGTCAATATGAGATAAGTATTTCCCAGTAGCTAATTCTAAAGACTTGTTGGCCGCTGGTACTCCCGCTACAAACCAACCCCTTTTTCCTGAAGGATAGGGGCCATTAACAGGAAGCTCATGATAATTAACCCTCTTATCATTTATTGAATTCATAGCCTTTTTAGTTAGATTATTAGGAGGTCCATCACCCACTACATTAAGTTCAAAGTTTTTATGAGTTTGTTTTAAAACAGATGCAATTGATCTATTAACTAAAATTTCTGGTCTATTATAGGTACACAATACTATACTAATTTTTGGGCTCACTTAATTCCTCCCATGGCTGCAATTAAAGGGACAATAGTTTTTGATATATGCAAGTCATTAGTCACGAATGTGTAGGCCTTATCAATAATGGCCTGTCTCTCTTTATCATGCTCTAAATAATAACTAGCATATTCTCCAAGCCTACCTGCTTCACACGAAACCAAGTGCTCACCAGTAACAAACGGCGCTGAACTACTTACTGTTTCCGTCAAGAATAGACATTTATTGGCCATTACATAATAAGCCCTAAGGGTTTCTAATATGGATGAGGGTGTAAAATGCACATTTACACAAATTTTGCTATTTTGTATTATGGCAGCACGGTTATGTGCCCAAGCTGAACAGATTTCTATTTTTTGGTCAGCTTTTTGAGAGAGGGTTTTGAGTATTTGGCTTCTCCTACCTTTTTTTATTGTTCCACAAAATATGATATTTTTTAGGGGGGGCGCTAGTTTTAATCCTTTGCAGTCATTCATAAACTCTGAATACCCAAAATGAAAAAGTTTGCTTTCTATAGCTCGCGTCTTTAAGATATTTACATAGCTTTGGCAACATACATAGATACTACTAAATTGCTTATGATATTTGATAAGATCATTTAAAAAACGAGCCGCATGAAACTCCTTATCATTGGTCACTAACGGTAGTCTTTCGAAGAACAATAGGTGAACCCTGCCAGGTAAAGGATTGGCTTGTAATTGGGCTCCCACATTACCAGCCGTACCTAGAACTAAATAAATATCTTCTGGAGATGTTGAAATGCTTTTAATATCAAAGGTACGAATCTCTTGATGTTCTATTCCATTAGCTGTTAAGCCAGCAGAAATTGTTAAGTAAACCTCTCGATATACTAAGGAGTTGGAATGACATACGTATAACATAAAAAATTACCAGGGAGCACTTGCAGTCCGGACCAATCAAATTATCTATTTCACGATGAGATGCTGTAAAATTCTTACTTCAGAAGGTCGTAATGATCTAATGACCTTGGTCTTTCATTTGGTTGCCTCTAACGTAAGATCAACCTCTTGGGGAAAGCACGCAAACCCCCCACCAAACCGACACTCTAACTTTCTAAGGTCAGGATATTGACTCTGGTGCTTTTCAACAAATTGTACATCTTTAAAGCCAATTTTCTTTAACGTCCCATTAAAGGTTTCTTTATCATACATAAACTTGTGCCAAAGATCTGGATTGTTTAATTGTATAACCTCACCTTTAAGACCGAACCTTTTCCCTTTGTACCATGAGGTTTCATAAAACATGAAATGATTTATAAAAGCATTTCGATCTTTCATTTTATATCTAGTTTTAAACTTTGCAGAAACTTTGTGCCAATTTAAATAAACCTCTACTGCTCCATCAATAGTAGGACAGGATATTCTCAATACCCCTTTTGGTTTCAGAATTCGATAGCACTCTGTCATAAAATTGAATCCATCAACTTCGTCCAGATGTTCCATTACATGTTCATTAAAAATAAAATCTACAGTTCCACTTCCATAAGCTAATGGTTTTGAGAGATCAGTCTGAGGCAGGTTTGTGTTTTCCCATCCCCTAAGAATGTTAGTTCCAGATGAAAAGTGTATTTTTTTCATGAGAACCAACCGAGATGATTTGAAAAACCTCTATCTACTAGACATACATACAACATAAATTACCAAGGCGTGTTTGCCATTCCTGTTTCTGCCCAATCAATTATTTCTTTCATACGATGGGAGGCGGTATGCTTAGCTAATATTAAATTTCTTTCATTATTAGCAACCGTAATTCGCTTCTCATCATTTTCTAAATAAAATTTCACAAGCTCCATACACTCATCAATTGTTTCAAACCAAACACAGTCCTCATGGTTTGTAAAATAATTTTCCATACCAGGAACATAATGAGTTATATGCAAAGACCCAGAACACATTTGGGTCCAAAATCTATTAGAGGTATACATTTCAACATTGTTGTAAGCATTGATTCCGATAGATATCTTAGCTTTTTCAATTTCTTTAGCCAGAATCTCATGTCCAACTGACCTGGCTTTTGCCGCGCTCCCATACATTAAGCACTTATACTTACTAGATAAAAGGGCTAAAAGCTCCCTGCGTTTGGCACCATCAGGAAATTGATCCCTTGTTTTGCCTGAAAAAAATATATCAAACTTTCTTTCTGTAGAAGGGTCGCCTCCGTAAAAATAATCCATAGGTTCACAAGGCCAAAATTCTACTTTGTTTTTACATACATTTTGATAATCCTTAACCTGACCCATAGAGCTAGTTAAAATATAATCTGTATATTCTGACGCGGCAATAAATAAATTTTGTACCTTTCCTCTTTGATCGCCATTAAAATGGAAAATCTTTGCGTTAGGGGCCGCCTTCCTAGCTTGTTCTATTCTGGGAATCAGACTATAGCCACCGAATTTAATTATATGCGGGTCGAAGGTTTTAATAATATTTGATATATCACTTACTCTACTTTTATTTCTAAATTGCAAGGTTGTATAACCGTGGTTACACATTTCTCCTGCTTTAGTATATTTAAAGATATCTGCTAAAGCGATATATAAAAATCTTTTTTCTCCATTAAGAATATTGTCTTGGATCTTATCCGAAGTAGAGCCTATTAACTGATAACCAGCCTTATTAGGTTTAGCGGCCTGTTCTTCCATGTATCAATGTTAAAGTATGAGATAAATGATCAATCCATATATCTTTAATATCAAGGGGGCTCTTTCTAGAGCGGACGCCGTAGTATTAAACTTGGTAGCTTCTAAATCTCGATGTGTGTTCGAATTTGGAGTAGGAGGCAGCACTATGATATTAGGGTCTTCAATACAAGGTAAGCTGTTTTCTTTTGAAACAAATAATAACTGGATTAATAAGACCAAAGCCAATTTAGAGCTTTGTAAATCTGACCTAATGACTACCCCCAAAATCCTTAAATCTAATTATGAAGATGAAGTTATCACAAAAATGTATAAAGAAGAGATGCCGGACCTTATCTTTATAGATTGTTTAGGTAGTGAAAGACCCAGAGTTTTCAAAACCTTATTTGAAATAGCTGCACCAGGAACTAAATTTATGCTACATGACTGTAGAGCCGCCCAAGCACGAGGTATTGCTTCTGAGGTATTGCTGCGGGTAGAAAATGATGTCCGTTCAATTGAATCTAGTTATTTAGATTCCAATATGGTTATTATAGAAAAATCATATCCTAGACTTCAAGTCAATTGGTCTGTAACAGAAGCGGCGGATACGAATCGTTCTAAGGCTAAATAGAAAAGAATGAAACCTATTTCTACCACTCTTAGATCATTTCTTTAGTGGATATTTTAAAGAAAGCTAATATTTATCACAATGAGGCGTCGAGGAAACGACCAATTTTTATTGGGGTCTTTCTCACTCCAGAAGGTCGTAATGATCTAATGACTTGGTGGAAGGGTGTCATACAGCTACCATTTCTTGAGAAAGTTTATGCCAACCAGTTAATTACTCAAACCCATCCCACAATGCAACAGGCTGAGCAAATACAAGAAGGCCAATCAGTAGCTCTAAGAATTACTGGGTGGGTAGCAACAATGCAGGGCCAAATAGTTACTGCTGAACCAATGGTGAGCATTCCTTTTGCTCACTACTCAGGACCCTACCCTTACATAACCATCTCAACTTCTTCTGGCGTTCCCCGTGTTGCCCTTGACCGCCTTTCAACAGGAGGCCTTCATCAGGTTCCGGGGCCAATTATTCAAGGACAACTTGGGGTTAAATGGAGTCCAGGGTTTTAATCTTTTTTCTAATAATCTCTTCAATTACAGATTGGTTTACCTTATAGACTCCCGCTAGCTTTTGAGAACTCATCCCTGAATTAAAAGCTAAGACAACGGCATCTTCATTTAAAGAAGGGGTTCCTATCCATCCCTTTCCATCACACCGAGAACAAATACAAATTCCCCCACCTCTTTCAGGATCAATTGTGCCCTCACCATCACAAGAGTCACAAGGCTCTGTTATCATTTGTATCCCTCATTAGCCCAGCCTCCACCCATAAGTTGGAAACTTTGTCCTCCAGATATTAAGCGTTTGGCTGATTCTTTTTGACATTTTGGACAAAGAGTTTGAGGATCGTCACTAATCTTTTGCTCTTCTTCCCACTCATTTAAACAAGATTCAATAGTGCAAGCATATTCATAAACAGGCAATGCTCCTCCTTTACCTATTTAATATAACTGTTGCAGCCCACCATCTTTTAAGTTGAATCGAATTGTTTTTTATATTTACCGGCGGGTCATAGGATTTTTCGTCTAACCACCACTCTGTCTCGCCATCGTAATGTTCAATCGCCGGTCCATCAGGTCGGGTAAGTTGTCCTCGTCTAAAGTAATATCGAGAGCCAGTATTCTCATATTTGGCGGGACCGTGATGGTTGGTTGTCGAATACAAACGCTCTATGGAAACACAAGATGGAGATAAATAAATACCATTTTTAGGAGGAATGTTTAAACAAATCTCATTGCCACATTTCTCAAAACCAAATCCTTTTTTTAAAATAACCCTCTGAAGATCCGTTAACGGAATTCTAGATTTTTTCTCAGTTAAAAATGATCTCCACAAAATATTAAACAACATGGAATGCAAAAGCCCGGACTCATTGCACTTCTTTATAAATCTACTATTCCAGCAAAACCCTTTCTTAATAAAGTGTAAAGGAAAGGCTGCATCATCAGAAACACTTTGTTCTATTTCATCTAATAGAGGTGCTATTTCTGGGATAGATTCGTAAATCTTATCTTTGGTTGTCTTTATGCTTTTCATCTTTTCCTTTAATCTTTTTGAAAGATTTTAGAGTAGATAAAAGCTCTTTGGGTGGGCTTGTAATTCCCGTTATAAATCGCCAGATAGCTTTGACCTCTAGTTTTAATCTTTTTAAAAGGCGCATTTTTTTCGTCCAGATTTATGAGCACCTTTTTATTCTAGCCCGCTCTAACCGCCAGAACAACTCATAATTGACCATCCCTCTAAATGTCAAAGAAAGGTGAGCAAATTCCTCCTACAGGACAAGCCTGTAGGTTTCCTTTGCTCAGAACATTATGAAGATTATCTGGTAAGTCAGTCATTTAACTTGAACCACAGTTTAACTTAATTTTAAGGTGACTCAATCTCATCCCCTTCTTCATTAAAATAAATAGGGTCAGGATCGCCACTCCACCATTCACGAGTTTTAGGTGCATCAGGCTGTAAAGCTCGTGGAACAAAAGGCATGCTTATACTAACTCCCCGTTTAGTTCCACTATCTAGCATTACTAATTTGCCTGTAGAATCTCTCCCTATATTTCCTTTTTGGATTAATTCTAAGGGAGCCATTCCGGAATTAAAAACCTCTTGTATAAAGGTTAAGGCTTCTTCGTTACTTAATAGGGGTAATATAAGAGAGGTGGGTGGGGGCCGTCGCTCTCTATCCCTCTTAGATTTAGGTTTACTGTCTTGGTTCTCAAACTTTTTTTCAATCTCCAAACGCTTAGTTAAAAACGCCTTTAAGTCTTTTGTCGGGGCATCATCAAGGTAGTGCCCATATATATATTTAATGGATTGAGGAGGAATCCCAAGGTCTTCTAAAGAGACAGGGGTTCCCTTTTCGGACTCAATCCAAGAAAATTTTGGGTCGTAAGATATTATTTTTGGAAATATGGATGAGGTTCCGGAAAAGTTATGTTCAATTTGGTTTTGACCTACGCCCTTAAAGTCTTGCGCAACTTTTAAAACCGAGTCTCCCCCATCTGTAAATACCACTCGCCCCCATCCTTGTCCAAGAATTGAAAATCCATTACTAAGCAGCCATTCCTTCCTTTTAGAAAAGGTAGAAAGAGATTTAAGTGCTTCCTTCCAGTTCTTCTTCTCTTGCTCCTGGGGGTCGGCGGGTTCTTCCTGCGGTTTTTTTTGGTCTTCCTCTATTTCATCCGTTGGCGCGTCCGTTCTCCTCGCAACTTTAATTGCTGTTTCGTAAATAAAGGCAAGTCTTTTTACCCAATTAGCTTTCATCTCTTATATAAGAATTTAGTATCTAGTCTATAACTATTATTCAAATTCAATATCAGGCCGGAATCTTTCCAGCTTCGTCTTGGACTAAACAAAAAAACTCCCCCTTACTAGCCCTTTCAGGTGTTCAGGAGGAGTTATTAAAAGAACCGACTAAATGTTTAAGCGGCTGTAGAGTACTTTGCGGTATTTCGGTCGCCATCTTTTTTAACCCGCCCTTGCTCTAGCAGACGACCCAATGAATGACCGATTTTTGCCTTCTCTTCAGCATCAATTCCCAAACGCTCGCAAATCCCGCTGATCTTTAGCCCTTGCTCTTTCTTTAGGATAGCAAGGATGTTGTCATCATCCTTAGCAAGGTCCGCCTTCGAACGGCGGATTCGCTTGCTCTTGCTGGCTTCAGGAGCGCTCACAACGGGCTTCGGCTTTGCTGCGGCTGAAGTGGGTGCTGAGACCACAACAGAAGGAGAAGTGGACCCAAGCCCAGCAGTAACCGTGGCCAAGACGCTTTCGCGTACAAGATCAATGATTTGCTGTGCAACGTCGTCCAAGAGAGGATTAAGCTGATCTTTAAAAGTTGTAGTATTCATGGTGTGTTTCCTTGATGTTTCAATTTAGTAACGGGCTCTGGTTAGTTGTTGCGTCCCGTTAATCCGATAGACCGAATCTAATGCATTGGTTGAGGGTTGCAAGGGGTTTCTAATAAAAAGTTAGTATTAGGCCTACAGGCCGGCCCCTTTAATTACAGGTAAGCTATAATGCGTTGCGCCATTCATGAAATAACTGTTCATCAATTCCATGGGTTAGCTTTGAAAAGGAAGAAATACGAATCAAAATATCAGTGAGAGCTTGTTCAGCATCATCAAACGGAAGGTCAGCATAGAGCGAAAAGACTTTTCCCGAACGATAAGCCAAGGTATAGCGCCACCTCCAGGCGGTCTCATACCGGGCCGAGTAGAAGGGAGGAAGGGGCTGGGGGTCATTAAGCAGAAGGGAATATCCACGAAAGTCCTTGGTCATCGCACCTTATAGGATAGCCCCTTATTCGGCCTGTGCCATCAATTGTGATTAATGAATGCCGAAAGAAACCTCATTTATAAAAAGCTTTGACTTCTTTTGAGGGCCTTTAGGATCTACAGGAACAGGCTGGCTTCCTTTTTTTAAAGAAAGAAACCACGTCTCACTTAATCCTGTAGCTGTTTCTAAATAAATAGAAATTCCACTTTGTTGAGTTGAGAGAGTTTGGTGATAAGAAATAACTTTGCTCTTATGAAGAGCTTTTGTAACTAATACCATTCCAGATATATCCCCCCTTTTACTAACACTTTTAGTAAGTGTTGGTATGTCAAGTGCGTCTTGGTTATAAAGAGGGGTAGAAACAAAAAATCTTTTATGTTTTCCTTCTACCCAAAAGAAAACTACTGACTGGTGTTTATAAACCGCTTGACTTTTGCCCACTAAATACGGAACCAATTTGCTTTTAGTTTGCGATACAAAGTCTTGCCATAATGTTTGTGCACTCATTTTTTAATCCTAAAAGATAGAATCTAGCTGAGCGACTTTTCTAGAAAGCCACAGAGACGCAGCAGGAAGGCTTTGTTTTCTAGCCCAAGCCTTTAGAGAAAGCTCGGTATCTTTTTTCTTCCAGATAGCTTTGAGCCTTTTGCCGGGATTCTTAGGATCTTCAGGCCCTCTACTTCTAGGAGCCGGACCTTTCTTCTTCATCCTCTTAGTTGAAACAACGGGAGTATAACTACGTGCAGTGCTTCTTTGATTTGCCATTATAAATAAATATCCTTACTTAATAGAACTTTGGTACCGAAATTTAACTGAAGATTATCATAACCTTCACGAGTAAAAACAACCCAGACCGTGGGAATTCCAGGATCTAAATCTTGGGACGGAGGAAAAACATGACCGTCAGTAACAACGGCAATGCAGTCTACAGGAGTTCGAATATTTTGCCAGAACTCTTTGAAAAAAGAATCAAAGTTGGTTCCGCCTCGACCCACAACCTTAGTTCTTTTCAGGTCAGCTACGGATTTGATTGAGGTTCTGTTTGCCCAGAGAGCCTGATCATCAACAGGAATAATATCTCCGGTCCAATCACGTAAAGATTTAAACTGTGATAAACCAAATTTTAGTTCATCGTCGCTTACGCTGCCGCTTACATCCCACACTGTTACATAATGACCCGAACACGGTTTCATTTTTGTAGGTAAATAAATATCATCTGAAATAAATCTTTTGCTAAACCTAGACCAATTGTTTTTCTTTCCTCCAACCTTCTTCCTTTTTAGGTGAAGAAGTTTCATATAATCTTTAAGATCTATAATGGGATTATAAAGCTCTCCAATAGCATCACCAATATAGGAAGGCAAATTTCTTCCTATATTGCGGGCGCTTTCAAAGGCCCGCTGCATATCCATTCTAATATCTTCTGGATCAAGACCGGATTCTTTAATCGCCTCATCCCAATCATGGCCATCAACTAGATAATAAGATGGAGCTTTTAACTGCTCTGGGGCTTTTTTTTCACAAAACTCAAATAGATCACGATAGATTTCGATCCAACTCTTCTTATAGAGTGTGGGATCGAGAAGGTAGGGCTGTTCTTCAGTCTCAGGCTTGGGCTTGGGCTCTTTCGCAGTCCAATTTTCTTTTAGTTCTTCTAGAGAGACCGGAACAAACCTAAAGGAAGTTTTTGGAACTGACCTTTCTTCCATATCTTGTTCCAGAACTCCATTGTTTACGAAGTCCATGGCCACATTAGCAATATTCTTATTGTAACAAAGCCCCGAGCCCTTTTTAAAATTCAAGATGAAGACATGATCATAAAGAACATGCAATATCTCATGACAAAGAACCCAGGCAGTCTCAAAATCAGTTAGCTTTGTAATAAAAGATGGATGCCAACTAAATGAGTTTGCATCAGTACAAGCAGTTGCATGAGGAGAAAGATTTCGAATTTTATGAGGCTTCGTAACTGCATAGCTATAGAAAAAAGGGTTTCCAGGCGTTTTAGCTACAGGAGATAGCATTGCTCCTAATCCTCGACGAATCTTTTTAGAAACCTCATCAAACTCGTGAGGTAATAAAAGATTTCCAGGATCAGTGATTTTCACGTTGCCACCTCAGTTATATTTTTCCAAACCTTACAAAAGCTCTCATCCTCAAACAAATCATACTTGGAATAGAATTGGTTAACCTGATTTCTGGCAGCCTTCATAGCGCCGTAAGTAATGTCTTCATCCATATCCATAAGATACTTAAAGATATGTCCTGCACGCTTTTTAAATTCCTCTACGGGGATTTGGCTATCCATAAATTGAGTAAGCTTTTGAGTAACCGAAAGAGTCATTACCCATTTCTTATCTAAAGAATCAATTATTTCATCTGAAGGAATGATCCCTTCATAAACCAATTTATTTAGCGGCTCATCAAGCTCATTGTAATAAATTAACCAATTCTTGAATGACGCTGCGGCTTCAGTTCCTACAAGCCCTGCAACCAAAAGATGTTGGTTCTCCAGTGTGTTATGAACTCCACCAACCTTTGCAGCCCAGTCCAACATGTCACCCACCATTGTCCATTTACGAGGACAACACTGAGCATATGCCGTCTCCTGAATTCGTGGCCTAAACCAAAAATCGTAACCTGGATTAGAAAGGAACCCAACAGGCAATGGGTTCTTCTTTTCTTTAACCATCCAGTCTACCCAATAATTAAACTCAGGCTTTAGCTCGTGGATAATACAACGACCCGTCAGAGCTTTTGATAAAAGATTTGAGTAGGCTCCTTCGTCCGGCAAATTTCCAGTTGCTAGGACTGCCTTTATGTTTGTCTTGAGTCCATTGATGGTTCTGAACTGAATGAATTCTAAAAGAGGAGCTTGCAAATCTTCGGAGGCTTTATCTAGCTCGTCTAAAATTATTACAGCCTCTTCATCCCCTTCTAAAGGAACATACTGAGGAGTGGCCCATTGTTGTCGTTTGCCGTCACGATAAGGAATGCCCATAAGGTCCGGGCGTTCCAGCACAGAGAGGTTTAAATAAATTGCCTTTACCTTAAGCTGTTCACAAACTTGCTTAAAGATAAATGTCTTGCCTGTTCCACTAGGCCCAAGAACAATCTGAGCCCCTCCAGATAAGATAGTTCCTAGAGCTAGAGTTTCTAATTGCTTTTGATCAACGGTTTTAATGTCTACTAAATCTGCCATTGGTTTTCCTAAATAAATGAAATTAATGCGAATAAAAATCCAGATAAAATACCCAACAATAAAAGCTTTCTTTTAGTTGGGTTCTTACACTTGTCGCATCGGTCGCCAACCACAATAGGCCCCCGATAATAGCGCTCTCGCCGGTAATGGTTTCGACAATCTTTACAGAGATATAGTATCTTCGGATCTTTCATCTTCTTGTGGGAAACGAAATATCTTTAGCCCGGTTTCAGAAGGCCGGCCTATCTTTTTAATCCGCTCCACTACCCCCGACCCCATTAGTAGTATAGCCTCGCTCTCGGTCAAGCGTTTTGTACGGGGTAAAGCAGAAAATTGTGAGATATGTAAGTGCTGCTGCCTGCGCGGATAGATAAATTTTAGGTTTCTTTGTGCACAAAGTATTTTAACGAAGCCACCATACTCAAAGAAGCGGTCACAGTCTCTAATTCGTATATTCGACATCTAATTTAATAGGAGACACATAAAAACAACTGTTCTAAATACATCATCTTTTATAATATAGTCTTTAGCTTTAGACTCGATTTCAAATCCATATTTCTCATATAATTTAATTGCTTTCTCATTCTCAGGAAATACCGTTAGCCACAATCTATGTACTTTATTATTTAATAGGTGAGTGTTGCTTATGCTCCACTCAATCATTCTTTTACCGTGACCCTTATTCCAATGAGAAGGATGTAGGGCATAACCAACTTCGCACCTCTGATGTCTTACAGAATCTATATTGAACTGAACATAGCCTACCAGCTTACCATCATCTTGGCAAAGAAAAATCTTAGAAAGCTCATCGCCAGAATAAATGTCTTCAAACCAATGCTGCTGATCAGAAGCGCTTATTTCTCCCCCATTAAATAGTTGCTCGTGAACCTTGGGGTGAGACCGAACTTCTCTTAAAAAGTCACCTTGCTCTTTATTATAAATATCCTTTTTAAATTCAAGAAATGATATCACCAATTCCTTTCATAAGCATTAATTAAACCAGAAATCTTTTTAATATCTTCTTTCTCTAAACCTAAATAAATAGGCAAAGACACTATCTCTTTCCAAACCTTTTCAGCTACTGGCAACGACTTAGTACAATGACTATAGGATGAATAAAGATGATTTGGAAAATAATGAACTCCAGGAAAAATATCATTCCTATTTAAATATTCTATAAAATCATTTCTAATAGCTTCATCTACTTTAATTACACACAAATGATTAGAAGACGCTTTAGTATCTAAATCTAGAAATGAAACTTCCGGGTTCTTAATCCAATCTCGGTACCACTGAGTAATCTGGAAGCGTTTTTGGTTTTCTTCGTCTAATGTTTTTAGCTGGTTCAAAGCGAAGACAGCCTGAATATCGTTCATGTGATATTTAAAACCAACTTCGGAAACATCATACAGCCAGTTATAGCCACGATTTTCAGCAGAGCCAGTTCTAATAAATGTATCTTTGTCTATCCCCATCCATCTTAATTGCTTGAGATGATTATAAACTTCCGGGTCATTGGTTGTAATCATTCCCCCATCACCAATGCCCAAATTTTTTACTGCATGAAAACTAAAGCAAGTAAGAGATTGTTCATAAGGGCAGCTTCCTATTTTTGTACCATCTTTATAAGTTGCCCCGCATGCATGAGCCGCATCCTCAATGACCGGAACCTTATAGTGTCTAGCCAATTCATGAATCTCAAAGATGTTCTTAGCTGGTGCGCCGCCATAATGAACTATCATTATAGCATTTATTGTTCTTTGCTTAAGCTCTTGCTCTACTTCCTTAATGTCAATAGTTAAACTGTCAGGATCAACATCAACAAAAACCGGAGCCGCTCGCTGATAAAGAATGGCATGATTGGTAGACACAAAAGTAATTGGAGTGGTAATAACCTCATCCAATTCTCTAATGCCTAGCTCTACTAAAGCCAAATGAAGAGCAGAAGTACAAGAGTTTAAAGCTACAGCAAATCTGGCGCCTACATATTCCGCAAATTTAGATTCAAATTCAGCAGTCTTTGGACCTAACCCAAGCCAGCCAGATTCTAGAACCTCTTTTAGATCCTCTAGAATTGGCTCTACATTTACCTGAGGTCTGAATAAATGATAAGACATCTACCTTTTCTATATCAACTCTTTAAGACTTTCTGCCCTTGCTTTGTAGGTATGATTGATTTCTAATTCTTTTCGACCCTGGAGATGAATTTTCTTTCGTTCTTCAGGACGAGCTAAATAAAAATCAACAAGAGACTTTAATTCTTCGTAGGAATTAAAATACCTTAGATGATCTTTATCTCTAAATAAAGTCTCACAACCTTTAAAGGTGTGGCTCATATAAAACCCGCACGCCATACTATTAAAAGTCCGATTAGAAGTATAAAGATTGATATCATTGAAAGCATTAAAGCCCAATAATATTTTGCACTTGCTGGCCTCTTTAGAAAAATCTTCACCGTATACAACCGGTTGTGCCAAGCCCTTAGGCCAGTTGGGACCATGAACCAAAACTTTATGAGATAGAGCTAATCTGGATATCCATTTACGTCGAGTCTCGGATTCCGGAAAGGCTTTATAGTTGCCCCCAAAAAAACCTATATCGTACTCTTCTTCATCATCAGTTTTATAAAAGGTATCTAGATCTACTCCAGAATGATGATAAACAATATTCTTTGCTCCCATCTCTTTAAGCTTTTTATTCTCTTCAATATCTTTACTATTAATAAGTAAATGGTCGTATTCTTTAAGTGTAGTCTTAAAAAAGGGAGGCCAGCTTGTTCTTTTATCTCCAAAAAATAATGCCCAAGGAATTTCGTTTCCTAAAATATGTCTGGACTTTTTAATAAGAGGCTGGCTAAATCTATCTCCCTTATTAACCATTACTAAATCTGGTGTGAAAGAATTCTTAATCTTTTTAAGCTCTTTAATAAAGTTAATTATTTTTCTTTTATTAGCTATTAAGGCCCTAAAATCTAATTTTCTGTATTCAATATCTGCCTGCTCAAATCCCTTAACTCGAAAGGGATCCGAACAATGAGGCTCAAATACACCGAGATATAAAATTTTCATAATCAACGCTTTGGTTTCGGTACAGGAACAAGCCTACAGCCTTGTGCTGTAGGAGTTGACAAATAACTTTAGGGTTTAATTGCCTCAAGTTTTATATCCCCATCCTTACGATACTCAAAATGTTTATCATTTTTAATCCGAGTAATAGAAACCTCACAACTAATTACCTTAAACTGAGCCTCTTCTACAACGCTTTTTAAAAAATTAGGAGTAAAAAGGTTGCGGTTTAGCATTCCCTCTCCTTTACCCTCCCATCCTAATACATTTCGCCTAGCCCATTCTTTAAGATTAGGAACGTCATTATCTTCGGCAGCCTTCATCCATTCACTTATGTAAACCATCGCATTTGGACAAAGAAGCACAAGCTTTCCTTTCTTTTTTAAAATGGTATACCAGTGGGCTAATGCTACATTAAATTCTTTTGGCTCAATATGTTCAATTAAATGAGAAGCAAAAATCTCATCAACTGAATTAGCTTGATACCCAGTCTTATCGGCCGGAGCTACCTTATCAGCCTTCTTATTAAATTTATCAATGTTTACGTACCCCTTTAAGAGACGCTTTCCCCCGCTCCCAATATTTAATTTTATCATTTGCTTCTCTTTTTAATAACCGCAGACATCATCTCTTCCATTCGCTTAGGGTAAGTATGTGACTGAGCCATTTCCTTTCCTTGGTTGGCTAGCTTTAATCGCTCTTTAGGATTATTTAAATAATGTTTTATTAGCTTTATCATCTCTGCCTGATCTCGATACATTGGCACTGTAGAACCAAAGACGTATTGCATGCCTGTATTAAATTGAGAAATGACAAAGCCACCAGAAGCTAATGTATCAAAAATCTTAACTGGAACAAAACCATGTTTGTGCATGTCATTATGTCCATCCACTAAGGTTATCCTAGCAGAATTATAAAGCATATGAAGCTTATCATACTCCCAATACGTTCCTGCTAACCATTTATGCATCCAACTAAATTTAGGGTTATTCCAATTGGCCCCATAAACTTTTACATCCCAATTCTGTCCCCGTAACCATTGAACAGCGGTTCTTCCAATAGACTGCTTTCCTCGCGTGTTGCCTACAAAGACAACATCACAAGGCTTTACTGGAGACTTTATAGGAGTAAAATCAGTGCAACCTATTAGCGCTTTAGGATGAACATTAGGATGCTGTAATCGAGGAAGAAAGGTCGGAGACAAACAGAAAACCATGTTGTATCTGTTTAATTCTCTCTGGGTAATATTGTCAGGATGAGAATAAAGCCAAAGAACATTATAGCTTTTTGGATTATAATGATATGGCCAAGTTGGTTTCTGGGCGTAAGGAGAGCCCCATAAATAAACAGTTACATCAGCGTCTTTAGGCTCTACCCCAACATTAAAGCCCTGATCCTCTAGGGCCAGAATCATTCGTTCTTTAACCCAATGATCACCCCAACACATATAGGTTTTATCATCTATATCAGATTGAGATTCGATATTTATATTTAACTTATCTTGGGCTTTAGACTTTAATTTGATTGTCCTTTTGCCAAACTTTATTGTTTTCATTTGTCTTCTTAATTACAGTGTCACGGTAGCGCTGGTCGGAGTCGAACCGACACGGGTTTCCCCAGAAATTTTAAATTTCCTGCCTCATTCCGTTGGGCTACAGCGCCTTTTTCTAATGAACCATTTCGCCAGGAGGACGGTTCGGTTCCTGGTCTTTATAAGAAAACTCTTCGTCATCTAGAGATCTAGCTATGATTTTATCCGCTAGATTCTGGGAATTTTCCGGGTCAAAGATTAGATTAAAATCTTCAATTAGTTTTTCTTTTATTTCTTTGCTCATTTTGCTGTACTCTCTAGTAGAATACCATAGAACCATTAAAACTAAACACAAAACTATTGTTCCCAAAATCCAATTAACTAACCCTAAAATAAAGGTCCCTACTAAAACACAAGCCACCGTAATAGCCTGTGTTCTATGAAGGTTGTGTCCTAGTAAAAAGGCTCGACGACCTAATGTATATTCCCTTATGGCTCTTTGGGCTTTCAGAAAATTTCGTAGGTCTTCAGTAGGAGGCGCGAGAACTTCCATACCACACTCTTTACATAGCATATAGAGGAGGGGAATGGGGACATCAATTATCTCCTCCTCAAACATCTCATGCTTGCATTCATCTTCGGGAGGCTCCATAACAATTTATATTAGCACGAAGTTCGTTTAATCAATATTCTTCTTCTGATTGGAGCCTATAAAAAACTGCTTCTATCATTTCTAAAAGCTCTGGAAGTTGTCTCATAGAAAACTCTATAGGTGGTCTATTTGGATTAAAGCCTAAACTTTTAACTACCCTAACCTGTTCTTTTAGCTCTATGAATGCCAGCCTTCTATCGGAACTCTCAACGTAATAAAGATTGTCTTGGCCATCGGATTTGCGCGTAACCCGAACCGTCCAAGCTTTATCTTCAGTGGAATATTTGCTATGCTGAACATGTATATCGCATCCGATTAAATCCCTTTCTAGCTCTTCTTCTATCCAATGTTTTTTATTTAAATTAATTACTTTTGTCATGATCTTTTTAGAACGTACTTAACCTTAATCCAATCGGCGCAATCAATTTGAGACTTTTTATTAGACATGTAGGGCGTAGACTTTCTTTTAAGAACTACGCCATCACAAAAGCCTGTACCAATCCAATAGCTGACTCGTTCGTTTACTTGTTCAATAGAGTCAACTTCTTCATAGACTGGCAGGATGTTTAGCTCTCTCATTATTTCTAAACGTTGAGGAAAAGTTCCTTCGACCATAATGTCCAGAGGCTTAATCTCATCACGCATCATTTCCATATCCCAAGCATAAGGAATATTAGGAATTGGCAGGTCTTTCCAGGGCCGCTTATCTACGGGCTTTCCTCTTCTTGAGAAAACTCCTTCAGACGGAATAGATACGGCTCTTCTTCCATCCCATTTTGGTTGAAGAAGAAACTCTCCCTCTTCTAATCCTTTTAGTTGGTGCCAGCTTCTTAATTCAATTGGTGCTGGTGGGTAAATCATGCCCCCATCCTTCCAATGAGTGGTGTATTTTTGGTCCAGCCAGGAAGCCTAACTGGAGGGCTGTATAGGTAGTGAGTTAAGGCGGTTCTGAAGGCCAGTTTAAAAGATACCCCATCTGGTATATCGAATTCTAAATAATATTTGGGGCCGGCAATGATCGGTGCGAACTGCTCTCCGTTCGGCCTGTTCCTCATTCTTCCTTCAGCAATATTGCGCCCAATTTTTCGATTGAACTGATCTTGAGGAGAACAAAAAGCTAAAGAGGCTTCTCCTTTTGCTCCCTCAACTTCTAGGTAGGCGCTTACTCTTCCGTCTCCAACTCTTAAATGCATGAATGTCTTAATCATTTTTTTCCTCGTCTGCTTTATTCGGCCCGTAAGGCTGTAGAGCTAATCCCATATTAGTTTCTTGGCACTCAGCAAATTGGGCAGAACAATTTATGAAGCTCTCTTCTTGTGCATCTAATCTATTACAAAATTCAATTGCTTTTATTTTAAATTCCCCCTTTGTTTTGGCCTCTAGGTCAGCCTTAATTGTTTTAGCTTTGGCTATTGCTTCTTTCACTTCTTCAAGCTGTTCTTGTTTAGAAAAGTAGCCAAACAAATAGCTGCCCACACATATGAGTAAAACAAAAATATACTTCATACTTTCCTTTAAATTTCTATGAATTTGTTTTCAAACTTAGGATTCAACATCCCAGGATAACCATAGGGATTACACATCACTCTAGTGTTTTCAATTTGGTAGTCACATGAATCGTGACTGTTTCCGGTTATAAACGTATGGCCATTTCTTCGTGCCAAAAAATTTCCGTTTCTAGTACGCACACACCAAAATAATTCTTTGTCTATTTTCCTTTTGACTACCTTAGATCCCAGTTCTGTTACAGATAGCGTAGGCCGATCTGTGACGGACAACTGAAAGCTTTCCCCTTTAGAAAACCCGTGGCCCGTTCGTCCAAAAATTTTACATGAGTAACCGTTAATTACGAATAAGTGCTGGAGCAAATCAACTTCCTGTCGCTTGGAAGTGAAAATTAAATCTCTATTCCCATCCGTTTGACGGTAGGCGTCTCTAATCACACCAGCCTGATGTCTATTTGCCCCTAGTAAACACGAATCCAACGAGTCAAAAGAAAGCTTGTTAATAACGGCAGGCACAGTAAAATTCATACACCAGGAATTGTCCTTTTGTTTGTTCTTCGTATACGAGATGTCCATCCGGCTAAGAAGCGCTTCACAAAACTGGATCTTTCGTTCTTTGATAAACCGTAGCCTTCCTAGGTTCTTGTTGCATCGTGAACCGTCAGCTATTACGCTTATATATAATGTAAGCTCGTCGTCTGTTAGATCAAGCCCCTTCTGCTCCAAAATAGCCGCCTTTAAAAATACCCCTGTATCCCTTTTAAAGAATTCATGGGCCGGCAGTTTTTTAAGTATCTTTTTGCCATATGGCAAAAAGATCACTGAGTGGTGACTAGTAATTCTCATCGAGAGACGCCTAGACTGATATTCGAACACTTCTCCCACATAAGATGGATATTCAAAAACCTCTTCAACTTTATCTTGTTCTAGTTTCAGATGGTTCGTGGCTGCTACGGAATATACCTTATCACCAACACATATGCTGTGGTGATCCTTCCACCCTTCAGTGGTTAGAATCTCTGTTTCAGAGTCCACACAATGACCATGACACCACATCGATGGTTTGGTATCTCGAATTGTTTGTTCCACATCACAAAGAAAAAAGGCATTGCTTGTTAATCCTACATACTGGCTACTTATAGATCCTTTTGCCGGGAGATGATGCGTAACAACAATATCTCCTTCTCGTACGTGCGTGTGTAAATACTTTTGTGCGACTTCACATTCTCTATAAACCCAAGGCACAAAGCCATCAATAGCATTAAAATCATTGATCATTGGAGGAATATCAGGATGCTCAGGAAACCAAAGAGTTGTTCCATGAATTCTTTTTTCTCCCAGTTCAACATAGGAGTTTTTTAAATAATGAAACCGCTCGTTATCTTTTTCCAAAGTTTTTAAAATACTATTAACTCTAGCTGGGTTGGAGCCATAATACTCATGATTGCCCGGAACAAAAACGACATCTTTAAATCTATTTAGGAACCTTTCTACCACAGGTTTTAATGTAAATCGGGTGGTAATATCTCCTGCCAAAATAATTCCATCAGCGTCAGGCAAAGAATCTATAAACTCTTTTCCTTTATCCTGATGAAATTCTAAATGTGTATCTGAAACAACTAGGAACTTCATAAACGCAATTTACTATAGAGATTAGAGGGCGCTCGAACAATTACATCAACAAAACCTAATTCTAAACCCTTCTCAGGACTTAGGTAAGAGTCTTTGCCCAATAGATCAGACAACTTCTTTTTAGTTACTTTGCTGTACTTGAGGATTAGCTTATTAATAATAGCTTCTAGCCTTTTAGTTTCTTCTACACTGTTTTCCATCTCACTTAGTTTACCCCAAGTCCCTGCTGATACTTGATGTACCATAATTCTAGAGTTGGGGGTAATGAATCTCTTGCCCTTAGTTCCGCTGGTCAAAAGAAGATGCCCGCAACTCATAGCTTTACCGATACAAAGAGTGGCCACATCACATCGTATCAGGCGCATAGTATCATGAATTGCGATGAATGAGTCTACAATTCCTCCATAAGAATCGATGATCATGAGGATGTCCTTCTTTGGATCATCAAAATTAAATTTTAAAAGCTGGGATATTACGTCTTGAGCTTTTTCTTCTGTAAATTTTCCGCTCATATAAATGATGCGATTATCATTAATAAATTCATCAACAGACTTTTTTTCATCCATAGGAATTATTATAGCGCCATTATGATTGCGGCCAGGGTTTTTTATAATCTATCTGAGGCCCCCTTTATCGGATCTAGGTACATCACTTCACGGACACAGTTTATAAAGTAGAGTGTTCCCACCTCTATTTCGGAATAGCTTTCTGGCTTATTACATTTATCACAAGCTGCTGGGCTCTTAAAAAGATCTAATGCTGAAAAGTACTTACGGCTCCCACACTTGCATACAACATGAATGCACTTGGAGCTAGACCAATTCATAACCGTCCAGTCACCAAATCGGACACCTACTTCAATGCCCTTGATTTTTCGCTTCATCATCTTAATCTAGCAGACACACAGACTGCTTCCCTAAATCTTTTGCTTAGAAAACTCGGCCTTTTCTTTGTGTGTCATTTGCTTCCACGCCCACTCGGTTTTCTGGGCTTCACTTCTAGAAGAGCCCGGTTTAGCATACAAAAGAATGTATGGCCGTCTTGGCTTTGTATGCTTAGCTCCGCGCCCTTCATTATGGGCCTTTAGTCTTGCTTCTATATCTGTTGTTACACCTGTATAAATTGATCCATCCTTTTTAGATTGGATCATATAGGTGTACCAAGTTTTCATTCTTTAATCCATTTGTCTGGGTCTTCTCTCCAATGAGGACCATGCAATTCTTGTTTACCCTTATAGGAATGAACAATCACATACCCCTTATCAAAAAGTGGTTCTGGCTTTGGGTTGGCTATCCAATTAGCCCAGGCTCCACAAGGACATGTTCCGGGTCCTTCAGGTTGCTTTTTTCGATCCCAAATTTTTCTATTCTTGCATCGAGGGCATTTTAGTTCCATGCTTACTCCTTGAACAATGCTTATGAATCAAATGACACGCAATAAAAATCCAATTATCTCTGGAAATGACCTGCCCACATAAAACACATACGTTTTCTATTTGCTTTTTCATCTTACCAATAGAAAAACCAAGCCCTGTGTGAGCTTGGTTTTCTAGATTTTGAGGAGGTTGGATTAGATTTTTGAAAGATAGTGTTCAACCTTGGGGAACTCTTGTTTGATGTATTTAACATCTCGTTTAACATCATTAAGAGCCCGCTCTGCTCGTTTAACCTCTTTAGAAGCAAACTCGCCATCTTTTCCTCGTGACTTAATGACATGCTTAACATCTGCGCCTAAACGCCCAAGAGTAGCCAGAATCTCTTCAAAAACCTCTAGTTCATGTTGAGCATCCGTTGCCGCACCCTCTTTATCGTCCTTCTTCTTTTTCGACTCTTTAACTAAAGACGCAAATTTTGCTGTTTGACGTTGCTCTAGTTTGGAGATTTTCTGAAGGGCTGCCTGGAATTCTCTTTCAAAATCAATCATACAGGAATTGGATTATATTACCAGCCCCCATCCCAAATGGCCTCAAATTCTTCCCACTTACCTTTTTTTTCTAATATTTCTTTAACTTGAGGAAATAGCTCATGTTCTTTATCAATTGTTTCTGCTACCAAACTCAATATACTTTCATCTAACTCATCCAATCTTTTTACCATAGAAAGAAGGGCTCCAGCATCTACCACCCCTCCTAAAGCATCACGAGCTTCATCAGAAAGGCTCTTAATAAGTGCCAGTGCTTTAAAGTGTTTAGATGGCGTTTCTCTAATTAATGTAGCTTCCATTACCGGATCTAAATCAAATCGCCCGATATCAAAATAGGCTCCCAAGATAGCATCAGAATCTATTTCGTTTTCTTTAATACGCTTTTCTAACTCTTCATAAAACTTTTCTTTAAGCTCACTATAGTTGACTATCTTCTCTTCTTCATCATATGGTTTCAGATAAGATGTGTGCTTCTTTTCTTTAGGGGAAAATTTAGTCAAATACTCCTCAAAAAAAGCTTTAAAATATTTCCAGTTTTCTTTACCTATATAAGGAGCAATTGAACGAACATTCTCTATAAAGTCTGCTACATTATTTTTATAATATTCTTTGGCTTTTGTTTGTTCTTCATCTTCTATTTTTTGAAGTCTACGTTTAGTAAACTCATCTATTGAACTCTTATAAATAGACGCAAACTCTCGAATATCCATATCAATTTGCCTTTTCAGTACCCCAAAATCCATGTTATTCTTGGTAAATGATGACAACATATAGGATTACTACAATACTAATTAAAACGTTTGTAATAATAAAACCAACCAACAACTTAATGAGGTTTAATTATTATTTTTCTCTTTGATTTTTAATTAGCTTTAACTCTTCAGCTAATTCTTGTAATGAGGAATCAGAAAGAAGACAGGCCTCACTAGCAAGATCGGCCACAGTAAATGGTGGAGCGTTCGGGGAGGTTCCTTTACACTCAAACGTGACCGCTATATTTTCTTGCCCTCCCTGGCCGAAGCGTTTTGACTTAAAAGCTTCCCAATTTCTTTCCAGGTAAATTGTATCATTTAAACCTCCCATACAGCATAAGAAGCTGCCCATAATGCTATTCCTGCGTTGGCCGCTAAAGCCAAAAACGTAAGCAGCGCCAACCATATAGGCGTCTCTCTACGGGTGAGAACGATGCCACACAAAAGACAGGCCGCCACAGAGCCGCCAAACATCAAACAATTTGCCACCATTAAAGGCAGTCTAGTACACTCCCTCAAGAGCAGCTAGGAGTTTTCGTTTAAAAACCGATAGCATTGCTCTGGCACCCAAACGTTAGAGTTATAGCCTTTATCAGAAAAATCATCTCCTGGTCTACAATGAAACTCAATTACGTAAACCTCACGACCCTTAGCTACAAGTTCTACATTTATAAAGCCCGGACCAGACTTATAAATATGTGAACCCAATATTTCAGCTACTTGGGCAGCCTTTTCCCAAATAGAATCTGGCTTACATATTCTTGGTTCATAATGTTCTATAAAAGAAAGGTCTTGGTTCCATATCTCTTCGTGGACACATATTACATTTTCACTTTTACTTTGGGCCAGATTTACATCTATATGACGCCCCTCTATATGTTGCTGAAAAATACAAGAGGCATTTCCGTTTCCAGCAGCAGTATAAAGAGCGCAAAGATCGGAATTTAACGCTTCCCAACGACCATCTCTTTCCTCACTGCTTTCTAGCCCAGTGCATCGATGGGTTCCTTTAGATCTATAAGAAAGAGTTTTAAACCATCCAGGCAATGGAGCATCTGGATTTGCTAAATGCCATGCAGGTTGTTTTATTCCCAAAAGATCTAGCCACTGAGCTTGACGGTATCTATCCGAAAGAACTGCTAAATCTTGTCTTGCCCACCATAAACCCTGCTCTCCTAAAGGAATGATGTTGGGATCTCTTTGATCTTTCCAGAAAGCCTTTAGCGCTTTCGTACAACTCATATCAGGAGCCTCTAGCAGATTGGGTATCGCGTTTTGAGGAATGCTGGGACGAGGATAAACAAACTTCATTTATATATATATTCCATTTTTTGGGTATAAATATAAATGGAAAAAACTAACAAAATGAAGAAAAGAATTTCTGCTCTTCTTGTAGCCTTCGGAGTAATAGCCCTTTGGCGGGGGCTTTGGGGGCTACTAGAATTATATATATTTCCATCTAATCCTGAAGCTAGCTATTGGTGCTGTCTTCTATCAGGAATCGTTATTCTCCTAATAACAGAACAAATGATCGATCAGTTTACTTAGACTAGCCTTCGCTCGGCAAAAAGGGGCGTAGGTTTTTTGAAAAAAGTTTATTAAAAAGCCGGCCCCCTTTAAGGGGCCGGCACTGGTTGCGCTATCTAGACCTGGGGGGATTGATCTAGAAGCACACGTCTATTGACCATAAGTCTGAGCAACGCCCTGACAAAATGGTGTGGCCTCTGCTGTTTCGCCACCAACATGCTGCCCATCAATGAGAGCAAAACACTTCGTACCCAGCCGCCCTTGGTAGGTTAATAGGACACTTTGGGTGTCGCCAGCATCATTCTCATATTGGCCCTCCAGGATAACCGAGGCTTCCTGGTTTTTGGTGCTCAATTGCGTATCACCAGAAACATATTTCCAAGACTCTCCATTTACAGTGAATGCCATAGGAGCCTTGGTGGGATCAATCTGCTGAACGAGATAAACAGAAGGAGTGGTGTGCTTGACCTGAAGTCGGAGGGTTTTCTCAGCACCTTCCATAACATCCAAGGTCGAGAAGGTATCCACTGGGGATGCCTGACCACTCAAGTCCCAGGTCTCTCCATTAATAGAGAGGGATGCTTTTATCTGCGAGCCCGGATCTTGACCCATTCCACTGCCTTCTTCTGGACGAGTAACCGAAGTTTCAGTAACTGCCGAAGTACACGCACCGAGAAACAGAGAAACTAACAATAGTTTTTTCATTTTCTTATTTCCTTTTAAAACACAGTCTAGCAATCACCAGGGCCTGGGACAACAACTTGCATCAGGGGAACACCATTGTTTCCTTCAATCCACTCGTCAAGATCATTATCAGGATCAGCCAAAGCTCCTACATAATACCAGCCGGGGGAGACATTAGGAAAAATAAATCCACGAGGAAGTTCAACTCTTCCACCTCGCCCGATTATATCAGTTCGGGGAATTTGAACCCGCATATCGAAGCTTGAAATGTAATCATTAGTGGAAAGACGCAAATCATGTTCCACCGAGACAGCGCCCCCACCTCTATTAGCAATGTTGTATTGCACTAACACAACATCACCCGGACAAACCTGGGTAAAGGGAACGGCGGTGTCATCTAAAGATATGTAGTTACCCCAGTTGCGAGGAATAACAGGATTTGGATTACTGAATGAATCAGTAGTGGCATTATAAACGAGAGGGGTTGGAGCCACATCAGTCGAAGCATTCCCGTTCGCATGCCAAGTCATCAAGAAGTTAACATCATCAGGCCAGGGACCGTGCCGATTGCTAGAGCTTCCACCCCACATGCTGATAACTTCACCACGACCAACATTGCTATTCATAACAGAAGGGAAAGCATTCTCATGGTCCATTCCAATAACGTGGCCAATCTCATGAACTATTACATCTCTGGCACAGTAGTCCGCGCAACTTTCGGCGGCACGCACCACTCCGAATTCTATGTCCATATCTGAAGCAATCCAGATATCAGCCTCAAAGATTTCTCCGTCTTCCCACCACCACCAACCACAATTTTGATAAGTAATCCGAGAAAGGCCAAGAAGGCCCCCTTCCCCAAAACTACTCTCAGAGAAAATTCCCATTTGGTGAGTGTCATTCCCGCTTGCAACACCGCATCCCGTAGAGTCTACAAGTCGGATCATATCGTTTACCCCACGAATAGAGTTCCATGCGTTAGCGGCTGCTCGGAAATCGCTTCTTTGAGAAGAGGTTGTGCTGCATTTGTCAATTTGCATTGTCATGGTAGGATCGTCCCACCACTTTAACTCCCCGTCACAGACTTTTGCATTAAAGGCAGTGGCAGTGGTGGCGCAAAATAGGGTTCCAATAACGAGGGAGGAGAAAATATAGTTTTTCATTTGTTTTTCTTTTTTGTTCTAAATGGGATTTCTTTTACTTGTCGGATGGCTCTGGCATACATGCGCTGTCTTCAATAGGCAGGGCTTCAGCGGTTTCGGGTGCGGGTGCGGAAGGGTCTCCATTAGGGACAGGAAGAACTGCATTAGCCTTATGCTCGCGGCCCGGCTTCTTACGCTTTTGGGCTCTCTTTGCTTTCTTCAGCGCCTTTTTATAAGCTTTAGCCTCTTGGCGCATCTGCTTCTGAAGTTGTTCCTTAGAAACAAGACAGTCGGACTTAACGTCACCATACTTTTTGTTAAAACTCTCTCGAAGTTTATCTGCTCGCTCAGCATCTCCATGAGCTTCAGCTTTTTTGATTTGGTTTTGCAATCGAACACTGTGAGCAATCTTTCGCTTCTGACGCTTCATGCCCTTCTTAGAAAAGCCTGAAACCTCAACACCATCAAGATCTGCTACGCACTCATCATTCACGAATCGAGCCGCAGCTTGAGCACCATGAACGAAGGGAGTAATGGACCAGTCTTGTGAAACTAGGAGGGTGTAGGTCTCGCCCTCAGTAAAGAGAGGGAGCCCAGGATACGTCTGGTAAAGACCGCCCTTAGTAAGACCACCGGGAATAACGAACTCCATTGGTCCGCCTTCATGGTCCCCAAAGAAAACCTCATCTACCGAAAAACGAAGAAGAGTTTCGCCATCTCCATACTCATCATTAACTACGAGGGCGGTCATCTCGGCCCAGATGTAGGTCCGGTCCAGCATCTCGGCCAGGTCCACCTTCTTAAAAGAGGCCCCTTGAGATGCAAAGCTAAACGAAAAAAAGAAAGCGCTCAGACAAAGGACGCGAATCAGGCGTTTATGTAACTGTAGGTTTTTCATATGTTTTTCCTGTTGGTGCATGGAAACACAACAGCGTGTTCCCAATGTTGGAACGCAGAAGTTAGTTATGACTCACCCGACAGTCAAGAGAAGATTGGCAAAAAGATCTAACATCTGCTAAAACACAGAGGAAATGGATGAGAGAGTAGCTGCCTACCTTAAAGAAGTAGGCCAAAGGATTCGCGCAGAAAGGAAAAAGCACTCCTTACTGCAACATGAATTGGCTGCTCGCCTTGGGGTTCACCGTTCTTATATAACTATTATAGAACGAGGTGATACCAATCTAACATTGGAGACAGTCTACAAATTTAGCAAAGCTCTACACATAGGAATAGAAGAGCTTCTCATGCCATTTCCAAAAACAAAGTAATTTTCTTTAAGGAAGACCATTCGCACTCATGAACGCATGGCACTCAGGGTTTTCAAATTTTCCCTTCCAATTCCCGTAAATTACATGACCAAGCTCATGGGCCAATGCAGAACTTGATACAGCAGAATTCAGTCCAATATGAATATGCTTATCTCCCGGTAATGTAAACCCGGCCAAAGTCCCACCAGCATCAGTAAGGGGAAAGGGGCGAAAGAAAACTACGTATCCTTTGAGCAAATCGGCACCATTAACTCCGGTTGCTTTTTCCCACCGAGTTAAAACATCTTCAGTAACTCTCTCTACCTCTTCTTGAGGGACTGTAAAGTTTCCTGGTATTACCGCCAATCCATCCTTCGTAATAAAAGCAATAGAGCGAACAAATTTAATTCGCTTGACTAGACTAACAAGATATGGAGCCCAGGAACTTATCGCCATTACCCAAAAGATTGCCGAAGCTTGTGGATCTAGATTGCCATAAATAGTAAGCAACAACGCAAGGGCAGTAATTAAAAGCCCAATCCCTCCCCAAATTAAAACATCTCTAAGCACAAATAATGATGGCCGACTCATAACATCCTTCTAGTTAATATTATCTACTAGAGATATGCCTTATTCGTCAGAGATCTCTTTAGTTTCCCGCTCGGCAGAACCAAAATAATTAATTAAATTATCTCTTTTTCTTCTTCCTCTTGGGATCTAAAGGCGTTTATCTCTCTTCACGTTCTGGTGTGTCAAGTTCACTTAGCTATTTTTACTTTGGCTTTTTACTTTGGTTTTAGCTTTTTTAGGAGGAAGCAAATCTTTTTTCTTAAAAGAGCCTCGACTATTTGCATCTTTAGTGGGAGCCAGCTTTCCTTTATCTGGTCCTTCAAAAACAGTCTGAGCTGTTACATTATATATTCCCGGCTCTACAACCGCACACGGACCGTTGCCTAATTCAAGAGGCTCCGATGGCATGGGTTCTATCTCTTCTTCTACTTCCTCTTCATTGGGAGGAGGAAGAATAAAAACAATCCCGGCAGCGGTAGTCTTTACTTTGGTGTTCATATTTAAATAAATCCCAGTCTGCGGTTGACTGTCAGAATATCGGTGCTATGTAAGGCTCATATGGATTACGTTTGTGCGAAATGCAAAGAGCCATTTGACCACGGAATCAAGAACCCCGTGATTACCCCCAAACATGAAAGTTACATTCAGCGCTACGGACCGTTTGCTGGCCAAATTCTCAGTTACCTTGGGATGATAGCAAACCGTGGCAAAACTATCTACAATTTAAAACAAAAAATAATTAATTTAGAGAGAGACTTAAAGGCCGCCCAACCATAACGAAAAAAAGGGGAGGCTATGCTTCCCCTTTTTTCATATTTTCTTAGAAGCCCAAAAAAGAGTTCTAACACCGGAGACTATGAGAACTCAATGTTTGAACATTATCGGTGGCAAACCTATGGCGATTTCAAATCCGATAAACGGTTGTCGTGCCATTTAGAGATACGTGCTTACACTTCCGTATGAGCACAAGCCCAACATCGCCACGATCAAAACAAGTATTGTCATAATCGTTGTGACAATACTTAGGACATAGCCAAATCCAAACAGGCTTCCAGGTAAGTTTGTTAGTCATTGGTAGGTCTTTTTATTTACTTTCTCAAAAGAAAACCTACAGCCTTGTGCTGTAGGTAGTTCACGAGTTTTCTGGTTCGCCAGGGTGGAATTGAACCACCGACCGCTTAGAATTTCTTTATGAACTTGGTTCGTTGCGTTTATTGTTGGTCCAACCGACAAGATTTGAACTTGTACATGCTTGTTTATGAGACAAGGGTTCTGAAACCAATTGAACTACGGTTGGGAATTGTAAGAAGTTTTTAAACTCTTACCTTTGAGTATAGCAATAAATGCTTATACTTTTATGAAAACTTGTATGCTTTGTTTTTCAACCTTTCCAAATTGGGCTACTATCGATAATAAAAGAAGAAATCTTAGTAGCCGAAAATACTGTATAGACTGTTCTCCTTTTGGTTCTCATAACACATCGAATCTAGAAAAGAAAGCCACTGAGCCAATTAAAAATACATGTTCTAAATGTTCCCGAGTTTTTTTGTATAAAAGAAATAAGGGTCACACCAAAACTCATTGTAATAGTTGCCTAACTGTTACCCGGAGACATAAAAGGCAGGCGGAAATAATAAAACTCGGTGGAGGAGCGTGCCAGAAATGTGGATATAACAAATGTGCTCGTGCCCTTTGTTTCCATCATTTAGATCCTGCAACAAAAGAATTTAACATTTCTGGTAAAGAAACATTAAACTGGGATCGAATAGTAGCAGAAGCTAAAAAGTGCATTTTACTTTGTATGAATTGCCACGTTGAGACCCATGATGAATTAGAAAAAGCTCACCCCTGAGCTACTGGCGATTATTTCAGACCCAAAACATGCTAACCTTGCACTCTTAGGTCAACCTCATTATAGCAAAAATTTAAGTTAGCTGGTTTTTTTTTCTTTGTCTGCTGTGATTTGCAAGTTTTTAACCCTTATTGGGGGGAGGGAGAGATGCTAACCAATCACCCTACCGGTCCATGTGTACAGTAATGCGTGTCCCTGCTGACGGACCATCTTTATCGAATGTTTTATTTGGTGGACTGCTAACAAACCTGAAGACAAAATGGATGATAAGTTATCTGCTTTCGTTCCATGAAAAAGATATACTGGTTGCTGCTTAGAAAGTTTAAAAAAAGCATTAATGGTGTTTGATGGCCTAGAAATAAACAAGCTTCAAAATCGAAAAATCCTCAAACCATTTTCTTCACGCCAAGAGATGGAATCCTTAAAGTGTTTTATTACAGCTTGGTTATTTTCCGTGAGACCTGCCCTTTTTAGTTTTTTTCTCCACTTTTTATTGGGAATAATTCTTCTATCAAAAGCTCTGTATCGGCCAACAATTATTTTTTGGCCGATACATAAAACCATAACCGGAGCCAATCTTGATGCCAATATTGGTACACTCTCACTTCACTTACAAGGCTTTCTCGAAATAGCAATCCAATAGGTACATTAACGTCTCTCCCGGATCTCCATCGCCCCCGGATTTTAGAAGGTGATCGTACTCGTTTCCCCTATCGAGTTTTTTTAGGTACTTCATTACTTCTAGAGTCTTGGGATTATGATCAATTTCGTTCTCCCATCTCCACTCAGGATCATTTTTTAATTTCATATTCTCTCCGTTTTCATCTACGCCTTCTCTTTGTTGGCAGCTAGGGCAGACGGCTTTAGGATAACAGATTTTGCATTTATAGGTCACCGCTTCTTTGCCTGTGTTCTTCGAAATTCGAGTTAGCTTGTTCTGGTTGCGAACTCTTTGGGATCAAAACATAGATCCGAGTAAACATCCGTACAAGAGCATTTACGTATGATTGTAATGCCCAAATCTCTTTTTTTATAAGAGCGGCCTTTGTTGCAATCCATACAAGACCAGGCCCAAAAGCAGTACAAGATAATCCCTTTAGGAGCAGTCATTTGGCTACCCAAGGCTTTTGTTTAGTAGAGGGCTTTACATCTCTCATTGCGCTGTATTCCCTTGAGCTTGGATATCTGGATAGACATGGTTTACAGGGCTTTTTCTTTTTAATATTACATTTACAAGGATCTCTATCTGACTCAAAGTAGTTAGCTATATGTATCGCACCCTCATGCGTGTATGAGCGTGCCAGCAGGACATTGAGGACTGAATCAGATACCTCCCAGAGTTTTTTGATTCTAACGATGGTGTAGCGCTTAATTTCGTTCATGGCTGGATCTGGTATCCTAGCATCTGAGGACTGTGAAGTCGCCCTTTTTCAGTAGCGAGGCCTATGGAAGAAGAGGAAGAAGAGGAAGAGGAGTTTACTTTTGAAGAGCCTGAAGAAGAGCCTGAAGACCCGAAAAAATTGGGAACTGTGGGGAGATTTAGACACTACTATTGAAGAAGACTTACTAAAATATTTGGCCACCCAAGTTAAAGAACCAAAAGAACGCGCCCAACTATCCAGCTTTTGAATGGCCTTACAATATAGATACGAATACTTGCGAACGTGCATACATGGATATGATCCGTAATATCTTAGGTTAGAGCGGTATTGTATTATGAATCTGAGAAAGTTTGCAGAAATCTATCGTATTGCTTCAGAGCTTGGAGACAATCTTCTTAAGAAGATTAGTGATTCTGCTCTTCCTAAGCAGCTTGAAGAGATAGAAATAATTCTTAAAAGAAACCTACATCTAAAAAAAGTAGATGCTCATAGGGACGAAATAACAGCCCTAGAAAACGATTTAAAATCTCTGCATGATTGGTGGGATCGTATTAAAAAAGATTTAGTATTTCCAAAAGTTACAATCGAAAGCTTTCAAATTTGCTAGAAAACTCCGAGAGGCTGGAGAACTAATAGATGAGGATACTAATTACTCAGATGATGGAGACAAATGGAGATAAAACCACAAATTAAAAAATGGGCCACTTTATATCTAGCCGCATCCTTTTCGGCTGATCATTTTGGGGGTATACCATCAGGCGGCGGCTATGGATCAAACACTGAGTATGAAATTGGCGCACAAAGATTAGCCGAGGCCGTTCATTGTGTTTTGGGCGCGGTTATGAATGAAGATGACTACCATATAAAAGACGAATGTGGACTAACAAATAAAATTTTAAAAGAATATTCAAAACCTATTTATATTTCTCTTTTTAAATCTTTTAGAAAACTCTGAAGCCCTAATAAACCTAGCTGAAAAGAAAAGGTCTTCAATTCCAGATGATTGGGCTTATCCAGAGGTGGCCGAAGCAAGCTACAACGTTCTAATTGCTTTAGGAAACGCAATGAAAGAAAGCTTAGGTAGCGGAGTAGAAAATATGACCAGCGCTTTTAAGAATGAAAATTTACTTTCTAGTGTAGAGGAACTGATTAATAACTTAAGTAATGTGGGCGGTCCTGACCCTAAAGGCCTTTTTAGTTAATAACTTTGTATCATATCATGAACCTGAATAAGTGTGCGGCGATCTATATGGATGCGTCTCTTGAATCTTACGCGGCAGCTAAAAAGAAACAGACCGCAAAGAAAAAGGCGCCCAAGAAGAAAACTACAAAAAAGAAGACTACAAAGAAAAAGTCTCCTTCAAAGTCAGTTAATCCACTTACCTTTCTTCCCTCTTATGAAGGAAGCAATCCTTTTCTAAAAAGCCTAAAAGAAAATCTGCTTCAAAATAAAGAAGAGGGCAGAGACGAGCTTTTGAGCCCTGACCAAATTGCTGCTGCTAAAGAAACCATCTTAGAACTCAGCCCGGATAAACCGATGCTTGCCAAACTTAAGAAAATTTTGGACAAGCCAGGAATGGAAGACAATACTTTTTTCAACTCTCTTAAAGAACAAGCAGAAGAGAAAAAACTTAGCGATCTTCAGGTAGATAAAGTAAATGATGAGCTTGGCGGTGGAGATAGAAATGCTGCTAATATCCGAGATTTTGTGGGTGAGCACTTATTCACTGAAGCTGACTTGAGCCCCGAGCTTCAAGCAGACCTAAGTACTCTACGAGAATGGGTTGAGGATATAGCAGAGAGTCATGAGGAGGATGCTATAGATATTCCCGGGATCATAATGAGGCAGCTTGATAAGAATGAAATAGAAACACTTATTGAGGAAAATATCCTACCTCCGGATCTGTCTAAGAATATTGCTCTAGATGACCTTAATTCTCTGCTTAATATCATCGCAAAAGAAAAGGCTGATGAGAGCTATGATCCAGACGACTGGGAAGTAGAAGAAGTAAAAGAAGAAGTAAAAATAGATTATGATGATGATGATGACTGGTGGTTGGAAGATGTCAACCCTGCAAAAGATCGAGAAGCAAGACGAGAGTCCTCCTTTATTGATGGTGACAGCACACATTCAAGATCCTATGCACCTGGCCAGCTATATGGAATTGATGTAAACCAGGCTGCTGATGACGCACGAAGAGCTTTGAAAGATCAAAACGATGCCGGACCGGATTCGCCTCTTGCTTCTTTCTTAGGTGGAGGAGATTCCGATCCGTATGCATTTGCGCCTGGACCTGGAAAAGCCGAACGTGGAGATTACGGAAAGCTTAGATTTAAACGGTTTAAGTGAAAAGTGCATTAGACATAGCTATAGTGTCTAATGCACCTTTTAGGATTTACGTTTTAGAGATCGGCCTTATCGCGAATTGCAAGACCTACCGGAAACTGCGGGACACCATCTTGAGTTAGCGCAAAGTATTGGACCTTAAGAAGCTGGCCCACATACTTATCCGCCTCCTCTAGCATAGCAATTCGTTCTTCTTCAGTGCCTTTAGGTAGACAATCAAATTCATTTCCAGCTTTTGTTACACAACGAAACACAGGAAACTCTAGTACTCTTTGGGTCTGACTATCCTTAGCGATGCGCGGCTTGCTTCGATTCCAACCTACAATTTTAAATTCTGCATCTTGGAATGACTTAACCTTTAGAAGATCAGAACTCCTACGTCCAAATTTATAGAGGCCCTTGGGAAGCCTTACAATAGCTCCCTCATATCCTTCAGCCGTAAATGTAGCATGAGCCTCATCAATCTCAGCGTGAGAAGTGGCGGTTAGATTAGGAGTTAGTTCTATATACACAGAATCAGAGTTCTTTTTAAACCATGCAGCTAGTTCTTGGCTTCTTTTCTCCCATGTAACTTTGGCTTCCTTCATTAGTGTATAATCGTACACATGAAGCTTTACATTTACTGAAGCATCTTGAGGCTTACGCACCCAGGAATTTAAGGTCTGAAGAGCCGTGCCATGAGAATAAAGCTCTCCATCTAAGGCCATTCCTTCAGGGATACGTCCTTCAAGCTCCTTCGTAATATGGGTCATTAGATATTCTTCACCACCTCTAGATTGAAGAAACACTGTGCCATTTTTATTATAGGCCAGACAGCGAACACCATCTAGTTTGGGCTGAATGGTTACAGGGAACTTAACCTTACTCATCTGGTCCTTCATAGATTTTGCAAGCATTGGTTTAGTGCTCACAAAAGAAAGACACTCTTCTCGACTTTCTTGATACTTCTTTTTAATTTGTTTCTTCCAGAGCGCTTCAGCTTCTTTTACTGCCTGCTGTTCTGCGGTTGTGTAGTTGCTTCGACCCTGATTCTTGGGCAGACAAACGAACGCGCTTGATTGGCTTTGTCCATCCTCTTGTCCCCACTCTGTATGAATGGTGTCTCCTTCAACCCAACACTTCCAAACTTGAACAGCGCCCGTAGCAGTTTTTGTATACAATGGTTTTAGATTCATTTTGTTCCTTAGATTACAGTGGTTTTATAGTATTCATCCCAAATAAAGTCATTTTAAAAAAAAGATAATCTGTTAGTTAAATCATATTAAACTATGGAGATTTGGAAGAAGGCTCTGGTAAAAGATATTTTTCCTGAACTAAATTTGATTTAATCCCTTAGCTTCAAAAACAATCATTTAAATTTCTATAATTTAATTTCCCAGTAATATTTAAACGTCTTTCCATCTCTTTCCAAGCGTATCATGTGCCTTTCGAAGCTTGTTTAATCGGTATCTGTATGCACTTGGGTCATAACTAAAAGGGACTGCATCCATTATCTCTCCAATGGTTACTCCCTTATTGTTTTTGACAAATTCTTCTATCTGTTTTTGTGTTTTCATTTTCCTCCTAAAAGCAAAAAGGCCCCCTTCAGAAGAACTGAAGGGGGGCCTTTTTTACTACCGTTTGTGATTATTTCCTAAGAAAAAACACATCTCGGCCGCGAATTGTCTCTTTCATAAGATGACCGTCTCTTACAAGAGCCGGAAGATGAAAACGATTAAACGTATCCTCGGTGGCCTTGTAACCGATTTCGCGTCTAATCTGCATGCTTGTAAGGCCTGGGTTTGCTTTAATGCATTCCACAATCTTCGGGCGCAAACCTGAAGACATAGGAACAACAATAGAGTACCGACGCTGATGAGTTATACCTTCACCCCAGATAGCTTTTTCTTTCTGGAGATCTTGCATTATCCGATCATACCGGTGCTCAGGCAGGCTTCCATTAGTCAAAGATTCTGCGAACAATTGTTTGATTTCTTTGCCCAAGCAACCTTTATTGTTTTTAATAAAAGCTGTTATCTCATCTTTAATCTCTTGATCAGATTGAAGCCGAATATTGGACACTTCTACGGGCTGCTCTGGCTTTTCTTCAGATTCAGTTTCTAACTCTGAAGTCAATGCAACTAAGAGGCTCTTGTGAATGAGCATCTGCAATCTACCACTAAACTCTTCTATGAGAGCCGTTATTTCTTTTTGAATTTCAGTCATGTTTTTTCTCAAGATCGGGGCAAATAAATGTGCTTTCCTTTATAAAGCCTCTTGTCAATTTCACCCTTTTGAAAGAGTTCAGTTAGGTGATGACTAAACGTGGATGGCGAAGCTTTATACCTAAGACCTTTCCGAATTTGGGAATTGGTTTTCTTTGGATGTGCACTAATGTATTCTACGATTTTGCTCTTCCAACGAGGAGGGCCACCCGGATTTTTCTCTGTTGCCGGGGTGGTTGTTTGAGAAACCAGGGTATATCGGCTCTTATTGGTAGTGCCAGTTTTTGTAACTAGATTCTCGTTGCAAAGCTCTCTCATGCCTTTAGTAAACCTATAGTTTTTCTTGACATTGAGAGCCGCCCTAATTTCTGTACCACTACAATTAGGATGGTCCGCTATGAAAGAGAGGGCCTGCTTTTTAAGTGTAGCTCGGTCTAGAGATACAGATTGAATAACCCGCTCTTCCTTAGAGGGCTGGTTAGGCAAACGCAGAGGCTTCTCTTCTTGATTTTCAAAAAGAGATCCCATGGTTTTTTCTATCGTACGGAGCGCATTCTTATGAATAAGCTCTTTCATACGACTAGAAAATTCTTGAATTAGTTCGTTGGCTTCTTGTTCGAATTGGTTCATTTGTTTTTTCCTAATTAGTTGGAGTCATTATCAGAATCATCGTCTTCATCGTCTTCATCTTCTTCATCTTCTTCATCTTCTTCATTTTCTTCATTTTCATCTTCATCTTCATCATCTTCTTTGGCCTGCATTGCATCAGCTTTAGCAGCGGCTTCTAGAATGGAGGCAGGAATCTCTTCGGATGTAGGAGCTTGGCCTTTAGAAAAGAAGATGCGTTCTACTGACTCGCCTTGAGAAACAATGTATCCACGCTCAAGCAGGGTTTTAATATTACGCGAGAAAGCCGAATGCTCTCCCTCACAGCCTAGGCCTTTCTTAATTTCAGAAATCTTAGAACCAGGATTTCGGGTAATATATTCACGAATTTGATTAATACCCGCTGCTTTTGGTGTGGGTGTTTGCTCTGAAGAATCAGCCGAATCAGTTGATGTGACCTCTTGCTTCTTGCGCTTGGTGTATTTCCGCTTGGGCTTAGGCTCATTTGGTTGCAACTGAACCTGAGCTTGTTGATCGCCGCCAAGAGCTTTGATGACAGTTTGAACCGCTTCTTCTCTTACGACGGCTGTGATTTGGTTGGTGAACTCTTCGATGATTCCGCTGATCTTAACTTGCATGTTATCCATTTTTCTTAGTCTCCGTTGTGGGGGTTGGGGTGGTGTTAAGGTTGTCGTTAATTCGTTTGAGAGTATTAATCCACATTTCTACGCCTGCAGATTGTTGTATAATAGCCGCCATATAATTTTCGGCTTCTTCATATTTCTTTTCGTTAATTAAATTTCGGGTTGAATCAATCTTTCTTTCTAATTCTATTAAATTCGATTTGACAAGCTCTTCTGCGTTTATTCTGGGTGTTAGTCTGGTTGACATTTTTATTCCACGGCTTTCTCTCGGTCTTTTGGTTCGACCCAATCCAGATTCAGAAACTCAAAAATCTCTTTTTCTGTTCTTCCGCTTAGCTGGTTTTCCTTGGTGTAGTCTTTGGTTTCTTTTGTACTGGCCGGAAAGACACCCCAGTCATTCAAGGTGTAGCCCTGCTCGACTGCCTGTTGTCTCATCCAAATGTTGAATCCCTTAGACCCAGTTGTATAAAGCACATGAGCGCCAAAGTTCCAAGGGTTTGCGCACCAAATATCAATATTCATCCCTCTTTTTTCGTTTTCTACATACAGAGATCCGCGATGACTTCCGAAATTTACAATCCGACTTGCACTATGAGGATCGTTTATTTCTTTAGCCATCTTTCCAAGTTGCCGAAATTGCTCAAAATCCCAGAACTCTTCATGGTTCTCTTCAGAAACTAGGACCACTACGTCTACATCTTTGCACGTTTCCTTTTCTCGACGTGCGCTCCCGGTCATAATTGCTTCTTCTACTAGAGGATGGTTTCGAAGCTTAGCAAGAAGAGGAGCGGCCATAGCTTCCGCTTCAACTCGTGGCATACGCTCCCCTACACTCTTTTCCATTGTCTCTCTGAGAGCTTCTTGGATTTTTGGTTTGAGAAGATGCAAATTGTCTTTTAGATCTTGAAGGCTCCTCATTCCTTGTTCCCAAAGCTTATGGGCAGTGGCGGGACCAATCCCCTGAACACGGGTGAGGTCCAACATGCCAACCGGAAACTGCGCCGCTAAGGCTTGGTAGCGAGTAGAGGTGCCGGTCTTGATAAAGTCATTGATCACTTCTTGTACACTACTCCCGGCTCCAGGAATCTTGCCTTGTAAGTCTACGTTTGTGGTTGTGAGTGTACGGGCCACATTTTTGAAAGCTCTGGCTCTAAAGCTTCCGTAGGATGGCTTCTTCTTTTTCTCTTTAACCTCTTCTACTTCAATAAGTTGGGCGACCGCAAAAAGATGTTCGGACAGATCTTTAATAATTGGTTCCATGAATTTACCTATTGTTATAAAGTGCCTCAACGGCCGTTTCAATACCTTCGATGTAAGCAGGAGTAGTTACATCTATTCCTGCAGTAGCGTGAGCGAGAACAAGAGAAAGGATGGGATCGCATTCTTTATCTAACTCTGAAGTAATGCTGCCACCCATGTTTCTTAAATCAATAGCGATCTTGTAGCAAGGCAAAAATATCATTTGTCAGCTTTCCTTTCTTGAAAGGCTGAGAGGGCTGTTACTGACCCAGTACCATGAGCACGTATTAACAGTCGAATGTGTCTGTATGAGTTTTTATTCTCTTTCTTACTGCATTATCTGAAACGCCAAGTTCTCTCCCTACTTGTGAATAAGAGGAGTCTTGAACCATTTCTTTTAATTTATCTATTGATGGCCAGTTTGTTGCTTCTCGATACTTAGCCCGACAAGCAACAGAACAGTTAACTCTTTTAACATAGTGTGCAAGCGGAACCTCAAACGAGGTTCCGCAGGCCGCACATTTAAGTTTCATAATGTTCTGAGCAAAGGAAACCTACACCCTTGTGGTGTAGGAGGAATTTGCTCTCTCCTAATGTGTTATATTATAACTAGTGATCCTTACCGAAAAAGTCAAGCTAAATCCATCCCCTGAACAGGGGAGGAAATTGCTTCATACCATGAAGCAATTTAATTTAGCTTCTTCTTGGTTGGCTGAGCAAGCTTTCCAAAGAAAGCTTGCTTGTAGACTTATTCTACATAAACTTTTCTATAAAGAACTTAGAGAAAAGTTTGGTTTAATGTCTCAAATGGCAATACGTTGTATTGCCTCCGTTAGCTTTAA
>Ga0210003_1000139_pt1 | contig 62683 bp, 99 predicted proteins | sample LantaG_FD_182804 | JGI IMG/M metagenome (GOLD analysis project Ga0210003, IMG submission 182804) | Deep subsurface microbial communities from Baltic Sea to uncover new lineages of life (NeLLi) - Landsort_02402 metaG (SPAdes) (version 2) | ecosystem: Environmental > Aquatic > Marine > Oceanic >... | reverse complement strand
TTTGTAAATTTCAAGATCACTTCCTTCAAACAACACTTCCATTGGCTTTGTCATTTCAATCGGAATTTCCAATCCATTTTTCTCTTTCTTTTTAAACTTTGAACGTTCAAACACTGACTTAGCATGTTTGGATGGAACAATGTTTAAATCCATACGATTCAATCCCTCAATCCACTCAGCTCTACATAAATCTGACTCAATACCACTGGTCCAACCTATGTTAAATTTCCCTTGAGGTTGAAACTCATTTGGAATGCTAATCTGCATATGTATTTCCGGTTGTTGGGTCAGCTGAACGGTTAAATGGCGACTCAAAAACAAATCACCGTCGGGTTCACTATCCAATGCATTTTGCGGAGTCCCCCCCCACGGCATCGGAACCAATTTAACAACAAAATCATTTTTATCAGCCCATTTTACAGCGGACCTAATTATATCTCTTGATTTTGCACCATATCCTGATCTAGTCGTGTGTGGCGACTGAATAACTATTACTTTTTTTCCAATCATATTTTCAATTCTTTTTCTGTTATAACTCTAAATTCCAAACCGTTATCTTGGCACCATATCCTTGCAGCTTCCATCTTTAAATGATTATTATCAATAGAGGAATCTACCAAATTTGAAGGTTTTACTTCATCCAGATATACATTTTCAACTAAAAAGTCAGGAATGTAATATCTACTCACCATATTGTCGTCAATATACGGTATAATTATTTTGTGCTTTTTAGTCCAAAATACACCATTGTTATCTAGAATCTCCATATATTTCAACTCATAACTACTACTATAAAACTCTTCTTCGTCTGTAATTGTTGATGTATAATATCCCTGTTTATAATAATTACGTTTGGGATTTAATGTTCCATCTGAATACATCGTTGCTAGTTTTTCCGAAAGTTTGGGATTTGGTTTTCCACGTCTGCTTTTATTAGCACATTTTGCTGAACAACATTTGTAATGTGATTGATGTTTTTGGGCATAAAACTCCACGCCACACATTTCACAATTTTTATATTCTCCTGTTTTTTTCTTATGGAGGTCGGTCTTTCCTTTTTTATATTCACCGTAACACAATTTACCACAAAAATTCAATTTACTCTTTGAACTTTTTACAATATATTTACCTGTTTTATTTTTACCAGTATTTTTAACATTTGAATAGTTACATTCATTTGAACAAAATTTATTTCCTCTTTCAATTTCCACCCCACACTCAACACAGTTTAATTTCGGTTTTTTCATGTCATCGTATAAGCATCTCCGAGAGCAGTATTTCCCACGACCTATCTTAATTCTAGCCTCGGTAGTTAAAAACCCACATGAACAAAATTTACATTTGACTTCAATGTTTTTCATCTTCTTCATTTATAGTTGATAATATTAATTTTTCAACATATTCATTAATTTTAAGATTGTTTTTAGCGCAATAGATTTTTAATTCTCTATGCGTTTCATCACTTATCTTTAATGTTTTCATATGTATAACTATAGTAGAAAAATAGAAAAGTGTAAAAATCTACAAATTAATTTCCTCGTTTGTTAATTTCTCCGCCGGATTCTCCCATCCCACGGCTGTCAAATTTATCTGTTCCAGGTTCTATACCGGTTCCTCTCGGTTGAAATGCTTGACTTTCAACTAATTTCATTCTATCTTCATATTTCACAGGCATAGGCATTGGAGCCCTTTCTTCATCAACCACTTTTTGTTGTGGTTTTTGATCAGCCTCTTTTTTACGCGCTTTAGGATCAACCATATCCAATCCAGGAAACTCTTCAGCAGGAGTTATACTCTGACTTTGATTGGCTTTGAACTCCTTCTCAGTTTCTTCTATTGCTTCTTTGAATGGAGTTTTAATCTCAATCTTTTTGCCTTCACCTTTAACAATTTTATCAGCTTTACTGACAATCTCACCAAGCTTAGCGGCTGGAAAATCTCTGGATAAATCTGGATCAGTATACTGATTGAATCTTTCATCATTCTCTTGTTGCATCCTAGCAATTTGATCTTTGATTTCGGATAAATCTGGATTGTCTATAGTCCCAACCTCTTTTTCTTTAAGCAATGCATCAGAATATGAAATCGCTTGTGCGGCTGTTACATCTGGAAATCTACTTAATACCTCCAAATATCCTATTCTAACGTTATGTCTTTGTAATTCTTCGTCTTTCATTTACATTCAAACTCCATTTTGTAATGTTCGTCACTGAGGTTTTTTCTAAGTTCTGCTTCTTTTTTCGGATTATACAGAACAGTATCTTTAAACGGTATTGTAACATGTTTTTCAACGTTTGTCAATACATTTCTTTCACTTTTTGTTTCCAAGAAAATTACTTTCACAGGTTTACGTTCTTCAGTGATACTAAACCGAGCAGCAAAACTACGAATTTCACCCAAGTCAATATATCCAAATTCGTCAAAAATGACCACATCCGGCTCAAAATCTTTATTCTGTTTATGATTTGACAAAAATACCAATTCACGAGGCATATTAGGCAACATACATTTAACGTGTTGTATCATGTTACTTTTAGCGACATATGCAACTTTTTGTCCCTCATTACATTTTTTTACTGCATAATCTAATGCAAGTGTAGTTATCCCAATTTGTCTTGATTTGGTGACATGTAAACTTGAATAGTTCTCCATCAATGTATACAGATACTCCTGATGTGGGTAATAGTCGTATTCTCCAGCTTGACCATTAAACGGTTGTGTGTATAATTTATGCTTTATCTTCATCTTTTGCCTCTTCTACTATTTGTACCCAAAACGATTCAAGTTTCAATACGACTTCTTCAATCTTCTCTTCGTTTTCGGATGTTTTTATGTCTCTACTCATAAAAAACAATGGACCGACATACATTTTGCTTTCTTTGGCAGCAATATTATTTTGTTCGGTCATTAATTCATCCAATTGTTCCGAAGCAGTTTCCCCAATCAACCAATGTGTTTTTTCAGGAGTTACATCCTTGGTAAAATTCACATCAGCATGCGGAATATCCAACACAAATTCATTGAAATATTCTTCAAGTTCTTGGCGGGTACCTCGTATAAGTTCTTGCTTCGTGATCATAATTGTTCAACCTCTTGTTTGATTTTTTCAACATCAATTTTTGGAATTTCAAATCCCATTCCATTTTTCATTTCATGTCCAACATGTTCATCTGTTGTATGCAAACTGAATTTGTTTCGTGGTGTGAAATTATCCATTGTTGTTTCCATTGCAAAAATCAATTGGTTACACATGTTTGTTGAGTTCAATCCACCTTCACCAAGAACAAACTGTCTTCCAGCTTCTCCACACTCTTTGCGTTTTTCATCCCCAGCCAAATACCAAAACATCATAGCATCCGCAACGTCTTCCCATTTAGCGTGGTCGTCAAAAATATAAGGCGTAGGAGGTGATCCTTGCAACAATCGTGTAACAGGATACACAGGCTTAACCCACTTACCATGTTTTTTATAACGACCATCGTGATTACTGCCCCATTGCGCTGAAAATTCAACTGAGTTTCCATTGTCATCCGTAAACCCACAACCATCCTGCAATCCACCTGTAACGTTGTTTATGATAGGCGTACCAGTCATTAAACTCTCAGCATGACTCAACCCAAACCCTTCGTTTGAAGCTACGTTGATTGTAACGTCTGCTAAGTTATACAGTGCATTCATTTGTTTCGGTTCAACCTTGCCAGCGCTGAAGACTACGTCATAATCAGGACACAAAGCTTTCACCACAGTTGGCAAATCAGTTCCATTGTCATCAACAGGTTGTGTATGTAACAATAAACAACATTTTTCAGCATCCTTTTTAGGCAATGAATCACAGAAAGTTCTGTATGCCAATATGATATTTGAAGTACGTTTGCGTTGGATATTTCTGTTGTTTGAAAACAAGATGTATTTGTAATCCTTATTCTTGAGAATCTTCTTCTTCATTTCAAGCACAAGTGGATCGTTTTTATCCAATGGCTTAAACATATTTTCATCAATTCCATGTGGAACGTAATGAATGATTGATTTGCCTTTACAGTCCGCTGGAGATTTTACATCGTCAGCACACACAAAATCATTTTTTCCAAGCACTATCTTATTAAGGTTCACCGTCTGTTTGGATATACCCATCAATAAATCACAACTTTTATAAAACGGCCTATTCCACATGGGAGCTGGACAATCATCCCAAATATTTAAATACGTCAATGGGATATTTTTACGTATATCTCTTTCCATCTGATACAACCACATCCAAAATCTAGGATCTGTAAAATGTAGGATTGCGTCTGGCTTTTCCAGTTGAATCAATTGATTCAATACATCTGGATTACCATACCCATCAGTAGGGTATAATTTTACGTATGCATCATCAACTCCACGCTCTTGTTTAGCTGCATCTGACAAGTCAAACACTTTTCCTTTGTCCGGGTGTTTGACGCTTCCTGCAAGTTGTGCCCAATCATATTTGTGACATGTACCAAGTACAATCTCGCGGGAAATCGTAGCAATTCCACTGTGCATTCTCAGTCACAGATCGTCAGCTAACAAGAGAATTTTCTTCTTGCGCTGACGATCTAGTTTTCCTTTCAATTCTTCGTCTTTATTCATATTTTTTAATTAAGTTTCCTTTGCGATCAAATATTAAAATATGATAATCATATCCCAACTCTTTTGCAAATTTTTGTTTCAGTAAAACATTATCCTCATGTAATCCGAAAGTAAAAGTAGATTTTACTTCTATTAATAAATTTTCACCATGGATATATAAATCCGGTTTATGATTTCGGTCTTTTTCATTTTCTATATATGGTATTGATGGTATATCTTCGTTTTCATATGTTATATCATTTTCCGAGAATTCTAACAATAGAAAATCAACTGCATAATTTTCATATCCCTGTAATTTAACAATTCTCCCAGATGGCAATGTGTAATTTTTAAATTTCCATTTACATTTATTGGAAAAATATGGATTCGTTACGCCGTATCTTTCCAAACACGTATTTTCAAATTTTTCCACGAATTCTTCGGTTTTTGAAAAGTTATCAACTCCGTATTTTTCCAACATAGTTTTTTTATAATTTTCCACCATCTCCAGCTTTTTATCTGGATTATTTTCCCAAAACTCAGAAAGTTTTTTAGAGTGTATTTTTAAAATTGAATTGGTATTTTTGGTTAATCCTTTTTGCCAACCACCCGCATTAGAATTCTTCACACGATCATCATTGTCTTTTGTAAGTCCTACATTCCAAACAGGAGCATGTCTTATTATATAATCACAAAACCCAATCTCCATATTTTTAAATGCTGTAAATTCCCCACATCCACATTTGCACATTGGTTGTTTTCCGCCCAATTTATATTCAATGTAATAATTTTCCAATGACATATCATAATTCTTATTTAGATGCCGTGAAAGAGAACTACTATTTTTGCATAATTTTCCATCAATCTCACAGACATATTTTTTATGATTTGGATTTCTTTTTCCAATTATAGCATTTGGAAATTTTGATTTATACTCATCAAGGGTAATTCCATGCTTTCGTTTCAGATGTGAACCATTGATTCTGGTTTTCATTCCACATCCACAAATTTCACAATTTAAAACCTCACTCATCGTCTATCTCCCGTAGTATAAGCTTCTCAACCAACGCAGACATTTTATATCCATGTTTAGAACAATACTCTTTGAGTTTGTCTCTAATGTCAGTTGATACTTGAATAGCAGTTTTATTACTCATACTAATATATATTAGAAAGAATTAGAAAAGATTAGTTTTCTTTACTTTTTTTAAAATTATTTTCAGAGTTTCCACCACATCCACCAACCATTGTTATGTGATAGATTTTACCAGAAGGTTCACTCATAGGTTGAACCGACACTATTTTCAGCATTTCAGCGTCAATTTCTTTTCGGATTTGATCCGACAAGTCATGTATTAGATTCTGCTCAACATCAAACGTGGGAACATACGGACAATATATGAACCCTACGTTATTATCATATCGTGTATGTTTTATCTTCATTAAAATGAGCTCCCGCTGTTTTGCAATTCCAGCATTTCATCAATCATGGTTCGATATTCTTCGTTGGTCAGGTATAAGTTCAATGAACGATTGACCAATTTTTGAAGTGTCATATCCCCACCAAGGTTCATACGCTTAAAATCGTGATATCTATTCTCAAAGATTTTCACGGTTGTAAGCTTTAAATTTCCAATCACTTGCTTTTTCATATTTCTATGTATATATATACACATATATACAAAAAAACCCAACAAATTTACTTGTTGGGCTTCTTATATTTTGAAACAATTTATTTTATATCAATCATCGTCTTCGTCTGATAAATCAGTTGCGAAATCTTCAATGAGGCTTCCATCATCTGCGTTCCGACTTTCAATTACAATGTTATGACCCCACAATCTATAAAGATGTTTCATCACATCTTCAATGTCATCTTTACCAAGTTCCATTTCATTGTGTGCCGTATGAGTCAGATATATAGTTCTGTCGCCTTTCAAATCAACATCCGTGATCTTTATCTCAGGATAAAAGTTTGAAATTGTATGTCTTTCGGCTAATGCTTCTCGTATGGATTCAAATCCATCTTCATTTTGAATTGCATCAATTGAGTAATTTTCTTTATCCGATGCATCATCAGTCATGATAAACATTTTCCATTTTTTAACAAGTTCAGGACTTAAAAATTGGCGGATAAAACTTTCATCTCTGAAATTTTCCACGGCGTTGTGAAATACCCCTATGAAATCTTGACCAGCAACATCAGGAAACAAATACTTTTCATCCTCACTTGGATTCTCACAAATACGCTGAATATCTTTAAACATGTCAAATCCCAAAGCATATGGATTGATTCCGCTGTATCTTGAATACGCCTTTTCTTCTCCGTTTTTGTCTTTGTAAACTACAACATCATCAAAGTCAGGTTGAAATACAACGCCAGTATGGGAGATCAAAAACTCTTGCATATGACCTTCGCTGATCAAACCCTTTTCATATAAACGATTCATGATGTAATAGTGAACATATGTGGCAGTTCCCTCATTCATCACTTTTGTTTGTGCCTGTGGGTAAAAATACTGTGCAATCTTCCTCACAATTCTGATAATCTCTCGTTGCCAAGGTTCCATCACAGGAGAATGTTTCTCAAGGAAATACAGGATGTTTTCTTCCGGTTCCTTCAAGAATGAAGAAGCTTCTTCAACATCTTTTGCAGTTTTGCGTTTGTTTGTCAAAGTTTCCCATAAGTGATTTACATTTTCACTCAAGAATTTTGATCTATCTTCTTGTTTAAGATGTTCCTCGTGTAATGATAACTTGCGTGGTCGTTTGTATCTATTTACACCATGACTTTGTAAAGCATGACATGAATTCAAGATCATTTCAACATTTCTTTGACCATACTTTTCTTCACATTCCGCAATGTATTTCTTAGCGAAACTAAGATATGGAATGATACTACTTGCATCCGTCCATTCTTTGAAAAGATAGTTGTTTTTGAAAAAGAAGTTGTGACCGAAAGCAGCATGTGCAATTACCAACGTCTGCATCGTCATGGTATTTTCTTCCATACAATAACTGATACATGGATCAGAGTTGATAACGATTTCGTAAGCAAGACCCATCTGACCACGTTTGTATTGGTCATGTTGTTGTACGAATGATTTACCGAAACTCCAGTGGTTATACATCATAGGCATACCCACTGATGTATATGCGTCAAGCATTTGTTCCGATGAAATTATCTCAATCTGATTTGGATAATAACTCAGATTCAATTCTTCAACTGCAATCTTTTCAATCTCTTCGTATGCACGATCTAAACTTTCAAAATTCCATTCAGAATCGGTATACATTAATTTGTTTCGTTTTGCCATTCTATTCCTTATGCGTCTTGCTTTTTAAATAATTCCATGAATACTTTCCAAATGTCAGGAGCTTCAGCAACCTGTTTCATTTCAAAGTGTTTGTTTGAGTTTTTAAGTTCTTCGTAGTATGCCCACAATCCATATTCCTTGTCAAAATATGAACCACCATAACTCATTCTTTGATATTCCGTTTGAATGTAAGCGTAATACTGAGTTACTGGTAATATTTCATTCTGAATAATATCCATACATTCCTTTGTATCAGCTGAACCACAATTGTCTCCATCAGAGCATTGTGCAACATATACGTTCCACTCGTTTGTCGGATAACGTTCCTTACGAATCTCATTCAATTTGTGGATTGCTGAAGATACCTTGGTTCCACCAGTCTCTTTGGAGTGGAAGAATTCATCCTCTGTAGATTCTATTGCGTCGGTGTGATGGCGAATAAAAATGATATCAGTTTGATCATACTTTCTCTCAAGAAACATGTATAACAACATGAAGAATCGTTTGGCAAGGTCTTTTTCATGCTCACCCATACTAGCAGATACATCCATCACACAAAACATCACAGCCTTACTATTTGGTTGAGGTTTTTGTGTAAAGTTTCTGAAACGCATATCGTTTTCGTCAAAGAATGGTACTGTTTTATACTTTTTCTTCAAAGCAGCGATCTCAGTTTCAAGTCTTGTTTTTTCCGCTTTGGTTTTTGCCTTTTCAAGTGCTTCTTCCAATTCATAAAGCTTCTTCTTAGGTGGGCGTTTTAATGCCATACGTCTTCCAAGTGAATTTTTGTATGATTGCAACTTGTCAAGGTTACTGATGCTGCCGTCACGGCGATACCCCTCACGAATCATTTTGTAATGCTTGATTTCATTCATTTCCTTGTCTTTCAAATTTGGCAATTCCAAATCTTCAAAGAAAATGTTGTAAAATTCATCTTTACTTAAAGCAAACTCAAATTCGTCTTCTGATATATCATCATCGTCTGAACCTTGTCCTTTTCCAGCTCCCTTTCCACCTTGACCGTCTTTCGGCTTCTTTATTTTGTCTCCGCTTTTGTAACTTTTGTTTCCAGGTCTAACATCTTGTTTTTTGCCTGTTTTCCAGTCGTGTCCAAACGTAGGTTCTTTAATTCCTTCTTTTGGAATATTTACATTTTCACCGCCTGTGGTATTTCCAATCTTTCTATCTTGGATTTTATCCTTGATTGATTCTCTGATTGCTTCTTTAGCACGATCAATGAATCTCTGGCGATTGCTTGTTGATTTACCCTTTGGATTTTTTCTTCTGTCAATTACCCGGAAATTACTCATGGCTGTTTAAAATAGTCTGTTAAAAATTGTAAAATTGTTGCATTGTTATGTTCCAAATTTAATTTTTCAATGTTTTCCAAATGGAATGCTACAATTTCTTTATTGTCAATGTAAAGTACATCGTATGTTAGATCGTCTACGATTTCTTTTTCAAGTCGTACTTCAATCCGTTTTTTGTTTTCTTGTCTCGGCATAGTAAAGAAGGGCGGGAGAGATTTTCTCTCCCCCGTTATCCTTTTGAATTAGTTACTTTTTGAATATCTCATGTAAAAGTCCACTACACGTTTGATCTGTCTTTTCGTGTAACCGTTACTTTCCATGCGTGATACGAAGTCATCATGTTTCTTTTGATCCTTCTTCTCTTTCTTTGTCTCAAAAGAGATTACAGGTAACAATTCTTCCGTAGAAGCAAACATCTTTTTCTCAATCACGTCTCTCATCTTCTGATAAGTGTTCCATGCTGGATTCTTACCTTTGTTTCTAGCTCTTGATCTCAAGACGAAGTTTACAACCTCATGTCTAAAATCTTGTGCATTTGAAACTCCAGCAGGTTTTTCCAACTGTTCCAACTCTTCATCAAGAGCATCCTTTGAGATCAACTGACCTGTATCATGGTCTTTGAAATCTTGATCTTGAATCCAGTGATCAGCGTAATCAATGTATCTGTCAAATATATTCTGACCATAATCGGAATAACTTTCAAGATACGCCTTTTGAATTTCTTTTCCGATTTCATCAAAATACTTTGGAGTGATTACGGTTTTAATGTAATCTATGTATTTGTTTTCACGGTCTTCTCCGAATTGTTCTTGACGGATAGCTTCTTCAAGCACATACATCAAATGAACTGGATCAGCAGATACCTCAACAGGATCATGATTGAATGTCTTTGACAACACTTTGAAAGCGAAACGGGTAGAAATACCTTCCATACCTTCATCAACTCCAGCGAAGTCACGATATTCTTGTAAGCTTTTAGCTCCAGGTGTAACATCTTTCAAATTCTCACCATTATATACTCTCATTTTGGTATACTTATTTGAATTCTCATGTTCACGAAGTCGTGTCAATACACAAAACTTAGAAAGCAATTCCAATGTTTTTGGAGCACATGCAGCATCGCCAAGATTTGAAGAATTCAACAACTTTTGATAAATCTTCTGTTCTTGTTCCCAACGTAATGTGTAAGGCACCTTCACAAGATAGATTCTATCAAGAAACGCCTCATTGTTTTTGTTGTTTCTGAATGTCTTCCACTCTGATTCATTACTATGAGCCAATACCACACCTTCATATGGAATAGGTCCAATTTCTTCCGATCCAACATAATTGCCTTCTTGTGTGGCAGTTAATAATGGGTGAAGAGTTTTGATTGGAGCTTTGAACATTTCCACGAACTCCATACAACATTGAGTTGTTCTGTTTAAAGCACCACTGAAGCTATATGCATCAGGATCACTTTGACTCAATTCATCCAAACGGCGGAGATCAACTTTACCAACCAATGAACTAATGTCTTGATTGTTGTCGTCACCTGGTTCAGTTTTCATGATACCAATTTGACGAAGTTTAGATGGATACATTTTTACCACTGAGAATTTTGTGATGTCTCCATCAAATTCATCTAGTCGTTTAATCGCCCATGGCGAAAGCATTCCATTCAATCTGTTTTCCGGTATACCGTATTCGCCTGATATCTCAGGTAAATCAGCACCGATTGTCTTGAATAACCCAAGTGGAGATTCAAAAACTGGAGAAACTGCTTCTCCCGCTTTCAGGACATAAATCGGTCTAGCTTCCATCAATTCCTTGACTTTTTCGGCCAATGTTGATTTAGCAGCACCAACAGGTCCAAGTAGGTATAATACCTGTCTTTTTTCCTCTAACCCTTGAGCAGCGTGTTTGAAATAACCAACGACTTTTTCAATGACATCCTCCATGCCGTAAAAATCTTTGAATGCTGGGTATAACTTGATTGTTCTGTTTTGGAATATTCTTCCAAGCTTTGGATCTTTCTGTGTATCAACAAACTCTGGCTGACCTATTGCATCTAACGCCCTTTCGGAGGCAGTAGCATAAGCCATTTTGTCTGTTTTACAAAGTTCCATGTATTCTTCGAGAGAGAATGTTTCATCTTTTCTCTTTTTGTAACCTTCGGCGATTGTTTTGAATGTTGCCATTGTAACTATTTCCCTTCTGTATTGTGTGTTAAAAAACTCATGACTACATTAAACCATACCCATGAGGATTTGTCAAATTATAATAACTATTAGTTTTCGAAAAACCGAGCAATTAAGTATAAAACCTTGCTTAAACGATTTAAATAAGCGAGTATTTCCTCCCGAATTTCAAATTGATCACTCAATGCCACTACGCGTCTTTCACATCTACGACACACAGTTCCAGCGTGATCCACTTTGGCGGCTGGAATTCCACGGTGTCCATAATATGCCCAACCACGTTGATCTCTATTTAAATCGTCAAGAATTCCAGCATAATAATTTAGAAGGTCATCAATATACTTCAAATGTGAATTTGAAACGAAGTCAAACGTTTCTCTGTATTTTTGCTTATTTTCATCTGCAGTTGATATCTCACCCATTAACAAGGTTAAATGCAATTGTATTTTATTAAGATGTGAACATGTAATACCATCTAAATCATTTCGGCACAACCCAAGTGTTGCATGGAATTCGTCAATTTCACCAACGACATCAATTCTTGGATCTATTTTGGACACACGTCCACCGAGACATAAATCGGTAAAGCCAGTGTCGCCCTTTTTTTGTGTAATATTCTTATATTTCATTTAATGTTTATCAGTATACATTCTAATAAACAATTCTGGTTTTGTCAAGCTTCCTTTTCGAAAATTTTCAACACATGATTTACAAATACAAGCTGTATCACGATAACTATCTGGCAAACAGTCAATTAGGTCAGTGGGGATATCTTCCCCACTACACCAACAATTTTTTGACCCAATCCACATACATGATGACATGCAGTTGTTTTGTTTTTTGCAGATCGGACAATGTTCAGTATCCATTATAACCATTTGTATATCAATGATTTAGAACAATTCACATTTTCCACCCGCACATGCAGCACCAGCAGTTTCATCCACATTCTGATAGAATTCATTTGCTTCATAAACATTTGACCAATCAATTTCTTTGTATTCTCTGCGTAAATCACACCAAGTTTTCCAATTAGATACGTCTTTCAGACAGTATGTGGCTTGTTTCAGATCGCCGTCAAAGTAACGTTCAGCAAATTGCTTCGCTCGTCTAATCCAATCTTTTTTGTTATACCACATGTCATATTCTTCTTGTTCCACGAAATACTTTTCAAGGTTTCTCGCATATGTTACAAGTTTATTGGAATATTCTTTATCGGTATATCCATTCTTCTTGGGTCTATTTGGCTGTTCAGAAGTTTTCATTTCATCTGATAACTTTTCCCCAATACCACTAGCACAGTCACAAGCCGCCCATAGATTGTTGTTGAAAGCGTGAAGACCATCTACAACCAAACCACTAGCGAATACCGATGCGTCACCATACATCTTGGCAAGCTCATTAGGCGTAAAAACCGTGGTGAATGGAGCCTGTGGATAGTCTTTGTCTCCACTTGAAGGTAATAATGAAATTCCAGCAAACCATTTTCGGTTGTCATAAATGAAGTGTGTTATTTCCTCCCACTCATCCGGTTTAACCGTAATTGTATTTGAAACGTTGTGTCGTATAAACTCTTTGGAACATTTATCAACTCTTGTTCCAGCTTCAACCCAATTCTGCTGAGTTAGTTTCACCTTCTCTAAAAGTTCTACTGCTGATAGTTGGTTTTTGACAACCGATCCATTTGGCACTTCACATAAAAATGTAATAACCATATCAGTTCCGTTGTTACTCCAAACAGATTCTTCTACTGCTTGTGGATTGTGTTTTGTAAATTCTTGAAGTGGGAACTCCAACTTGTTCGCTTGAACTCGTCTGAAATATCTACGAGCGTGGTGTGGGTGAATACCGCTTGAACTTCCTAATACACATGAAGTAGTTCCAGCAGGCTTTACACACGTTGCTCTAGCTGCCACATTAACTCCAATGTGACCTGCTGTTTTTTCGTTTTGATCAAGAACCGCTTTGGCACCCGCTCTTTGGATTTTTGGGTCAAATGTAATGTCTGGACTATCCATCATACCTGTCATAGAAACACCAAGTAGAGCTTCTTGTTCAACAAGATACTGTGAAGTCAATCCTAAATACGGAAATGTAGTATAGTCAGCTTGCATAGTTCCGATGATAGCGCCAGCTCTACAAGCTTGCTTCATATCTTCTTCACTCTTGATTTTGCGACCATTTATCTCACACAAATTACATGCTTGCCATCCACTGTAAAATACATTGGATTCATTATATTCGTCAGTTTGTTTAAATGCTTCTAACTTCTCAGGAGATAATTTGCGAATGTCCAAACTGGGGTAAAAGCCAATTTCAACACACGGGTTTACGAGAATTCCTGAATCTTCTGCCCATATAAAACCTGGTTCACCAAAGTCTTTCACTGACTCCATGATCTTTGTGAATTGTTGTTTGGTGATTTTATCACGGATTAACATGACAGAATTATTTGATCTCCCTCGTTGTGGATTCTCAATGAACCATGAACCAGTTTTAGCACCAAGCATATCATCGTCGTCAAATGAGAATACACAAATCGTTGCAGAACGTCTAACACCACCTGATAATACAGCATCAGACATATACATTGCAATGTCATAAGCATCAATTGGTCGTAGTTTTCCAGCAAATTCATCAGTTGTAAAACCATCACTTGATATTCGTTTTTGAACCAATTCTTCAATTTTTTTGATGGAGTTTTTCAACCCTTCTGGACCAGGTGCTTTAAATCCACCTGAAATGAAGCTTCCAGCAGGCCTAATCAATGAAAAGTCAAATGAAACCTTTTTTCCATTACATTCTGAAAACGCTGTTGAATTTTTGAAAAATGAATTGACAACCATTCCAATGGCATCAGCCCATCCTTCTATATTGTCAGGTATGACATATTCAAATTCACCATTGGTTCTTTTTCCAATTTCTGGCAATTTTTGAATGTGTTCTTTTTGTACCGAAAATCCAGTCCCACATCCACACAACAAAAGATACATACATTCTTGGAAGAATCTTTCTCTGTCACAATACGAAACGATGCAATTGAACATTTTTGCTTCGTGTTTTTCAATTGATGGTCCTCCAAATTGTAACGCTCTTTGACTCCCAAGCACTCTTCGTTTTGCAACTTGTTTTTTGGCAAATTCAAAATCCTTACGGAATTCTTCGTTTTCACTCAATTGTTTTGCAAATCTTCTTTCGTGCATTGAAAATACACGATCAACTTGTTCCTCCCAAGTTTCTCTGCGTTGATGATCTGTATCGTATTTGGCATATTTTGCGTAAATTGTATAGTCTTGTAATGCTTTAATTGACATGATTTTTTATAATCCTTTCGTGTTTTTAAAAATAAATTGTAATATATTTTGCTGTTTTAGTCAACATATAATATCGATTGTAAGTTTAAATATTGTATATATCTGGTAAGCAGTAAGCATTCACCAAAATAAAATTTTTATTTTTTTCTTCGACAAAAACCCCATGAAAAATGCTTTACTGGTCATATTTATTGCCTAAAAATTAAGCGTGTTGAATATATTCACATCCTTTTAGATCATCAATCCGATCACCCCCACAATACGAGATTGCCGACTGTAAATGACCTTGTAATTCATCTAAATATTCCATGTATGTTTTGCCATTACAATCCAATTCTACCGTAGTACCTTCAATGTTTTTGTTATTTCCATTGGATACTGAAGCAGAACCATAATACACTTTCTTTTTGACCGTCAATGTATCATCATCCATGATATCTTCCGCTGGACTATCAACACAAGCAGTAAACATTGAGCCAACCATCACCATGTCAGCACCAGCTGCAATTGCTTTGGCGATGTCACCAGGATGACGAATGCCTCCATCAGCAATAATTGGAACTGGATCAACTTGACAGTCTTGGAATCGTTTGTCAATCTCATTATTCAAAACCTCTTTAAATTTCTCTTGTTGGATATGCAGGTTGCCGTTGGATGTATTTGCTTTGATATATACCAACTCATCCCATGGACTTGAAAAAGAAGGTTCAAACGTGGCAGATGAATGATGCATTTTAGGTCGTGTGGTGTTATTCACATAATCCATTGCTTCTTGTTCAGTTTTTTTCGCAATAACCTCTCTCGGAGCAGTTTGAGTTGATATTTTACATTTCTGAATAGTTGAGAACATCGGAGAATGGAAGCCTGTCATGAGTTTAGTCGAGCATGCGGCTCCTGGGCCGATGCCTACCTTCACCGCGTCAGCACCCCATCTTGACAAGTCTTCTACACCTTGACGAGTCATGACGTTTCCTGCTATGATTTTAGTTGGTTCATCCACCAATACAGTTTTACAGTGGGATAGAAAGTCTCGCATCTTTTTGCAATGACCATGTGCAATATCAACCGTTATGAAATCAACAGGTGAGTCATTTTTAACCAACCATTCAACCAACTTGTAATCTTGATCTTGGACTCCAAGTGAAATGCTTATCATCTTCAAGTCTTTTTCATTACTATCCAAAATCCACTGACACAACTCCTTGTATGGCATAAAACGATGTAACACGTAAAAGTAACCAGCTTCGCTTAGCTTCTCCGCAATTTCATAGTCAATACAACATTTCATATTGGATGGGATTGCAGGTAACTTGAATGTATGCCCACATAACTCAATTGATGTATCTAGTTTAGATCTACTATCACCATCAAAATATTTAGCAACCAATGAAACATCTGAATAGTCTAATTCACTCATCTTCAATTTTTTCAATTTGTTTTGATAAGCATATAAATTCACCCACGATTGGAAACCTCACCAAACAATAATCCGATGTTGGGTTCTCTTTGATCGCTGGAAAATAATTCTTAATTTTGGTTGATTCTTCCAACTTTATCAATTTTCCAATTTCACCTTTCGGGATCAAATTTCCATCTGGACCACCAACTTTGATTGGGTATTTTGCTTTTATCTTTGTCATTTACAGTTTTCGTTCGCACCACCGCGAAAATTATCAATTTTGTTTTTCAAAAATGAATTTTCTGTTTTGAGTTTGGAAATTTCTTCTTCAAGGGGTTGAATTTGAAGTTTATAAGTCTGATCAGCCACCTTCATAAGCATATCACGATTTTCCATCAACCAACTGACATACTTCAGTTTTTCCTCGGTATTAACTTTGACAGCTTCCACTTCTAGTAGAATTTCTTCCCATTCTTCATTATGATTCATTTTCTACAGCCTTATCTGGATGAACCTCATACACCACTTGATCCGTTTTAGGATTTTTTGCGGTTATAGTAGTCATGGTCATCTTTGATGTGATATGCAAAAACAATGCAGCAAATTCATTAATAAATACCGCATGTGCTTTTTGTGGGTCTTCATCAAAATACCAAGCGGCCAGCGGATCTTCACTGTTTGACAACTTAGCACTCAAAAATGCTGGAATCTTCTTTTCTGAACATAACTGTGAAAGTTCTTGCATCTTTTCCATGACAAGCTTTTCATCGTCTGTTAATTCAATATTATCAACTGAGTATAATTCATCTCTGTTGTCTTCGTCTTCTGTATTTAGTATATAGTCACTCATAATTTACCTTTATTTTATTTTTCAAATTTATTTTCCAATCATTTCCGCAATTAATGCCAAAAATGCAAGACCGAAAACAAAACCGGCTATACAAATTAGAATTGAAAAAATGATTGCATATGGAATCCACAATGGAGCAAATATCCACCACCACGACCATGCTATGTTTCCTGTCAATTTGAGGATGATAAAAATGATTGTAAGCAAAGCACATCCGCTGATTTGAATCCGGCTTGATTTTGTCTTGTTCATTATATTCCTTCTTTTCTGTCACATGGACCACCCTCTTTACAAGAGAATTCACAATATTTACAATTGCTGTATTTGGTTTTTCCTTTGTGTGGGTTTTTTCTAAATTTTCCATCTACGTTGTATACGCCATCCGGTGTGAAACAATTCTCAATGAATTGTACCAACGTTGATACAGCGTCATTGATCATAACCTTTCCTGATGGTGGGGTTATTTTTTGAATCCTTCCCTCTGGAAAAGAAGCATTCTCCATTAATGTTCGTTTCAACACCAAAAATTCTACCTCAATCTTGTCAAGCGGAATCCCAAATTGTTGATTGTAAAAAGCCTTGTAGAATAACAACTGCATTATCTTATGCATGTCTGCTTTTTGATATTTATTCCACATTCTGGTAGATGTTTTCAAATCAATGATCTTGATTTTGCCTGATGCTTTTTCACGAAGTACTATATCAAGATATCCAACAAAAGATAAGTTATTCATGACAGCCATATTGATTGGAATTTCAATCCCAGCAAGTTCATATTTGTCAGTTGGAAAATACTTTTGACGATTTGAATAATCTGAAATGTGTTTCAAAATTAATTCTCCATGCTCCGTAAAAGTATCAAAATCATCATCCGATATATCCACTGGGTCTGATATGGTTTTGTATGTTTTCTTTCCATTGTCATCTAATACATAATTACCATCATCATCTTTGACTGAGACTTTTTTCTCTCCTTTCAGTTCTTTTGCAAAAACTTCATTGAATCGCCCTATGATGTCAAATCCATCTGCTTCACGACCACCTTCATTAAATAACTTCGTCAGAAAATCTTGGATTGCTTCGTGTATCGCCGAACCGAATGCGACGTGGACGTTGTTTTCATACGTGGATAACCCATCAATATACGCTAACTTATACGAATATGGGCACTTAAACCAAGTTGAAAACTGACTATAGCTTACTCGCTTTCTACCTGATGTGTTTAGTTGTTTCTTCTTTTCTTCTGCCATTCTGGAATAATATCATCAAAAATGTGGTAGGTCAAGATATAAAAACACAAAACTGAATATTTATGAATATATGGATGAGTCGCTTAAAAAATTGTTATTAGAAGTCCAAAATAAATGGACCACCCCAAAACTTGAAAATGAATTGAAAGATTTAGAAGCAGTCGCTGAAGAATTTGACATTTCACTTGATAGACTGAAAGAAGATTTCAAACGCGGTGAAATCAGAATGCTCCCAAACAAAATCTGGGAAACTCTCGGCCGTTGTGATTGTAAAAAAGCAAATTCATTTTTGGAAATTGTTGATATCGCTCACAAACAACAAAAAGTTGATCCAGAATACAAATCCCAATGGAAAGAATTTAAAGAAGCATTCCGAAGCGGGAAACAACTAAGTGCACCCGTTGTTATGAAACATGATCATCAATATCATCTTGTTTCAGGCAACACACGATTAATGGTTGCCAAAGTAATGAATGTTACTCCGTTTGTGTATCTATTTGTAAGTTAAGGTAATCTCTCAGTTCAATCATTCTCTGTTCATCAAGCATAACCTGATCTCCAAATGGTTTTCCTGTTGTAATCACTCTCCAGATATATCTCAGTTTATCTTTGAAACCTAATTTTTTACCTTCACATCCAATAGTGTAAAAATATACTTCAAGAAAATCATCTTCATCTTTCCGAAGAATCAATCCTTCGCCATAACATGCACAAGGTATTACTTTTGTCTCAGTCTTCATATACTATATTATCTTGAGGTTTATATTTAAATCTTCGCAATGCATCTTCTGCTTCCATCAACGACTTCCCACCGACTAAAATTCCATTTGGATATTTACAATCATACCACCAGAAACACAAAATTTTGTTTTGGACGACATAACAGATTCCCCCATAATGGTTTTTTCGTTCTACGATTCTATATTTTTCCAATTTCATAATTTGTGCCTAAAATCATCATCGTTTCGGGATGGAGTTTCCCAACAATCATTTCTACGATCCCAATGTCGTTTGTCGTAAACATTGAAGTCAATTCCCCAAAATAGAAAATGTAAATACAATCCACCACCAGCATGATCACATTTTCTCGTGAAGCTCAAATCAAATTTGAAACCACAGTATGAATAACTGTATGGTTTATGCCACTGTATTTCAAAATTTTTATTTTCGCTTAAAACCAAGTTCAAATAACTAGAGTATATTTTTAATCGTTTCATGGGTGTAGTTTTAAATGTCCAACTAATTTCTTGGTTGTTTCACTGTTTTTGTCAGCAAATAAATAAGCACATGTTACTTCGTTTCTGAAGCATACAAAGTCACCGCTTTCAAGTTCATGTGGATCTTCGGTGTGAAAATCACGGTCTATCAAATCCTTAACTTCCAAATTTACAATATACGGATATGTTGGGTCGTGTAGATAATCAAACACAACTTGATTCTGTAGTTTAGCAGTGACTATGTTAAGATCCACATTCTCAATTTCAACCAAATCACAACCCAATACTAATACAGTACCAAATCCTTGACAGGTTGTGTTTTTCCATTCAAGAGCAGCTTCAGTCACAGATTTACTTTCCGCCCATAAAGCTTCTTCTTGTTTTGTTCTATCGTCAATATCAGCGACAAAAGCATTACTAACATGACTAGCTTGTGCCATTGCTTTACCTGGATTCATTGAAGGTAAATCAGTTCTCATTAAAATGTATAGTACGTATTCAGTTTCCATAATAACAATATATCAGTATCCTTGTCGTTTGTCAAGGAAATTTTGTAATTCGTCTTTAAGTTTTTGTGCAGAGAATAATAAATCATCATGTGCATTGATCACCTCGCTGGCAGGCGCTGTCGCTAAATTTTTAAAGTAATGTAGATCCTCTAAATAATCTAAGCATGCTTTGGCTCTATCATCCTTTAATGCCAACTCTTTTAATTGTTCAGATGTTATCATTTTAAAACCCTTCCACTTGAAATAATTCAGATATACTTTCGTTTGTGTGGGTTCGTTTAATTGCCCTACCAAGCAGATTACCCACGTTTAATTCTGTCATTTTCCCCACTCTGGAATTCTGTAGGTTTATGGTTTTGTTATGAGTGGTATTCGTGTAAATGAATTCATCTATCACATGGCCAGCGCTTTCAAATCGTTCTTGTGCCTTGGTTGTAAATACTCCGTGGGTAATGGCACATGTCACTGTACTAGCACCAGCTTCTTTACAAATATCAGCAGCAGATATCAACGTACCAGCACTTTCTGTCATATCGTCAACCAATAATACATTTTTGTCCTTAACATCACCACATACTTCACTACTTTCTACTTCCGTGTCTGATATACGTTTCTTGGCAATAAATGCAAAAGATACATCCAATGTTTCAGCATAAGCGTGAGCACGTTTAACTCCGCCCACATCTGGAGATACAACCACATTGATGTTGTTGGTTTTGTTAAGATATTCTGTGATCACAGGTGTTGCATATAAATGATCTACGGGTATCTTGAAAAATCCTTGGGCTTGAGCACAATGAAAATCCATGCTGATGATTCTATTGGCACCAGCAGCTTCTATCATATCTGCGACAAGTCTGCCAGAAATAGGCGTTCTACTTTTTGTTTTACGGTCTTGTCGTAAATATCCCATGTAAGGAATCACAGCGGTAATACGACTGGCAGATGCTCTTTTAGCAGCATCAATCATGATCAATAACTCCATTAGATTGTCATTGACAGGTGTATCCAGACTTTGGATAATGAACGTATCTTGGCCTCGTATGTTCTCTTTATACTGACAATACCGTTCTCCAGACGGAAAAGCATGTAGATATACATTCCCAAATGGTTCATCTAAGAATTGGCAAATTTGTTTGGTTAGTTTTTTGTTAGAGCTACCGCTGAATATTTTCATTTTTTGATTTCTACTTGTTCAATGTTGTCTTTTCCAAGCCAATATTTGTCAATCGTTGGTTTGATTCCATTGTTGGATGCTTCAAAAACAAAAACCAACAGCAAAATCGTCAGAATAAAAAGGATTAAATCTTTCATAATACATTCTCCATATATGTCATTTCCCCAATAGTTTGTTTAGAATCAACTTGATGTGTGATTATATACAAATGGGAAGGTTCTAATGTAAGTGAGGACTCTTGTTTCTCAATCATAACTTTTGCTTTGTCAATTGCCATTTCCATCTTGGAAAAACAACCATGTTCGTTACCATCTAGGTCACTGTATAATATGTGTACTTCTTTCATGTTATATACTTTAAATTAGTTTTGTTGAAATGTCAAGAAAAAGGGGCGGTTAAATTCCACCGCCCCATTCAATTAGATTTTAGCACGTTCTCTGACTTCGTCAAAGGTATGATTCACAAGGATTTCTCCATTTTCATAAACCGTAACCAAATGATTCACAGGTCCGTGAGCAGCATTTTTCAAGTCATCCAGACGGTATGTGGTAGCTTTACCATCATTCCCAATGTATAACCCGAGACGACCAGCTTTACTTTTCTTGGTTTGATCCAATGGATTCTTTTGGATATCAATCCACTCACCATTCCGTTTTTGAGCACTACATTTGAAAGCATGTCTCAATGTATCACGGTTTACCTTCTGGAGCAGCCCGCCGCCTTGACCGAAGATCTGCGTTCCGGTGCTGTAACCAGCTTGTTTAAGAGCTTCAAGGATTCTTTCAATTCCTTTGGTATCAATTCCGTCACCCCAAATGACACCAACAGCAGGATGTAACTCTTTGTAACCCTTTGTGTTTAATGTCACACCATAGTCAGCTTCAAGTTGTTGATATGTCCACACGACCAACTCTTCAGGAGTTTCATGCGTTGGCGTGATACTGTCAGGACGGATTACAAGCTTCGTTGGGATATCACCAGCGTTAGCATTACGATCAATGATCTGTTGCTTAAAGGTGCTTCCCATTTGTCTCACGAACTCGTAGTAGTCGTAACTGTCGGCGACTAAACTTACAATTCCAAGTGGGTTTTTATCAAGACAGTCTTGAACGATCTCCATTTCACCTTCTGGACCACCAGCAGTCATTACACTGTGTTCAGTTGCAAATACACTATGACCCAATCCTTCAAATGGTGCGTCATAATACTCATTTGCATAATCCAATGCAACCATTGTATCAGTTCCCAAGAAATTTACCAAGTGAGCAGCACCACCTAAACCAGCACCCTCAAAGGTATTTACACCACGACTTCCAAAATCATGAAGCATAAATGGAAGAAGAAAATCAGCATCTGCCGTTTCATCCAAATATCTTTTCAAGATTTTCTTTGTTTGGTAACTTTTGGTTGCCACTGTAATTGGATACCAAACGCGACTCAAGTAAGTCTCAAGGTAGTTGGTCAACCAAGCACATTTTTCGTCTGTATTTTCAACTGTCATCATGACGTTGTCAATCGGAACTACAGTTCCTTCTGGAACAGCTTTAATCCGAATTGGAAGCTTTCCACCCAACTCATTGGCAATGTATTCCCAACCTTCACGATTGAAAAAAGTATCATTTCCGAAGAAGTGAGCTTTAATTTTCAAAGCAGTTGTATCAATCAGGTCTTGTGTTACCACTACCCCCTCAAGCCGTTTAAGCAAAGGTTGTAATCCGAAGAAAACCGCCTCGTTGTATTCTGCACCTTTACGTGCCTCAAAGTAGCTATAAATGACCTCTGTACCGGGTCTATAGACTAAATTATGTCCTACTTTGTAGGAATCGACATCCATTATTATATTATGTTTCATTTTATTTTTTCCTTATCTTTATCAGGATTATTGTTTATTAGATTACCATCCTATCATGTAAAATGGCAAAAGTCAAGTTTTTTTAAACGGGTGATTAAAGTTTATTCTACCCCTCACCCATCCAGTGTTCTCAAATTCACGTAACATGTTGGGGTTTATACGTTTGTTGGTTTTTCCATCATTTGTCTAATCCACAAATTCAACTTCAAATTCAACTTTTCTCACAGACGTTGTTCTAATTCCATCTTCATTCGCCGTTGGAACCCAAAATCTAATGGGAGAAGTTGCGATCAATCCTTTTGATCCCACATATTCAAGGATTGCTTCTTCAAGTTCGTCTCCCGTCAATTCAACTGTTGTTTTCATAGTATAAAATTCCCATTTTCATCGTAAGCATCATTGAGTAATGTTTCAAATAATTCAGCATGTTCTGGAACTAAATCGTCAACATCAATCTCACTAAGTGGAATGTATCGTATCTCTTCAATATCATCTTGTGCTCTTGGTTCACCGTCAACATATTCAGCAACAAAGAATGTTGTGGTTATACTATCAACCTCACGGCGGTATCTGTGATCATCAATCATAAAACTTCCCATATATTGTAGATTTTGTATCTCAATATTAGCTTCTTCCATCACTTCACGCTTGGCAGCATCTTCAAACTTTTCATTGGTATCAACAAAACCGCCGATGAATCTGAATTTGGTTTCATTTGGCTTTCTAGCAAGTAACAGATTTTCACCATCCAGAACAGCAACATCTACAGTTGGATAAACTTTGGGATATTGATTTTGTGTAGCCCAAATGACACCGTCGCGGAAATCCTTTGTTCCCTTTACGGAACTGCCAGCACGAGCATTCTGAGTCTCGTTGTTTTTGTAGATTTTCTGAGATAACTCAACTGCTTTGTGTTTGCCGTTGTAATGTTTGCAGAATGTGTATTTTCCGCCATGAATACCGCTGATAGTTTTCAGCTTATGTTTCTTTGCAAATCTATCTACTTGTTCGTCAATTGATTTACTCCATTCATCGTCGCTTCTATTGTCTTTCACATATCCAATATGCAAAGACTCAAAGTTACCGTAGTATTCGTCAACCATCAACTTACGTGTCTCAAAATCCATTGGATTCTGTTTCGTTGCAACTACAGGACTCAACCCAAGTAAAATCAACACTTTATCATTTTCATTTAAAAGTCTGAGGATTTGTGTATTCATTTCAGAGCACATTTCGTCACTTTGAAATCTTCCGATTAATACTGCTAGTTTTTTCATTTTGTTTTCTTTGATCAAGCTTCTGCCTGTGTTTTTGGAAGCGACGACTATATTCAATTCGCCTTTTTTAATTCCGCCACCGATATCAAACATACGTTTGTCATCTTCCATTGTGTCATATGGTTCCATTTTATTATTCTCCATTTCTAATTTGTGTACTACTGATTGGATTGGTGTAATCCAACACCATTGCAATCATATCAATTGCCAATTCTTTGAATTGAAGAGGTGCGTCAGCCAATGCTTCATACTCTCCATTTTCAAACATCCCATCTCTAGGAACCACAATAAATTTGATTCCATGTGTATGCAACATCAACAAATCTTCATATGGATAATCCCACACCAAACGATTCATTGTATCAGCACCAACAACAAATGTGGCACCTTCATAAAATTTGATTTTGTCAATGAATTTTGGAAGATTGCTGACAATTAAATTTTCATCAAATTGTTTTGCTCTATCGTTTAAATCTCGTGGTAAAACGTCTGGCTTTTCTACATTCTTAACAGACAATTCAAAATAAACTTTTTTGCCTGTTTGTTTTTCAACCAACCTCGCAATCTCAGCATGACCTTCGTGTTGTGGGTTGAAGCTGCCAGGAAAAATTATGTCATTCCGTGGGTCACATTCTCCGAGAAGTGCAATTGGTATGTTTCCGTATGCTTCACCATATTCTGTATCAACTTCATCTGCATAAGTTATAACGTCCTCAATCGGCTTTGTAAGCATATTGTCAAATACATCAGGCATTTCATAAGCATCAGCCATGAAACCCAAGATCAATCCAGATACAGCTTTCTCTTGTAATTTTCTATCAACATTTGGTAATTTAATACCCAACGTTTTCAAAGTCTTTCCATTGAAGTAACTGATGAATAATTTGTGTTCTCGTCCTTCTCTTTCACCGTCTTTTTTCAAAGAACATGTAACACCAAACCCAATTGTTTGTTCAAGTCGTTTGTAGTCATTTACCGCTTCACCTTTTCTAAAGGCAGCTAATGCTAACCGCTTTGCAGCATTTTCATCACAATATTTGTCAATTTCATACCCAAGAGCTTTATTAAAAGCTTCCGTTGCGTATGGAACTTCAAATCCGAGAATAGTGGCACTACCACCACCTTGTTCCAGAAAGTCACCGATAAAGCGGGTTCCTCCGCCAGTGACCAAAAGGTATGCCTTTTCAGGCTTGCCATTAATGGCATCTATAATTTTTTGCTTATTCATATCTTTATCTGAATGTTTGCGTTTGACTGTTACAGCAAGCCTTATCAATATCAGGCTTGTTGTGTTATTATTAAATATACATTATACTGTTTAAAATGTCAAGAAAAAAGTTATTTTATTTTTCCTCGACTTTTTCATTTGTTTTAAATTATCTATGTGGACTGTATAAAATCCTACCACTAACGGCATCTGATACGACGAGGTTCTTCGTTATTCCAGTGTCTTTTAACGTACGTAACTGAATTCGTGATGGGGGTCTAGTATCATAATCATACATAATTTGATTTGGTTCGATTGTAACTCTCACATAACCCTTAGAATACATACCATCGTATATCTTCTCAATATCATCAAAATCCATAGGGTCTAATCCCATTTGGAGAGTTTCCGCTCCAAAATCAGCATGAGAAGTAACTCGAATGACCTCACCACGATTATCCATCCAGGCAGGAATATATCCCATTGTAGATTCTTCTAATACTTGCTCAACCAATTCTTTTAATAATATCATAATATAATAAATACTACACATTCATTGAAATGTCAAGAAAAACTTATTTTATTTTCTGAATGTGTATCCCGGAGGGATAAGTTCTAATCTACGTTGATCTATCCAGACCTCACGACTTCCTTGTTTTATCTTGATCCACTTGTCAGTTTCAATTATTTCACTTTTGGTGGCACACCCGCCCAAAAATAGAACGGTTGCAAGTAACAATGTTAATTTTATTTTATTCATTTAGATATCCTACTGTTAGGTGATATGGCCATTTAGGTTCAGGAGATAGACCAAGTTTCTCACGTATTTCCGATGCTTCTGGACAATCAACAACTAACCAAAAATAATTATCGTTATTTGTTAATGTTCCGTAGTTAAATTTAACTGTTTCGTCGGCACGATAACCCCAATTCTTTTTTACCTTCGTATACTTACCAGCAACTACTGTAATATGAGCACCATGAAGCGGCCACGTTATCTTATTTTGTTTGTGGAGCATCCAATTACACACACGGTTGTAGTAATACACAATGTCAAATGGACAGTCTATTACCACCCAATCGTTTTTATAACGAACTTTACCAGTGGCTGTATGTGGTGTTTTGTTTTTCACAACTGGAACATACATCATCAGTTATAAAAAGTCAAGTCAAAAATCTATTTTTTTCTGAATTCCGTAAATCGGAGGTTTCTCTGAAAAATCTAAAGCATCATCTTGTTTCCAAATGCTGAAATATTCACTTGAAAATAAAATGATTAATAGTATCACTATCAAAGCTACTTTCTTCCAAGTGGCAAAGCGTTTAAAGTCACTTATATAAAATTTACTTTCCCACCTTTTCATCAATTATATCAAGAAGCGAAAATACGATGTCTCGGTATGTTTGTTCCGCTTGGAGATATTCACCACGTATTTCTTCATCCACAACAGGAAGTAATGACCCAATCATTCTATTGACTCGCGTAAGAGTATACATGATATCATTCATATAATCTTCCGTATCCGATTTTGGTGCCTTAGTTGGCGTTTGATGATTGGCCAAATCGGAATAATCTCTTACTCTCGCTTTTCCGTATTGTGCTTGTTCTTCCATGGCAATAAATATTACCGTTTTCGTTTTCTTTTGTGGGTGTTTGTCATTTTGTTGGAGATTTTGATTCCATCTTTTTGCTTTCTAACCCATTTGGCAAAGCTTTTCATTCTATCATCATCCATGATTATAGACATGTCATTATAAACATCTCTCAACTCGTTTTCGTTCCAAATCGAATGTATTTTACTATGACAATATGTATGAAGACGAATGGTTGGCCCTGTTCTTCCGCCTTTAAGTTGTGGAATCAAGTGATGTATGTTTGAGTTATCGTTGGACATTTGTTGCCCACAAACATCGCAGTTTCCAAGGATTTCATTCATTTTGGCAAAATCTGTCCGATGTGGAATATTTGTTTCTTCTCAGTATCGTAAGCAAGAGCTGAGTAATCATCATCAGATACCGAAAAATGGTATGAGAAATACTCAATGGCATCACTCAACGAAGTATTCCAATCATCAACTTGTTTTTGTGCCGCTTCATCAGCGCCTTCATTTACACATAACATTTGACCTTTCAGAATGTCAACTACCTCTTCATTCGTCCAATTATTTCTCTTCATCATTTTTTTTCTCTTCCTTGTAATCTTGTTCGTGTATAATTCTATATTCCCAGCCTTTTTCTTCTCTAAAACATCTAAGCAAATTAAACTTTCCTTCTTTCTTTGAATCTTCCCAACAATTTATTGCGTCTGATTCCTTTGCAAATCGTTTTTCATTTCTCCATTCTCGGCGATATCTGTCTTTGTGCCAATCTGATACATCATCGTCATACAATGTTTCTTCTCGCAACCCTCCATATACAACGTGGTGAGTTTCAACCCAACGACCTGTAAAACGAGTTTGGATCAACCAAGGCTTTTTGGATGATTTTTTTCTACATTTCTGGGTTTCAGTATAATCAGACTTTCCATTTCTGAAATCCTTTCTGTCTACGCCTCTTTTTTTCCAGTCACCCATATCAATCCCAATTCCAATCGTTTTCTTTTCTAAAGACAGGAATGTTGTCGTAATCCTCGTGTATCATTCTGTCTTTCACTTTTGCCCTTCTTCGTCTGCTGTAAATTTTTTTAAACCACTTTGGAGCTTTCCAGTAATGTTTTCCTCCGCTCATATAATATACGAGGGAATGTGCCTGATGACTTTCATCGGTTTCCCTTTCATATTCTATTTCATGTTCTAATCCACCACGAGTATAACGACTTACTATCATTTCAGTCTCATCGTAATGGGACATTATATTCTCCCAATCAATTTCAGTCGTTTTCCACTGTTCGTTTTTCAAACGACTGATAATCTTGTGTTTGATTCGTTCTTTTTGGTGTATTCTATATGCTCTATCTCTCATGTTTGTAAGCATACCCACAACTTAATTGTCGTAGATATCTACATGGAGAAATCTTTGAATGTGATGTTGTAATTCATATAATATAATATATTATAAAAGTTTTAAAAAGTCAAGTAAAAAATAAAGGTGGGCAACTTTTGTCACCCACCCAACAATTTAAAGGATCTTTTTAGATCCCGAATTAACCTCTTTGTTTTCCCATTCAGGAATACTAACAGTCAGCAATCCATCTTTAACATCCGCGCTGATTTTGCTGACATCAAATCGGTTTTCATCAAGCGACCATGACCTTCGCCATGTTGATCTTTTGATCTCTTTGTGAACGTATCTTCTTCCTTCAACCATCGGATGTTCTTTTTTACCACCTGAAATTACAAGGTAACTTTCATTACGGGTTTCGGATGGTTCTAGATCAACTGATACTTCCGATTTCTTCAATCCTTGTATATCCGCTTCTAGAACAATCTTTCCATCTTCATAGTACATATCCGTTTTTGGATAAGCTGCTTTGGAATAAGCCACTCCGAGATTCTGCTTCATGAATTCGGGACTAAACATACCATCTTTTAATACGGCATTTAGTGTATCTTGCATTTCATCAAATAAGGTAGGCAAGCCACCTGTGTGTTTTACGATTTTCATTTCGTTATCCTTTCATTTTGTTATATTCTTTTGAACTATATACCAGCACCATTTGGCTACTAGTATGATGACCCCGTTTGAGTATCATCACTATATAATTATATACAAAATTTCAAAAAGTCAAATTAAAATAATTATTTTTTCAAATATTCTGTGGCGTGACCTTCAAGTAACAACACATCATTTAAACTCATTGAATAATCAGGTGGATATACATTGGCAAGCCATCTACCGTATTTTCCTTTAGAATCCTTTATCGTTTCTAATATAACTTCCTTATGAAGTATTGCGTTTCTTACAAATTGTTGAGCCAAGATTCCAACATCACGTTCTTCTCCACGAATTTCAGGCGTATTTACACCAAGAAGTCTTATTTTTTGGCCTTTCAACCATACCCCCATCCCAAGATCAATATCAACGGTGATAGTATCTCCGTCATACACACTGGTTACGATAGCTTTATAATGATACAATGCATGTTTAACTTCCGACATGCATATAAATATTCTTCACATACGCTTATAATGCTGAATATAAAATGTTTTTTTATTTGTTGTACCCACATTTCGGAATCCATCCAGCACAACATGATCAAAAAACGTAACATCATCATCCACTGAATATTTCAAATCAACCGGAATATGAGAAATGTGAAAATCTGAAATTTTATCAATAAACAACTCAAATATTTCATACCCACCGATTACCCACGAATCACTTGGCAAATTATCCAATTTACTTGTAAAAAATGTTTCATGTTGAATTAAGTCATCAAGTTTTTTATTATCACCTTGGTGATATTGTTCAAACGATTTCCCAGCATCACGTGTGATTACAAATACTTTTCGGTTTCTAAGAAGCAATGGTATATGTTTAAACGTTTCATGTCCGACGATCAACGTTTGTTTCAAGGTATTTTGTTTGAACCATTTAAGGTCTTCCGGAGAGTACCATGGTAACTTGCCATTGATACCCATCACATTATTTTTGGAAACGGCTACAATACCTCTCATATCGTATGTAATTCACCTTTCAATTCAGGAAGAGAAGAAAAATCGGTGATAATACCACCATCATTTCCGTTTGAATTTTCCATTGATGTCCCAGCAACCAAACGATCCCTCATTATTTCATCTTCACGAATTTCCCATAGTCTCTGAACAACCAAGCCTTCTGGTATGTATTTGGCAAATGACTCATATACATCACCAGTATCCTTATACATTATAGCTGGAATTCCAAGTTTTTCATGGAGACCGAATTTAAATCGGCTAGGCATAACATTTTTTTCTTGATTCATAACTAAAAGTATACTATAATGTAAATATAAAGTCAAATTGAAAAAACACAATATTTATGAATATGTTTAATCTGAATATACAAGTATACTTATAAAAAAGAATCGGTTACTTTTTCCATACAAACCCATTATACGACGTTTCGTTTTTTACAGATTTCCATAATGCTGAATATTTAAGGTTTAGTTCACGTTCTATCTGTTTAATGGAATCCCACGATTTTACGAATTCACCATTTAACGTGAATTGGTGAATTTCTTGTCGCTTTACACCCGGCTTAGCATAAAAGACGAATCCATTTTTATTGTAATCATCAGATTCACGCCAATATGAACCCAAAAACGAATCCCATTTATTTTTCTTAGCACGAATTCTAATTTTTCTAGCATAACACTCAAACTCACAATCCGATGACGACAATTCCCTCGCCGCCGCTTTGACTCCGTGCCATTCACCAATCAAATTACCGTTTAAATCAAACCGCATGATAGGATTTCCCATCGCAATAGCTCCTGGATTATGAGTTTTTAACTTTTCAATGTGTTCTTTTGTGTGTTTATACTCAACCTCACGTAATTTACGTATGTCGCTTATCCGTTTTCTAGCGTCAGATGAATGGGTTTTTCCATACATTCCATTTTTTTCTCCTTTGAAATTTTCACTGCATTTCTGTCTGAATTCATCAGTTATTATTAAATTTCTAACACCATCTCCACCATCAGTCATATTTGTCAGTATTCCCGTTTTCAGATCACGTCTTCCATATTCAGCAATCAACTGTATTTCTTTTTTGTATGCTGTTTCTTCATCGTTGGTGTAATATACAAACCTATATTCAAGAGAATATCCTTCTTTTATTATTTTTTTAATTGTATTTGTCTTGTGACGATTTGAGTCGGTATCAACATCATGTATATGTGATAACCAACGTTTTCTCTTAATAGACCCCTTCCCCACGTAAAATGGTTGATTCTTTATAGGATTCCACAATTCATATACTACATATTTATATTTTTCATTTATCGTCATACCAATAAATAGAGATAGATGAGGTTTTTTCTTGATTTTTATTAAAATATGATATATATTAACAATGATAAAATTAAAAAAATTAATAGAAGGTGATATTATGGAAAATGAACAAAAGGTTACTAAAATTTATTTAGATTGTGATGGCGTACTGTGCGATTTCTCAAAACAATACGCAAAATATCTCGCAAATGATAATTTGTGGAAGTCTGTATTAAACAATAAAAAGTTGGTTTCACAAAGAAAACTTGACAACCTCGGAATAGACCGAGAAGAGTTCAACCGACGTGCAACTGAAATCAGAAATGATGCATTGTCAAAAAATGGCGACGAAATTTACGACACATTGAAGACTCGTTGTAAAACGGAATTAACCTCAAACCCAGCATGGAGTTTAATCATATATGGTGGTGAAGATTTTTGGTCAACTATGGACTGGATGCCGGGTGGACAAGAATTGGTTAAATTTGTGTTCGGTTTAGGAATTCCCACTGAAATTTTAACTGCTGGTCAGGGACCGGAGACTGCCAAGGGTAAACAGAAATGGTTACAAACTCATGGATTGGGTGATTTGAAATTCAATATAGTTCGTACTGGAAAAGATAAGTGGGAATATGCTGAAGAAGATTATTTATTGATCGATGACATGGAAGAAAACATCGTGTTGTTTAAGCGAGCAGGCGGAAGGGGTGTAATCCACAAGAATACATCAGACTCAATCAAACAGATACAACGACTAATATGAAACTAAAAGATTTAATACCAGGCGGGATGGCGGATGGCAAATCTATCCAAGATATTGCAGATAAACACCATACAGATGTTGCTAACATCCAAAGTCAGCTTGAAAAAGGAGTTGAAGTTGAAATGGAACATACAAGCGATCAAGACATGGCACACGAAATTGCATTGGATCATATATGGGAACTTCCAGATTATTATGACCGACTTGAAAAAGTTGAAAAACAAATTGCAGAGGAAACTCAACTTCAACAGATAAAAGCGGGTGAGTTGGTTGATCAATTCACGAAAAAATATCAAGGGAAAACTATCATTGTGTTCGACACGGAAACTTTAGGATTACAAACCCAGATTGATTATATTCAACTTACAGAATTGGCAGCCATGGCAGTTGACGGTGACGACTTCAATGTAATTGACAAAATGAATTACAAAGCAAATCTTCGTCCAGATTCTAAAAAGGTGACAACATCACCGACTTCTCCTGAATTTAAGGATTATGTGAAGCGTGAAAAAGGAAGTTTGAAACGAAAAGTCAAGCGTGGAAGAAAAAATAAACAAAGTGTCAATTGGAAAGACATGAAAATTAACAAAAATAACTTCTTCACTCCAAAGATGGCAATGGATTTAACAAGATACGATGAACCAACTGCTGAATTTGTTGAAGAAAAAGAGTTATTGGAAACGTTTATTAAATTTGTTTCAAAGTTTGACAATGTTGTATTGATGGCACAGAATGCTAGATTTGATATGAAGGTAATAGTATCACGGGCTAGAAAATACAATTTACAATTCCCAACAAATGTCAGAGTGGCTGACACATTAACATTGACCAAAAATGTTTTAACCCCAATACTAGAATACATCAAAAATTCAGATGATAATGCAGCTAAAGCATTCAGACAGAAGTTCATAAAGACAGATAAACGAGGGACTGAAAGACTGTCAATGAGTTTGGGGATTATCGCTAAAGCGTTTGATGTTGAACCTACTGGATGGCATAACGCCTTAGCGGATGTTGAAATGACAATTCAAATTTTGAAGAAGACATTACAATTTCTTGAAAAATACAAAAATGTAGATATTCGCCCATACATGAAAAAATCAAAATATTAAAATATGAAATCAATGATTAACTTATTACGTGAAAGTTTTGAAGAAGACTTAGAAGACATTTCCATTACAGTTGAATTAAATGGAGGTGGGAAATTTGATTATGCCATAGTAGATGAATTAATGTCACCCACAAATGAAGGGAAACTGGCATACATTTCTAGTGTATCAGCACCCAAAGACGCGGAAATGAATCCCATCAAGGGAACTAAAACTCTTCAACGAATGGCAAAATACATCAAACAAAAACATCCACAGGTTGAGTATATGATCGGTAAGCCGATTTCAGATTCAGCCGCCAAAGCATTCACCAACAGTTTTAACTTGACAACTGACGCAAAAAAAGATAGTATGTTTAGAATAAATCTAAACGAATCAAGAATGAAAAAGATAGCATCAACATTAGCAATAGCAGCAGCATCGGTTTTACCTCTAAAGGGTGCAATTGATCACACCGCGTTATTCAAACAGATTGCAGATCATGAGGGAATTGAAAAAAGGGCATATAGAGATGGAGACGGATATTCAATTGGAATTGGATTCAATCTAACAGACAAGGATAATTTGAGATTTTTGCAAATGAAAGGAGTTGATATACGTGGATTATTGAAAGGTGAAAAAGAACTCACTGATAAATCAATTACAAACCTTTACAAATTCTCATTGAATAAAGCATACAATGATGCAAAATCAATCTTCAAAAACTTTGACAGTTTGCCAGAGGAAGCTCAAATGGTTCTTTTGGATATGAGTTTCAATTTGGGTGGTCCGAGATTGAAAAAATTTGAAAAAATGATTGCGGCTGTCAATAAAAAAGACTTTCAGAAAGCAGCCGATGAAATGAAAAACAGTAAATGGTATGACCAAGTAAAACGCCGTGGTGTTAAATTGGTAAAAATGATGAGAAGTATAAAATGAGACCAAGTTACAGAGAAAAAGCAAGAGAACAAGCTAAATTAGATCAATGGAAAGAGTTAGATCTGGATTTCCAACCGGAAGAATCTAAAAAACCAAAAGAGATTTCAACAAAACATTCAGCACTACTTACAATTGTAATTGCGTTACCGCTGAATATTTTATTGTATTTCATGTTAAAATGATTAAATTGAAAAAATTACTACAAGAGGGAAAGAAAGAAGATTTAGCCATTGACTTTCTCAGAGAATTGATTTCAGGAACAGAATTTGAGAACAAAGTTCTAGTTGCTGGAGGAGCTGTCCGAGACGAATTGATGGGTAAACCAATCAAAGACATCGATGTTGTGGTTGATCTACCAGACGGTGGAATTTCATTCGCCAATTGGGCAACTAAAAAAATGGGGAATCATAAAGAAGGTTCTAACCCGATTTTATTTCCTACATATGGAACAAGCAAATTTACTATGAAAGGAATCACTCACAATGGAGTTGATCTTTCAGACATTGACATTGAGGCTGTGGCACCAAGAGCAGAAGAATATGAACCTGGGTCAAGAAAACCAAAGGTAAGCGGCGCTTCATTGAAAGCTGATGCTGAAAGACGTGATTTGACTGCTAACTCATTATTCAAGAACATTTCAACAGGTGAGATCGTGGATTTGACAGGCAAGGGAAGAGCAGACCTTGAAAAAGGAATTGCTAGAACTCCACTTGACCCTGATAAAACATTTTCAGACGATCCTTTGAGAATGTTACGTCTTGTTAGGTTCTTCGTAAAATATGATTGGGATGTTCCTATGGATCAGTTGAGAGCATTAAAGCGTAACGCTGCTCAAATCAAAAACATTTCAGGTGAAAGAGTCCAAGAAGAATTCAACAAAATTCTCAAAACGAAGAAAAGTGGAAAAGCATTCAAATTGATCTACAATTCTGGAATTGCTCAAAATGTATTACCTGGTGTAAAATTCACCGTGGAAAAAATGAGAGCAATGAATAGTGACAAATCGCCAGAAGTTAAACTTGCGGTATTGTTTAGTGATATCCCGAAACAGCAGGTTGAATCATTGATGAAACATTTGAAATACCCCAACCACATCGTTTCAGATGTGGCAAATGCTATTGAACTTCAAGATTTCTTTAACTTGGATCAATCATTGAAAACTGTTCGGAAATTCAGAAGGATTGCTGGAAGACATGCATATACAGCATTATCATTGATGGATTCATTGAATAAGCCGGTAGATACGTCAAAAATTCAATCACAAATTGAAAACATGACAAATGAACCTCAGAAACCTCCATTCTCAGGCGGAGATTTGATTGCAATGGGATTTAAACCTGGAAAAGATTTCAAAAAAATTCTTGACATGGTTCAAGACAAATTTGAAGAAGATCCAAATACATCCAAGCAGGATTATATCAAAATGATTCGTCAGTTATCTTTTTGATTTTTCTTGATATATATACATATATGTCAGAATACTCAATAATAGATTTAATGAAGAATGACTTTACAATGGAGTCATTACAAGAAGCGAAAAAGCAAACGAAACAATCCAAAGCAAAGATTGACGAGATTGCCGGTCATTACAATGTCAAGTATCACGAGAAAATTAAAGAGGGTACTAGAAAACGTCAATTGATGCTAGAGCAAGCTGGAATCAAGGATGGAACCCAAGAAGCAGAAAACTTTTTCAAAATGAATGAAGTGTTTATGCCTACTGTTCAAACTCCCATTATGAATATGCTTTACTTTTTAAATGAAGAGTATGGTATAGTTGATCAAAAAATGGAGAAGCTTAAAAAGCAATACGAAGAACGATATGGTCATTTAACAGAAAAATGGAATCCAAGTACTGATATGAATGTATTAGGCGGTTTAGCTGATAAGCATGGCAAGGAGATTGACAACTTTGAGACAGAAGATACCGTTCCACATATGGAGAAGTATATTTATCAAAATATGGATGCAAGCACTTTTGGAAAACTCAAGAAACTAAAAGCATTAAGCAAAAGTGGAAATGAAACAGAAGCTAAAGCAGCTTGGTTGAAATGTATGGATATATGCGAACATTACGGGCTAGAGTTTGAGGATATTCCTTGTAAATATGATTAATTCACAAGGTGTTTTCGCCAATCCTTTACAAGAGGTTTCACAAATACCATTTTAGGAGTTGACTTTGAAACTTTATACCCAGCGTTTTGAGTTTCTCCTAAATACTTTCCATACTTTTCCAAGGCAGCTTCAGGATTCGCTCTACATAATCTACCACGAGCAGTATCCTCTTTCTTCCACAGTGTCATAGGAGACTTGCTTATGCTTACACCTGTAGTTTCTCCTACATATATCCAGTTACTAGCTTTGTAACATGCTCCTGAACGGTGTAATTCTCCATTGTCTATTTGTTCAATGTAAGTTTCAAGCAAAACCAGATCGTCACCGTATTTTTCTTTCCATCTTTTTCTGCCTTCAATACCGACAAGTTTCAATGTCATAGATGCAACATTTTTCAATTTGGACGCATTGGGAATCAAACAAAATCGTGAGTTGTTAGCAACCTTGTTGGAATTTTTCATTCGTGCGTCTTTATCCCATCCGACGAAACCATCGCGAGATTTTAAAGCAAGTACACAACTGGCAATTCCAACAGCACCGATACAGTGACCAGTAGATGTTTCAATCACCAACCAACGGATATTTCGCGTGGGGGCATCCTTATATTTCACATAGCTATGATACTTGTTGATAGTATTTCTGAATAACTCGTTTGATGCTGGGTTATTACATTCCTGTAAAAATATAGGATAATCTATTTGGTCGCTGTAATCTAAAAAACTCATATTTGATAATCCAATGGAGTTACGGCATTTTCCCATGAAATATACCAATTAGTACGTTCTATGCTTGGTAATGCCTTGACTGAAAATCCCTGTTGTGTAAAATGTTCATCAACGACTCTATAAATATCCCAGTCACACGCACAAACTATTCCATTTTTCATCCCTCTTATTTCAATACCAGTACGCCCCACTTTATCCACTGATACTACACAGGTAAAGTTGCCATTTTCAGCTTGAAGTTCAATTTGTTTTTCAATGAAATTAATTAAATGTGGAAAAAATCGCATTACAGCCTCACGCTTAATACGATCATTTTGATTTCTCCGTTTTTCAGCTACATTGTTAATTTTAGCAGCATTCAATGTTGATTTGCTGTATAATTCATTTACATTCATAAAAAGTCAAAATTCCGTTTTGCTGAGTTGCATAATGAAATGATGTTTCGTTTTCCAATTGGATTCATGGAATGAACATACACAATCGGCAACCTACGCTTCTCATTGATACATTTTTCAACTAAGTAATTGGCACAATGTAAACCTGTCTTTTCCTTGAAATTGTCAGGGTTTAACGATGTATTGTAATGTTCATCAGCAAGATCATGATCAAATGTAATCATGTCTGGCATTTGTTTGTCAATATAAGCAACAAACTCATCATAATTACGTACGATATCATATACCGTATCAGGTAATTTAATGTTTTGATTTTGTATATCTGTTACCGCCCATTTTACTCCATGGGGATTGCGAATGTCATCTAAGAATAAGCTTTGCATGAATATACTATAACCTATTTTGTAAAAACTGTCAAGCTTTATTTTTCCACATCAACAACTTTTACTCTATTCGCTTCAGCTGTTGCCTGTTCGTCTTTAGAAGCGGTATTAACCACTTTCACTACTAGAGAACCTTTTTCGTCGCTGGTTGTTTGAATTTCAAATGAAGAAGAAGCATCAACATATTGATTGACATAATCTGCTAAATGATGAATCAAATTTCTCGCTGTGATGTGAGGGTATTCATATCCATTTATCATTTTTGACACAAATTCAAAGGTTTCGGATTCATCTTGATTGTGAAACGATTTCAATATTTCAGATTCGTACACATTTATCTTCAATTTGCTTTTCATTTTTGTTCCCTTGTTTGAGATTAGACTGTAAAGTACATAAATATCAAACTGAAATTATAATCAATAAGCAAAAAACTCAGAATCTACAGGTTCACCGCCAAACTTTTGATTGGTGAGTTTAACTAAAACATCACCGTGACAAGGTTTTGGCTTACATGTACAACCCAGCTTTTTTCCTTTTAATTCACCCAACGAATCCATTAGATGTTGTGAATTTGTTACATATTCTTCATATTTTTGTAACTTTTCATGCAAGGGCATCAAAGGGTCTTTAAATGGATTGCCCCACTTTGTGTCACCATAACGAGGATCACGACCAATATAAACGTCATATTCACTTTTGTATAGATTTACTATAGTAGTCATTCAAAATCAAAAAAAGAGTTCGCTGATTCATTTTCAATCAAATCCACATCAGCTTGTAATCCTGAAATGTCAAGTTCTCCTGGTTTTTTAAAAACCAGTAAATATTCATGAATTTTGCTTGTTTTTCTTTTTGATGCTGATTTTCCAGCTTGCAACGCAGCAAACGGAGAATTATTTTTAATAATAATCATATCCCATATTTTGAAATTGTTAGATTTAAATATTGAAATACTATCATGTGAAAACAAACGAAAATCAGTAGAATCTCTCCAGTCACCAACCTTCCAACACACAAATCCACCGGGTTTCAAAACTCTAAAAATGTTAGAAACACATTCGGAAATTTTTTCCAAAAATATATCATAAGAATCAATTGATGATAATTGACAATCAACATTTTCATATTTTTCTATATTGAAATATGGAGGACATGTAAAAACCAAGTGAGCCGATTCATCTTCGGTATTATACATCTTACACCCGTCTCCCAGATATAATGTTGGAGATATCCCATTGTCTGAATACAATTCTTTGGATTTTTTAAATGTATCAGGAGAAATTTCATATCCCGTATAATGCCTTTCCAATTTAGAAGATACGACGGCTCTAGTGGCTCTACCAGCAAATGGATCTACAACTACAGAACCTTTCATACTCCAGTATCGAAGAATCCACTCAGCTTCACCAGCATGAAATTCTGAAAATTGTAGATTTTTCAAATATTCACAGTTTGAACTTCGCCGTCTACTTGTTTCATCCTGTTCAAAATATGCACATTCCCATTTCTTTTTTGAAGCGGAATCAAATTCCATTATAGATAAAGGCAATCGGCCGAATTGTTTATCAACTCTACAATTTATGTCAAACGGCAATATCTGTGAATATGTTTTTTTAGTTTGAGAGTTTTTCATCCATGTAATATTTTGTCATGTCAAACAGTTTGAAAATTCTATCAATCTCGGATATTGTCCGTATTTTGATGTCGCTTTGTTCCATCATAAATTCAGCAGCTTTCAAATCACCTTCATCTTGACACTTTGTAATTGGAAACTCAGGAACAACAATCTCAGAAATTCCCTTTTGAATGATCATTCTCAAACATTTGTGACAAGGTGTTCCCGTGATGTATATGCTTGAACCTTGAATGTCTTGGTAACTACCGTTGTATGCCAATATAGCATTTTCTTCAGCGTGAATCATGTGGTAATACTTTTCAGGACGTGTCATTGGAACTTGGGAGTCATGTATTTTTTTCAATGGACCGTTATAGCCCTGTGACAATACTCGGTTATCCTTTGATACGATTATCGCACCACACTTAGTTCCAGTATCTATGCTTCGTTGTGCTATTAAAAAACACTGCGCCAGATAATATACATCCCACGAAGGTTTCATCACATCAAAAGTTGAGCAATTACGAATCCAACTATCGTTGCAACAACGAAAATCAAAGCGAATGTGACATCTCGCTTAGAATCGTCGTTACCCCCACCGTTGAAATGATTTTTCAACTCTTCTTCACTTTGTTTCAAATTTTCGTCAGTTTGACGCCATGGTTCACAATCAATTGTGTTTTTAACCACTTCATCATAATCAGGATGTTCAGGAGTAACAATATACTCCACTGTTTTTTCGTTTTCGTCGTTCATAATATTTTATCTAAAAATTCACCAATTTGTTTTTTCATTTTCACCCAATCAGGTTCACCATCTTGAGTTAATACAGTTTTCCATTCAAAGTGATAATCTGCATTTGCTTTCAACACAGGATCGTTTTCCGCTTCATCTTTGTTTGGCGGAGCTAAATAGTTTCTATCTCCAGAAGCATCAACATTGTATTGTGAAATGTGAATCAATTTTCCATCCATTTTATTCTGGAGCCAGTATATTTCATCTTTCGGATATGTTGTATATCTAACATCGGTAATGAAGACTACATCGCTGATTTTATCCTTTTCAATCTTCTCACCAACTTTAGATGTCCAATACTGTGCTTCCGATTTTATCCGTTGTATTCTGCCATATTCAACAAGCAATGGTCGGATTAATGCTTTTTCATTTGGATCGTCCGTTGCCACATCAATTCCAACTTTATCACGGATAAAACCAGCAACATCAGCCTTCAATTCATCAGCCAATGCATATCGTTGTCCATACCATCCACGAGTTTCAAATAAATATTCTACTCCCAATCTACAAAATGAGTCTTTCCCACATCTTGCTACTCCTGTTAATCCGAATATACGCATCTTATTTTCTTCAACTTTCTTTTGATTTCTTGAACCCATGTTTCATAGTTTGTGAATACGGGTATGTTATACCGCTGACATACAATGTCAACATTTCCTTTTCTATAAAAATCATTACAATACACAACAAGTTTTGGGCCATCTGCCCATGTATTCTGATTTGCAAACAACCCAAGTTCCAATAGTGAAATTGGAGACTTACTACCATCTGCAAAATACATAGCAATTATATCTGATTCTTCAAGTGCATCCAATTCCCAATTTACTTGTTCGTTGAACTGTGGAGAATTAATTGTAGTTTCCCATGAATCATCCCAACCATCACGTCTTGGATTGAAGATGTTGGAGTTCAGCTTGAGTTGTTTTGTCAAATCTGTTTGCCAATCAATGGAGTTGCCCGTGTCAATCGTCCCAGCCAAAAATACACTCGGGAGATTTCTATCTCTAATTGATATGTTTTCTGGTGCTTTAAATACTTTTTGTTTCTTCATAAATTCTGTTTTTGTTGTTTTGCATCCCAACCATACGTTTCTGTAATTTTAATCAGTTCTCGTTTTCCTTCATCACACGAATAAAACATATCCAAATAATCAACAGCATGAATTTCCGAAATTTCAAAATACCTCGCAACCAACTCTAAGATTTCACCGGAGTATTTGCCTTCATTTTTGCCTCTAATGAATTTCTCGTAAGTTTTTTGTTTCGGTAGAAAATCAATGAGAACCGTATAAAGTTGTTTTGGAGTTAGATTATACAAACGATTCAATTCGTTTGCTAAAATCAGATAGTCATCATTATATGACAATGTTCGCAATATCATGTAGTTATTCCAAGTCTTCAAATCAGACTCAGTCAATTTGTCAAAATATTTCGGATCTTGAATTGTCTTGATTGCGGTCAAATGATCCCACAATGATTTTCCAGAAGCCTTCTTTTTAGTTGTCGTTTTTTTCTTCGCTGTTTTTTTCTTGGCTGCCGGCATCATGTTCCTTTTTCAGTTTTTCAACAATTTTTTGATCTTGGATTCTTTCAGCACACACTTTTGCAACGTATGATTTCAAAAGAACTTCAAACTGTTTTCTTACCCTCTCGTTGTTTCTTGTCATGTGATATTTCATGGCAAAATATAATAAATCATCAACCAACGATTCAAATTCTTCTTGTTCTATATTCATGATAGTATCATACAATAATTTCAATATTTTGTCAAATTATAATAAATCAAATACCTTTTTAATTGACTTCATTGCCACGTTCTTTACATCCGAGATTTCCACCCATTTGAAATTATCAACTTCTGGCAATTTTACATTCTCATTTTTTACCCAATGTGGATTGAAAAATGTTGAACAACTCAACTTTTCCTGTTGAATAGATTCATCAGTTTCAAACATAAATACATGAAGTTCCTTTTTGATTCGTTCCCCTTCATCCGAAGAGTTGTATGAGGTCATTGTCAATGGTTGTAACCCGTCTTCCGGTATACTCAACCCACATTCCTCAAATGTCTCTCTTACCGCTGCTTGTGTTAATGATTCACCATCATCAACTCTACCTTTAGGCAGACCCCAACCCATTTCAGGCTTTTGACCCGTTGCGTGAACCAATAACACCTTGTCATTGCTTTTGATTAAAATTCCTGCTGATTTAACTTTTCTCATAACAGAATTATACATCAGCAATTGTAAAAAGTCAAGCTTTTATAGTAGATTTAATCAATCGGCTTTCAAATTCTTGCTTTGTGATTTTTTCATGGAAAAACGAAAATTCCCAATTTTCACGATCCCACCCGTCAGGATCTATGATCCTCACTTTTTCAAACTCCTTAGAATTCAACCAAACAGAACTTGTCTTTTTCTCCAGCTTAACTTTTTTCGGTTTCTTTTTTGCTTTTTCTTGTTTTTCAAGCTCAAGCTGCCATTTCGGTTTATATCCAAATCCTTTGATGTTATCAAAGTTTTCCTTGAATTTTTCCGAATGGCAATTGATAGGTTTGTCACCTTTTCCATTTTGAATAGTATCACTCATAAGATGTATAAATATTCCGACTTATACGGAAGCGCGATAAATTTCCATTATATGTTCGGGAACCTTTACAGGCTCCACCGCTTTTGGATATTTACTTTCTTCGTATTTTTCATTCTCTTCCAGAATATGGAGGATCATGAATAGGCTTAACATTAACGTTATTAAATTTTTCATTGATTTTCTTTAATGAGCTTTCTGAAATTGTCTCCATATACCCCTTGTTCTTTCCATTCTTCACCACTCAAACACTTCAAAATATTTTCAAAAATGTCTGCACCATGTGATGTTGATAATACTTTATCTTTCAAGTAAGTTCTACTAAGTTCAAGGCGTTTTTCAACAAAGGTTTCAGCAAAATCATCTGAATTTTGAAGTTCGTCAATTGCGTTTGTAATCCAATTTTTTAATTTCATGTTTCTTTCGGGTTGTAAAGGAAAATCCCAATCACATATAATATACACTTTGTGAGAATTAATATCACAGCGATAAAGGAAAATCCAAAAAATAATATTTCAACAATAGAAAATAATGTGTCAGCCAGCAGTTTCGGTATATTTTTCATCTGGAAAAATTTCCCCAAGATACTCCGGCGCAGTGTCTTTCAACAGATCAGGAGTTTCAACTTCCCAACGGCTTCTGGAATAAGTGTCACCTTCATCCGAAATAGCGGTAAATGGTCTACGGACTACCGTAGTTCCACGTTTTTGACTAGCAGGATAATCATTCCAATTTTGTCCTTTTTGGAAAATCATCTCCTGTTTTTCTGAACCATTCTTCTTGTGAAGTTGTTTGTCAGAATACAACGACTGTGCAACCATACTGATTGAATTTTTTACTGCATCTTTTTGACGCCAACGAAGATAATTCATTGTTTCCGTGAAAGATGGTAGATTGAATGCACGGGCATCAAAGAATGCCAAGATAGGCAAACCTTCAAGTTCAACAGCATATCTCTTTAGTCTCAATTGATTAAACTTGGCAGTTGCCATACTAGCAACAACCGAACAAATCTTCTGGATTTGACCGTCAAAATACGCATCGGTTTGGTTGTTGTCAAAGTCGGTGAGGATTAAGCTAATTTCGTCGCTTTGTGTATATCCTAGTTTGCAACCCTGTATGTTTTCACAAAGAAATTGAGTGGTTAGTTGCATATCTTCAACCAAACCTTCATCAAATGGCTTTTTAAGACCACGTGTGTATGAAGAAAAACATTTCCCATCAACTCTAATTACAGTGTATGATCTTCGTTGAAGGTAACTACGAGCACGTTGTTCGTAATCCTTCATCCTTGATCCTAAATCATTTTTATTCTGTTTCATTTTTCCTTTTTGTAAAACGTTCAGTTGAATTGATACAACTATACCAACCACGTTATAAAAAGTCAAATCAAAAACGAAGTTTTCACTAAATTAGATGCAACTTTCATATCCAAAGCTGCTCCATACTGTTGTTTAAGATGTGCCATGACTTTCCCCATGTCTTTTACGCTTGATGCACCAACGGCAATCATGGCATCAACAACAGCTTGTTTCGCGTCATCGTCTGACAATTGTTGTGGAAGTAATGTTTGTAGATAATCTGCTCTGACTTTTTGAACTTCTGCGTCCTCATTTCGTGCTGCTTCAGCATACATATTTTGAGTCTCTCTCAGTTGTGAAATAGTCTTTTTGATTGATGTCATAACTTCGTCTTCATTCAAAGTTTTGTTATTTCTTGACTCAATCAAATCAATCTCAGAAAGTACATAGTCAATCGCAGATACAACATCTGGTTGCTTATTTTTTCTTGCTGTGTTTTTTAGTTTTTTTAAATCTAATATGTTCATAATACCGTTATTCTATATGTTGAATTTTTTGTTTTGATCTTTTCGTTTGTGATCTCCATAACAGGTGACGTGGTCATAAGTCCATCAACTTCAACTCCATTTCTGACATGTCTGGCTAAACTTACACTTTTTCCGACCTCTATATCATCAAGCAATACACCCTCAACTATATATCCAGTTGGCAAGCCTTTGCTTTTGAATCCATCTACTTCTTTGCCAGCGGATTCGTTTGTGTATGAATCATCATTGAAGTGAAATATTTTTTCAAGAATTACTTTTTTTCCATTTTTCATTTTAGTCTCCATGTTTAGCTGCATACTCATTTGAGATCACCTTGAATGACAATCTACCACCAAGCAATTCTGAATGAACCTCCTTAACAGGACGAATCACTATTCCTTCTGCTTGTTTGCCGTTGTCATATTTAACAGAATCAGCAAACTCAAGCAACTCTTCCATGGAATTCCATTTAAACTTACCTTCATAAATAACAGGAACCATAGGGATTTCATTTTTTTCACAAAAACTTCTCATCTCATTCAATCCAAAGTATTTACGACCATATCCAGTACCATAGTTAAATACCCTCAATCCAACTTCAGCTTCTCCGCTTGGATTTTTTTGGATGTTAGGACCAATCATTTCCGCTTGAATGACTTCCAAATCTTGCATTTTTTCATCCAATTTATATTTGTGTGCCATCTTCCAGTAGGTATTACCATCAGTTTCCTTGAGTTCCCAATTGCGACCACATACGCTAAGATTTTTCAATCCATTCATTTCTTCGTATGCAATTGCGGAAAAGGATGTTCCATCCATTTTGACGGAAACATACACGTCACAGTCAAGAGCTTTAAATTCATCAATCAACTCTGGAAAATTTTGAATCCTTTCTTCGTCTGTCTTAGGGCAAATATGAGTTGGGAAATTTCCAACCACCTCACCGCTTAACTGAACCGGTACAGGTTTTTGATATTTTTCAATTCCAAGTTCCTCTGTAACGTCGTCGCTTTCAAGTATAGGTTCATCCGGCTTCAAACCAAGCACATCAACTGGAAGACACAACCCCTGTGATACACGACCTCTCAATTTTATAGTTTTAATTCTAGCTCTAGTTTGATCAGGTTTACCTTTGTCAAACAAAAACTCCGACCAATCGGCTTTTGGAACTGTAGTGTCTATTTGGATGTAAACAACTAGATCACCAACTTCATAGTTAGATGCCGTTACACACTCCCACCCCTTAACCGTGATCAAATTCAAACGATCTGCGTTCGGGTGTTTTTCAAATTTTGTAATTTTCTCAATTGTTGCTAGTTTTTTCATTTTAATTCCTTTACTTCATCTTCTTTCCAATCGTGGATTCCTACTGTGCTTATTGTGCAATAAGTGTAATCTACGCTTGAAATTGTTTGTGTTTCTCTGTCAAAGTTTATTGACGTTATTATATTTACCACTTTTCCGACGATATTCCTCTTGAATAATTTATTACCGATATTGTATTTTGGAAGCGGTAAATCTCCTTGTTGTTTTACTGCATCTAAATTCTTCATATGTCTTTGATTAGATACATTCCAGTTCCACAGACTAACATAGCCCAAATCCATGCTAAAACTTCTTTGGCAAAAAACCAAATGAGTTGAGTTGCGACTATGGTACCAGTTAAAGTGCCAGCGTCATAAGCGGCAGCGACTGTGAGTATCGGTGAGATTATCCCAAGATAAATTCCGATATATAATACACCGAGAATGCCGATGACAAATAGTAATGCTCCGATTAATTGTTTTGTTGATTGTTTCATATAAATCAATATACATCACATATTATAAAAAGTCAAGACAAATTATTCAACATCCATCTTTTTTCTCATTTTCTTGTTGAGTTCTTTTTCTTTTTTTCTGAATGTATCCTCAATCTCTTGAAGTTGAGTAAGATATTGTTTCACTAATTTTTTATACCCCTTCACACGATCCCAGAATCCCATAGCCGCCACAACTCTCATGGCCGCATTGGAAAGTTCAAATTTCTCTTGATACTCTTCAGCAGATAACATAACCCATTCGGTTGTTTCTGCATTTTTGAGAAGCTCTTGTGCTCTCTCGTTTAAAGTTTGAGTTCTACTGTTTTCAGTTTCTTGTGGTATCGACATATAAGCCTTTCAATTGCAGTTTCAAAAATGCCAATTGTTGTTTGTAGATTATACATTCAACATTAGTAAGCTCAATTAACTTTTCAATTTTTTTAATTTCAGATTCAGTCTGAGTTATAAGTGTGTTTTTTTCAAAAAAGTTATCCATTTTTCTTTGCTTTGGTTTTTTCCAATTCAAGTTGTCTTTGAAACTTCCTCAAGTTGTCCGAAGCAACTTTGATTCCATTTTCAATTTGTCGTTGTTGTTTTAGTAGTTTATCCAACTCCAAACGTTCTGAATATCCAGATGGCAATAAAGTTGATCGTTTTTCGGTATGTGAGTTTTTGTTTCGGTCCGTCTGTTTTTGAATATTTGAAATATTTCTGTTATTCAGTTCAACCAATCTTTCAAGATTTTTCAAATTGGCGTTTATGGTTTCAACATCGTTTTCACGATCCTTTTTCAACTTTTCAAGAAGTTTCTCATTGTTATCAGTTGTATTCTCTATCTTCCCAATAAATTGAAATGATACCAAAAGCAGAACAAGACAAAATATTATGCTTGCTTCTATCACAATACGGATACTTTTCGTTCTACAACCAAAATAACTAGGGCTTTCCCAGAAAGGTCTGATTTATAAACTATATCCAAAACGGTAAAAAAGTTATCTTCAACTGAAACGATTGTTTCGCCTTTTCTTGGTACAACTGGAAACATTTTTGGGAAAATGTCCTTAGAATCTTTACATCTTACATCTATGTATATCATTGTTGTGGGATCTCCGTTACATGACCAGTCAATCTAATACGATTTCCAACCGGTTTCCAATTTTCTTTTGGGATTTTATTTGAGTGAAATGGCTTTCCGCCACCGTTTATATTTACCGCTAATGTTATATGTGGGATTTCATTTTTAGATAAATCCCCACCAGCTCCGATTCCAGCTGCAATTGCTCTTTCATCTTGACCAATGGTATCCACTACCAAATCAATCTCTTGACCAATATACTGTTTCATATCAGGAGACAATTCTCCCATTTTAATCGTCATGTGATGACCAAACCACTTCCAATCATCAGGAATATAACTAGAGTACTCCCTCTTTAAAGTGTTAGCGGATTCTTCATCCAATACTACTGCTGAATAACTTATTTTTGACATAACGGCATATTATCATAGTAATAACCGTCTGTCAAGAAAAAAGATCAACTTACTTGTTGCTTTTGATGATGAATGGCATCCAAGTTGGATGTTTTGCTTCTCTGAACTTTGCAGATATAGGCATAACAGCAGGAGCTTTCGGCTTCTTTCTAAGTTGCAATCCTACTTCATGTGGAAGTTTGTCACCCTTTTTTGAATTAATAGACTTGTCACACCATACCATATTTTCAAAGGTGTTTTTACCACCACGTGATCTAGGAAGTACGTGATCTATGTTACCTTGAGTCTTGTTAAGTTGTTTACCAGTATACTGACAAATTCCACCGTCTCTTTCAAATACATTATACTTAGTTGGAGAAGGTCTGCTCATAGGCATATGTCTGTAATTTGGAGCAACAAGAACGGTTGGCGCTCTAACTTCTAATCTAGCAGAATGAATCACAAAATCATATTCACGAATCGGTAGATTTTTCCAGTCATCCCATTTTACAGGATTCATATATGTTGGAGCCGAAAAATCATATTCTCCATTTTCACCCTTTTCGTAAGCAATATCCAAAGCGAATGCAGCTGGCTGATCCCCATCTGAAAGCATTGCGATCATTGCGTCTTTAACTGATTTTGTTCCGATTGGCATCCAATTTGCATTAAGTTGTAACACAATCGGTTTGTTCATGATGTCTTGAGTCATTGTATTGTTCTCCTTTCGCACAGAATGATTTGTTCATTCTGTTTATAAATATGATTTAAAGCATAAAAAATGTTCCGTTTTAAATTATTATAACATATAGTATAAACTGTAAAATATAAAAAGTCAAGACTTAATTTCAAGTGTTCCTGAATTTATTTTCATTTTGATGAATTCTGATGCTTCACATGGTGCTCTGAAATACCCAATCCCATGTAATACATTCTTGAAAAATATTTTTCCAGTTCCTTCTTCAATATAATAATTCGTAGGGGTTTCCCCTCTATAAAATAATTGATATTTAGGTAAAAATAACCCAAAATATTTTTGACAAATCTTCTTAATCATTTGATTATTAACAATTCATTTTCCGCTCTTGTTACTGCTGTATATAACCACCTCAGATTATCAAACAAATCACATTGTTCCTCAAATACACAAACACGATTCCAGCTGCTTCCTTGTGATTTATGAACTGACAAAGCATATCCATAATCAAAGCATTGAGTATCACGACTACGACCAACATACAAATCCGGCTTCTCCGTGTTGAAAATGTCATTATAAATTACACCACGGAATGGTGAATCAAATCCATCCATTTCAATGGCACCTTTCCATGCTGTGTCGTGTTTAGTTCCAACATGTTTCACAGTTCCCAAAGCACCGTTGAAAAGTGGAATGTTTGTTTTTTTATTATTTCTCAAACACACGACTCTTTCACCATTGTTGATCAGTCCAGAGTAACCAAATTGCTTTCTCACACGTTTGTTGAGTTTCACTCTGGTCTTGTTGAAGCCACTAAGCATAATTGAGTCACCATTTTTCAGTTCATCACTTTGGAAAAATCTTTGTATTTCATCTTGTGTGATTGTCTTCAATGTTCTTTTTGAAACGCCATCACCGTGATCTCCGAATTTTATATTTTCTCCGTTTCTCACTTTAGTTGCCAATTTGACAATTGGTGAGTCAGCAGCAAATCTATGCGGAGTATCCAATTTGACAAATGGATCATCCATCAAGTTAAACTCATATTGTGATACAGGTGGAAGTTGGTAGTGGTCGCCTACAAACAACAACGGTATGTCATATGAAAGTAGATCATCATAGATTTCTTTTGGAACCATGCTAGCCTCATCAATCACAATCAAGTTCCCATCAAGATGTGGGTTTCGTTTCCATCCTGCCACATTTCCATCGGAATCCAATTGTGGCGTATACATCAATGAGTGAATCGTTGAAATTGATTCATGTCCTATTCCATGTACCGCCAACTTCCGTCGTAATACAGTGGCCGCTTTGCCTGTATATGCACAATACGATATTTTAGCAAATGGTAATGCCTGATGTAAATGTGAAATTAATGTTGATTTTCCAGTTCCAGCCGCACCTCCGAAGGTGAATGCTGGCAATTGGCTCGTGTGGCTGGTATACCAATCCGTAATTGTATCAACTGCCTTTTTTTGATCTTTTGAAAACTCTATATCCATGATGGCATCATAAACCATCAAATGGAAAATGTCAAATCAAATTTTCTAATTTTTCTGGTGTAAGATTTTTGGAATATGAAATAATTTTATTCCAAGCCTTAAGCAAGTCTTTTTTTGCTTCATAAGCATCAATTAACCTTTCATCAGTTGGATTTCCATCGCTGGAATATGATTTGACAAATGAATAACGAGCTTTTTTATTTGTTAGTATATCATAAGCAAATGTAAGCATTTCCTCCATAAAATTGGCATCCATGTCATATTCATAATCATTAAGCATAATAAACATCTGCTTCTTAACATCCCCTGGAATAAATGACACAAGTTTTTTGATCAACGCCAAGCGATAATCTTCACCGTATTGGGTTGCAATTTGCTGTAATACATGATGCAAACCTTCATGTGCCATTGCATCACGATTTGCAAATGAAAAATCCCCAGCATCAGGATCGTGAACAAACATTCCACCTACCGATTTGTGTGTTTTATTCGTCACCTTGCCAGCACCAGCATGATTAAATCTCTTGTCAATGATTTGTTTTACTGACGAATCCTTCTTGGGCATTTTTACATCAGTCTTTGTCATTTGTTTTGAAAGTGTATCAATTCTACCAAGCCCCAAATTTAATTTTGGAAATTGTAAAAACGATTGACGTTCTAAAATTAAATATTTAAGTTTCATTTTAGTACGTATACAGATATTTTTTATCCTCTTCATTGACAAACATTTTTACAAGCTGTCCACATATAGCATTTGCTTCATCTTCAATTTCACCACCGATGTTTGGAATGTCGTCACCTGGTTTAAACTTTCCTTTTTCTTTTTGACGATAGTGTACTAATTCATGTGCGATACTTCGTAAAATATCAACCAAACTACGACCATATTCTCTAGCCAAAATTTTGTTGCTGAATACATCAAATCCACCTGTACTCATACCTTGGTCTCCGCTTCCTTTTCCAACGAGAGTTACTTCAATGTCACCTTCACATCCAAGTTTTTTTGAACAGAATTTGATAAAATTTGTTATTTCATCCAAATCTTTTTCACTTCTGGAAACCTCATTCAGTTTTTTGATTGTCAACTTCATGTGTATAAATATCAATGAATGAGTAAATATGTACCCAAAACGTCTTTTCTCATTGCAGCGTTATCACCATCCCCGGGAGAAACCAATACATTATATTTTGCTTTTTGATCTTTGGTTGGGTCATATGGCATTTTCATAAGTTCCGACCAAGTAATAATGCTTTCAATTGGAATTTTATATCCTTGTGCAATTCTACGTTTCAATTCTTGTTTACCACCGTCAACGAAAACTTTAAATCCGTCTTTAGTTTTTTTATGTCTACCGGAATCATCGGTTGAAAATAAATCAATAAACATTTCTTTTGGAACAACTTCTGAAAATTTATCTTTTGATTTGTCAATTTCCTTGTCATGTATACCGCCTGTAGAAAAATTGAAAACAAAATTCTTTGGTTTGTTTCCTGATGCCTTCACCATTCTCAATGCCTTTGTATAAGCATAATGAATTACCTCTGGAGTATTTTTTGCAATATCATAAGCCATATCAAGATAATCTCTTGAGAAGAAATCACCACTATCATGCCATCGTATTACTGCCGTGATATTCTTTCGTTTTAATTTTTCCGCTTCAGCTTTTATTTCTTTAATCATTTGATTTCGGAAACCTGTTTTGTCATTGATTAAAAAATTAACCAGTCTACTAGATCCAATTGAACTGGGTTTATACTGAATATATCCACCTTTCGTTGCGTAACAGAAGAGGGCACATGCACCAGCAGCAGGACATGTTCTGATTATTCTCAATTCTCCGGTTGTTTCATCAACATAAAACCCTTGAAACGCTGGTAATGTAGTGTCAAAAAATTTGAATGTATTATTGTTTGATTTTTTCAATTTTGCATTGGCACCGATAATACTTTCAGGTCTAACCATAATCTTTTTTGCCAATTGTTTTTCATCAATAACATTTCCACTTTCGTCCATAATATTACTTTTGTGCATCAATCTACCCAACTTTGCAGCAGAAGCTTTTCCGCTTTCCTTCTCAGGATTCAAACGGGCATCAACATATTTTGCATAATTCGCCTTTGATGTTTTCGCATCATCAAAATCCGCCTCATTTATTTGGTCTTGAACAAAATCATCCAAATCCCAAGTTGAAAATTTTTCATCCGATTCGGTTGTTAGTATTTCGTGAATCGCCTCTTTTATAATTTTTTTAAGTTCAATTTTTTTCATTTCCTATAAATATCAGCGGACACAAAAAAGCCAAAACGGATTATATGTATAGAATTCAAATATACAGGAATATTGTTGTAAATCAAGCATAATTAAAAATATCGTTTCATTTCACCTGTCTTTTCATTATATCTAAAAAAGCTACATTTCTGAAATTTAATAATCTCATTCATTCTTTTCAAATCGTCAATCTTCAATTCTCCCCTTGAGTAATGACGTGGTTCATCATATTCTAATACAATGTTAAGTTTCTCATCAAATCCATCGACAAAATAATTTAAAATTTGATATTCGCCGCCATTGAGTGCATGTTTCAAATTCCAACCACGTTCTTTTGCTATATCATCTAATATTTTGCATGCTTCTACATTCACTCCATGGTTATGACCTATTATTTTACGAGAACGAAAAGTCTTAATGTTGGAATTTTTTATTCTGATTCGCGTATCATCGGAATGATTTTTTCCTGACATCGGATTATTTTCTCCTGAATTTGAACAGTATAAACATCTGCGATTTCTGTATTCAGCATTGTTTCTATCATTGACCGTTGGGTATTCTAAAATTCGCCCACAACTAGGACAATTTCTAACTTTGGTTTCTGGATATTTTCGTCTTCTTTTACACGCACATTTCTGACATGGTTTATTTAATTCACATGCCAACTTAAATTTATATGCATCTTTATAGACAAATTCAGAAAAACAATCAGGACATTGACGTTTCATATATATAAATATCAGCGGACACAAAAAAGCCCGCATATTTCGATAATGGCGGGCTTTTCGTAGTTTATACTATGTATATCAAGTTAAATTTCAATTGAATCGTATCTTTCAGAACCGATGACGTTCATCATCATTTCATATGGAGTCACAACTGTATCAGTCACAGCACTCTTCAAGATACTTGGTGAGTATCCTGAAACAAGCATTGTTCCTCTTTCATCCTTCGTAACCGGCGACTGATTGTTACGTGCATTTACGTTCCAGAAGCACACGGATGGAAGTTTCAATCCAACTGCCTCAAACTTACGTTGTGCAGCCTGAAAATTAGTTTCAGAGTTTGATCTACATGCCTGGTTAAATTCCATGTCAGAGATGATGTAAATTGTGTCAGGCATATCTTCTTGACTCAACCCATCACGAGTTGCAGCTGTCAATAACAAGTCAAATACAGATTGTAGATTTGTACTCATACCCCACTCAGCACGGCTGAGGTTTTCTACCTTGTCCATCAATGAAGTTCCCCTCAACTTTTGTAACTTTGGATTTTCCGAGAAGGTGATGAAGTGATCCTTGAATGCGCCGGTGTTTCTTTCAGCAAAGTAGATTGCCAGTGACAAACATACTTCAATTGGCTTACCATTCATAGATCCAGATACATCAGCAACAACGATTCCGTTGTGTGGGTTATTTTCCAAATAGTTTGGAAGTGCCTTCCATTGAGCTTCAACCGTACGATCCACAGTTCGTGAATAATTTGACATGACCTTGGCAACCAAATCAACTGGAAACAATGTTCCCGCGTTGATCTTAGCTTCACCTGATTCAACCGAATCTAAGAACTTCTGATATCTGTTACCATCACGATTTCCGAAAGCATTTCTGTAGATCAAGGATGCACGGGATGGAACCTTGGAGTAATCTATAGCTTCAAACTCACGAGCACACATATTCTGCTCAACGATTGCCAACTTCTTACGAAGTCTTGACAAAGTCTGTCTGTACTGACGATGAGTGTAACCCCATGACTGACAAAGCTTCTTTGCCAAACGAACGGTTGACTTTGAAGATGTGTTGATAGATGGCAACCACTTTGCAAGCAAAGAGATACTATCATCAGCAGTTGAAGCATCACAGTCTAACTGAGCCTTCAAGTATGCTGTTAAAGCACCTTCAAGTGAAGTGTCAAATGCTGAAAACAAGTCGTCGTAACGACCCACCAATGCAACATTATCAAAGTTCTTCATTGCGATACCTGAATGGTTGTCTGCTAACCACTTGTAACAGATACGGAAAGTTCTACGTTCCCCCTGTCCGCCACGGATATCACGAAGATAAAATAAAGTCTTTACTGCAAGCAAAGCATCTTCTGCAAATGCGTTCTTGAATAAACGGAGAATGTCCGATTCGTCTCTTGTTCTAAGAGCACCCCCAAGTGAGAAGAAATTCAGTACTTCTGAATTGCTTGAGTCAAATGTTAAAGCACCATTTTCAGTGTAACCTGTTGGTGTATTTTGTAATGAATTTAGTAACTTACTCATGATATTTTTTCCTTTTCTTTGTGTTGGTTTTTTGTTAAGCGAAAGCTTTCAAGATGCATCAATTTACAGTTTTATTCTGCCGATTTTAGTGTCACAATGACGAGGATCGGGTACCCCATTTATTTATAGTTTCATATTGCTGAGTGCATCTTTAAATTTTCACGATTCATTTTTATATCCAATATTTGAATGCTGTTAGAATCGTTTTAACAAAGAACGAAATTAGTAGTGGTAATCATATATATGTTTACCGTGTGTCAAACAATCAAATTTTTAGTTTTTTTAAAAACTTTTTTGTTTAACATGACTACATTAAACCATATTATTTACGATTTGTCAAGTCTTTTTTGAATTTTTTCTTTTATTTCTTCAAATTGTTTTTTGTCGGCGGTGTTTGAATCCGTATCAATTCTACCATCAAACGTTCTAAATTGAATCCAGTCGTTAGGATCATAATCTTCACCAAACATAAAACACATTTTTTGATGTGGTGATGGATTGAATCTATCATGGATGCTATAATTATCAATGATCACCCCATCAGTTATACCTAACGTTTTTTTATTCCAACCTACAGTCCCAGTTGTATATGGACCGGTAATCATATTGGCTGTAAAATCATCACGAGCATACATTTGATCATCAGAAAACCCAAGATTGAATTCTTTATTCCAATGTTGAATCCAATCCATTGTAGCGGTGGATAATATACTAGCATCAGGATCTATACTTTTTGCAAACGAAATCATTTCATGTGCAATCGGACGTAGTATACTAGAGTATAATCCATCACCAGCAAATTTTGCTGACGTATACCCTTTTTTGTGTTTTCTGTATACGCTGTAAATAAGCGTATCATCTAAATCTAAAAATATTCTCATTTCGTTTTAATTCCTGATTTTTCAAAGATTCGCATCGTTTTATCAAATTTCATATAACATTTTTTTCTTGGGGTCATTACGTGAAACGAAGAATCTACAACATACGGCAAATAAAATGAATCCAACAAGCCAGTCAATTCAAATTTATTGTCACTGTAATTCCGAATAAAGAATGTATCCGTTTCACAATAAATAACATCGCTGAAATTATCTTTGATCTTTTTTAAAATTTCGTGTGCAAGCATGGGAATTTCATATTTCAAGTCAGCTGACGCTTTAACATTGGATTTGTTGTGTTTGCTTGAAAGTATGCCATATGTATAATTCAAATACATGCGTATAAATTTGTATAACCGTCGTATACTAACATCACCACATTCCACAACATCACGCTTGATATCCCCTCGGAGATCAAATATAATTTCGTAAATTTCAAAAAATTCAGAACACGTAGTTTCAAACAACTCGTCAGAATGTTGTATCATAAGCCTAGGATACAGACTTTCAAAATAAATCTCAGTCACGTCTTTGTATAGTGTGAAATCGCTTATTGAATACGTATATGCACCATGTGATGGAATATCACTATCCGATATGTTTGTGAATTCTAAGTTTTTTGTCAAATCGTTTGTTACACGACTCCACAATTCGGATGTCATGTTTTCGTTATCCGATTTAGACACATGACTTTCTAATATTTTTCTAATTTTTTCTTTTTTCATTTTTTATTTCCGTTGAAGTTATCTTGGATTAAAGCAAATTGCGCTTTAAATTGGTGGAAGTGCGGAGAGTTGCACTCCGGTGTTCTAAATATCCATCTCAAACATCTACAAGTTTGTCTTCATGTTTCATCGTCCAGAAGCATTGGACTAGGTTTCTATCGTATATACCACGAGTTTACTTTTTTGTCAGGCAGCAAACCAATCCCTTAACATTCTTTTAACTTGTATGTTAAAGTTCCTCCTAAATGACGTTACTTTAAAATTCGGAGGAAAATCTTATTTCACGGATGGAGCGTTTAGGCTGCCATAGCAACTTCATTACTGAAGTTCACAACTTTATTATCGCCAGTTGAATGCGTTGATACATTTTTAGAGAGCCAAGTATCGTCTCTCACTTGCAGTTTGGAATTTTTATTCAGAGTCGAATCTAGTTCACCCCCATAAAGTGTGAAATGACTACCGAATCTCGTCGGTTCAAAGCTTCTTTAGCAGAAGCGGCTGTTTTCTATTTCGAATTTTAAACCGAACAAACTTTTTTCAGAATGTCGCGGATTTCTACTTGTTGAAGAAAACACGCCATCGTTACCTTCACGACAGCTAATGACCTGTTATTCCGTCATTTCAAAGAACACATATATAACTATACATGATTTTGTATAAAAGTCAAGCTAAATGTAATATTCTGGCTCAATTATACTAACTTTTTCAGGATACCTCATAACATAATATGCCTTGAATCGTTCAGCATTTCTATGGGTTTCCCATGCTGATATAACTTCTAGCTCAGTTGGTCTTTTTTCAAGTTCCATTCCAAGAAAATATCGTTCAGTTTCAATCCATCCACATTGAATTTTCAAATAATGTCTAAGATCATTCATATAATAACAAAATGAATAATGACGCAAACGGGTATCAGACAACCCATCAACTATCTCTAGTATCTCAATGTCAGTTTTAATACCCATGTACATAAATACTTTCATCTTATAAAAAGTATCGGGTAAATTTGTTAGTATTACGACTTTACCAAGGGATTGCTATATCCAATGGTGTGTTAGATAATTCAAAGTCGTAGTCGTAACCTGCTTGTATTCCTGTTTTTAATTCCATGGATATAACTATATCACGGTTTTATCATTTGTCAAACAAAAAGGGTGGATTTTTTACACCCACCCCATTTTTAAATCACACTGTAATTAGACTTAATTCTTCATGATAAAATTCTTTGCCGATTTTACGTTGTTCATACATGTCACGTAGTTTCCCACGAACTTTTATGTGTGGGATACACCAATGACCGTATTCTTTTTCTGCTAACACACGTGTCGCTGTATCTCTATAGTATATAGAAGTATACCATTTAAGGATTTCCGCCTTTTGTTCATCCGTATACCACACATCATTGTGATACTTGGTTTTTTTAGCCATTCTGTTTACTTTTTGTATTTCAACAAGTTTAACGTGTGTAATTTTCCATTGTTTTACCCAGTCAATATACTGTTCTTCTGTTTTTACGTTTTCAAATTTCATTTTTATTCCTTTTTTTATAATTTATTGTTTTTTATTTTTTACCCAAACAATAAAATTACGGAGGATGTGTCAGTTTGTATAATTTCTATGTCATTATTCTCCCTCGTTTATGAATTCAGCGTTTTGTTTTATGTAATCATCCACGAATTTTTCAATTTCGTCACGTTCCAAGTAACGGAATTCATAGTCAGGACTACAACAACTACACGTTGTTTGGTTTTCTGCTATCTCCAAATCGTGTAAGTCAATACATTCTTCAATTGCGTCAATTAATATTTCTCTAGTATTCATTTTAACAAACTTAATTTTTGTAGTTCAGGCATTTCGTCTTTTCGTAATTACAATATAAATTACAAATTATAAAAAGTCAAGAAGTTTTTTTAAAACATCTTGTCAAATCTTGATTTTTCTTTGTATTTTTATTTGACTGTCTTGCTGATGAACCTAATGAGAAATCAACATCATGGATATAGTCGGCATCCAAATGTATCTTTTCAACGTCTTCAATCATTTTCATCTTGCCGATGTTATGTACATTCCAACAAGATACCCCATCTGCATGCAATCTTTCTCCGAATTTTAGAATTACAACTTTCAACCAACCATCAACCCACTCTTCATAGCAGGTAAAAGACTGGTGACTTTGAGTGTCTTCATTTGAGTAGATTTCAAGGTCAAAGTAAGGCGGTGATGTCAAGACCACGTCTGCTAACGGAAAGTCATATTTGTCTACATTCTCTGCAACATCATTGTAAAGCGTAACATATTTGTGTATGCCTAAAAAATCAACTAACTGTTTCAGATAACCAAAAGTTTCCACATTCGGTTCAAATCCAATGTAGTTATTTCCAGCAGCAACAGTCCCAAGTAATCTTCCACCCCACCCACAACAAGGATCTACCACATTCAACGATTCAAATTGCTTATAATACAAAGAAACACACTTTGAAAGATGTGGTCTGAACATTGTATTTTTCGTCAATCCAAAACAAAAGTAAATCCCTCTGCGTAATTCTGAAAGATATGGTGTGCTGTGACTGTTTCTATTCCACTGTAAAACTTTTTGGAGATCATCTTTATTCCAGAAATCAGCAAACTTTTGATTTTTGTTGTTTTGTATATCAAAGAAGTTTGGGAAAAAGTGTTCACACAATTTCATTCCAGTTCTAGTAGAAGATGACGTTAATAATAAATTACTATCTGAAAAATCACATAACTTACGCCAATCAGCTTTCAATTCTGAATCATCGTAGTTATATCGGTAATCAGCATATGACAAAATTTTTGCCAATTCAGGTAAATGTTTCTCAAAATCTTCAGTTGATAAATCTTTTAGGTAATTCTTCTTACCAATAAAATCTTTACTTAACTTTAACATCTTCAATTAATTTAATATCTTCTTTAGCTAAAAGTTTTTTGATTGATCTGCTTTTTGAAAGTCTGTCATACACCATATCTCTTTTATCTTCACTTGGAATACATACATCATATCCAATTTCAATTAGAGCTTTGATACTCATAGACGGAGTTGAACGACTTCCAGGTTTTCTATTTTTAACTTTTTCCGCTAACATTTCACCGAGCGTAGGTTCGCTTCCAAATACAATAAATTCAATTCCTTTTGATGACGACACACTCAATCCAACATATGTATTTTCTTCACAAAACTCAAGAGCTTTTGCAAGCGTGGTGTCGTTGAAAGTTGCTGAATTTTGATCTACTTCCCAACTACTTTGCTTTACCTCAAGAAATTTGGTTTCCGATTCATTTGAACAATCCCACCCATGTTTTCCATCGTTACATTTGATAAATCCCAACATACGTCCGACCATCATATCTTCACCTTCTTGAATTACAGTGTCTTTATCACGAATATTCCATTTTTCCATATACTTTCTTATATCAGATTGAAGATCTGTATAATCTTCAATTTGATCTTTCGACCATTCTATGAAATTTCCTTTGTCTTTTAATTTACTCATTATATATTATTTTTGTGAACAAGCCAAGATAGTTTTAAAAAATAGTCCAAGACGGTTTTGATCCGTCGTCTTTACCATGTCGGGGTAACGATCTACCATTGATCTATTGGACTGTGATTACTAGATATATTTACTACACGATTGCCTAACCATTTGGCTACACCCTCAAAACTTTTAATTTGTGAGGGCGGCAGGGATTCGAACCAACGCATATCATCGTTTTGCATGAGTATTAATTGCTGTTAATATCTAAATGAATATTTTACCATTGTTTTTCAATTGGTCAATTTATAAAAATGGTACTCCCGCTGAGAGTTGAACTCAGATTCTCGATTTAGAAGACCGATGTCCTTTCCAATTGGACGACAGGAGCATAAATAAAATTTGATCAATGACAATATCCTCTTTAATTTCTTCGGATAGGTCACTCACCAAATTTGAAAATGGAGTCACCGGTGGTAATTGAAACCACAACCTCTACGATACCAATGTAGTGTTCTGCCACTTGAACTACGGCGACATATAAAGTGAGGAAGACGAGGGAATTGAACCCTCAGGACCCTTACGAGCCCAACTGTTTAGCAAACAGTCACACCTCACCAATCTGTGTCGGCCTTCCATATTTAAAATTTAATCCTACGACCTTTTAACCAGCCATTATCTAAATGTTCTTGTAAATTTTCTTTCTTAATTTTAATAGATTTCTTTTCAGTTAATGAATAAATCCAACACGTTCCATACTGAGAATTACCCTTTCCTTTTTGGTGTTTGGAGTTAGCCATACCAACTTTACGTTTAGATTCTTCAGTGTGTCGTCTACCAACCCAAGTCGTATATGCTGAATCCCCAGCTCTTTGTCTGTATAATTCATGACCACGCTTTATCTTATTGGAATGTTCTTCTTTATATTCAGAATCTTTAAATTTTTCAGCCATGACATCAGCACCCGATTGTCTCCAGTTCTTTATATCGGGATCGTCATTCACATGTGTCCAACTACCACGACCGCCCAATTGAATGTTGTAGGTATCTAACCGAGCGACAAATTCTTCATCAACTAAATCAGTCTCAGTTAACAGAGCCTCATCTTCAGTGTCAAAGTCAAATAGAACTTCTTTATTGAAATTGGATTTTCCGTATTTATCAAAAGCACGTTTCAATATGACACTAGACCCCATATAATTATCATTCACGTCTTTAGTGGAGTGTTTACCTATGTATATTTTATTGTTTATTAAATTCGTTATTTTATATACTAAATGTCGCATACCAATAAATAGTATGAAACTCATATTTTATTGAACTTTTATTGAACTTTTTAAATTGGTAGCGATGATCGGATTCGAACCGACATAATGACGCTATTTTTGAGATAGCCGACTTTACCAATTTGCCCACATCGCCAAGAAAGCATCATTCAGACGATGATGCCATGTCAGCATACTCTTACAGAACTTAATCATGGTAGTTGACTAAAAAAATCATTTGAATGTGCTTAGACGCTAAAGAAGATGTTAGTATAATAACCTACCAACATATATCATATCTAACATTACATTAGATTCGTGTCTCGTTATTACGGACTTGTCAGATACTTTACTTAGTGATATCCCCGCTCCCTTATATATAACACTATATCCTTAGTATCGCTATATACACTCAGTAGCACTTGGGCCATTGCTTCACTCTTTAAAAGATGGCTGCTTTTAAGCCTACTTTTTCAAACGATAAAATGGTGCCCATCCGAGAATTCGAATCCCGATCTTTCGGTTCGTAGCCGAATATTCTATCCATTGAAATAGACAGGCAAAAAATGGCGGAGAGCAGACTATTCGAAAGCCAGACCTTTTACAGCCCCAAGTGTTTTCAAGACACCGCCGGTATCGCCTGTCCGGTTTACTCTCCACATAAAATATTTAAAATGGAGCATCATGTCGGATTCAAACCGACGCCTCAAGGTTGGAAGCCTTGCGTGCTAATCGCTAACACTAATGACGCATGATGAAATTGGGGTACTATACCGGTTATGCTCCGGTCCACTAACTTTCACAGAGTTATATGCTTACTACTACATCAATAGTACCATAAAATTCAAATTGGTACGAGATACAGGATTCGAACCTGTGTAAACCTATTCGGCATCTTGTATGTAAAACAAGCGCTCTGACCAACTGAGCTAATCTCGCATAAAATTAAGGCCCTGTAGGATTTGAACCTACGACATACGGTACCAAAAACCGTCGTTCTACCAACTGAACTAAGAGCCTAAAAATGGTGGATCGTGTGGGCACCGCACCCACCTATTCTCCGTTATGAGCGGAGTACTATCTCTAATTCAGTCTACGATCCAGAAAGTAACGAGATGCGTTATCCGACGAATCGGTTTTGGTGGGTTTGAACCACCTAACATTGCCCTTTTGGGACATCGTATTATCCTAATTTTGTTTTGCTGATTGCATCTCTAAATGGAGTCGTCGGCTGGATTTGCACCAGCACACCACAAGTGGTGACTTCAGGGTTGCAGCCTGTTGCGTTTCTGTTCCGCCACGACGACATAAAATTATCAATGATTCGGATTCTCGTTTCCCACCGAATTCTACTACCATTTTAGACCCACTCTATTCTAAAGTTTTGGAGTTTCACCAAGAAGCGTGCTTATTTATTGAACGTGTATTTACACTACATTGAAAATTGGTAGGCGTAGTCGGAGTCGAACCGACAGACAATCAACACATTTTAAGTATGTTCGCTTTACCTGTTTGCGTATACGCCCTTGAAATTGGTAGCTGTGGAGAGATTTGAACTCTCAATCCCGAAGGCAATAGTTTCTAAAACTACCGTGTATACCATTCCACCACACAGCCATAAATGGAAGGGATAAGTGGAATCGAACCACTGTCTTCTGGGTCAAATCCAGAAATAATTGCCGTTATACCATATCCCCACAAAATGAAGCGCCTACGAGAATCGAACT
>Ga0210003_1000137_pt1 | contig 63123 bp, 49 predicted proteins | sample LantaG_FD_182804 | JGI IMG/M metagenome (GOLD analysis project Ga0210003, IMG submission 182804) | Deep subsurface microbial communities from Baltic Sea to uncover new lineages of life (NeLLi) - Landsort_02402 metaG (SPAdes) (version 2) | ecosystem: Environmental > Aquatic > Marine > Oceanic >... | reverse complement strand
TTTTCTTGAGGTAAATATCAACTGCCTTGAGTGTTTTGGTACGAAACTCCTCAACCGTGACTACATTAACAACCACCAAACGATTTGTATCAATTCTACGAGACTCTAATAGTGATTTAGTAATTGCAGATTCAGTATCAAAGTACAGACAATACCCATCGGGATGAGTATCAAGAAAGTTCTTAACAACAGCAAGACTGAAGAAAGTTTTTCCCGTAGAAGTTTCACCCGCGATAGCAGTAATTTTATTGCCAGATACACCGCCAAATATGCTACCGGATACAAGAGCATTAAAAATGTATGAACCCGTATCCACATAAGTTTCAGTTTCATCAATCTCTGATGCCAGTTGAATATATTCTCCTCCTATCTCCTTTACAATATCCTTTAGAAAATCCATATCCATTTGTTATCCTGTCATATGTGAGTGTTAATATTTCAATTCTACCACTAAGAAAAGAAAGAATCAAGTGTAACTTTTTTTTCATCAGTCCATCCAATAGCATTTAAAATTACTTTGAGTGGTTCAAGAAATCCTTTTTCAAATTGAGTATCGTAATCAATATAAGAATTTAGACCCAATTCTTTAGGAAAATCTTGAATGAATGAGATGACATTTTCATAAATTGGATTTGGTTTTTTTAAGTAACAATATTTAATTTTTTCTCCATTTTGAATTAAAGAATATTTGTTTGTTAATTTCCTTTCTTTAATGTGGTGATTAAAAAGTAATGCTCCACGAACATTAATCGGAGTCCCTTTACCATAAATTCCATTTGGACACCTAAATTTTTTTATATCAGAAACTGACCGAGGGAATGAAATTTGTTCTGGAGATAACTTATAAAAGTCAGACCTACATTTTTGAATAAAACTTATAACATCATCTTCACTACCATTCATCATTAGTTTTAAAGCACTTTTAATCATCTGACGACAAGGTGCAGGCGTAGAAGATTTAATTGCTTCAATACCCATAATTTTAAGTTTTGGTTCAGTATAACGAACACCTTCGCTATCCCAAACGTTCATAATATAACGTTTCTTAGCGGTCCATATTCCACGATCAGCAATATTCTCTCGCTTCATAACCATCTTTTGGTCATAGGCATTCGTATATTCTGCCAGTTCTTGGTAGCAACTTTCAATATACTTTTCAAGTTCCACCTTACATATCTTATCAAGAAACGAAACAACATTTTCAGTAGTTTTCTCTCTTCCCTTATATATCGTTTCAACCAGAGGGCCCATATGAAGATAAATGGAATCAGTATCAGAAGCAATAACATAATCAACATCCTGAGTTTTAAGAAGTTTATTGAAATATGTATTCATCTTACTTTCAATCCAACGAATAGCAACTTGTCCAGAAAGAGTAATTGCTTCGGCATTTTCTAACTTATAATATCTGAAGTATTGGTTTCCTACACTCCCGTAGGCAGAGTTAAGTGAAATCTTTTTTGACATTTGAATATTATTACATCTTGCAATCTCCTTCTCTAATTCTTTTGTTTTTTTCTTCTCGTACTGTTTTTTTGCATCAATCATCCTATTTTTATATACAACACGATCATTATACATTTTTTCCATGAGTTCCGGAAGAAATCCACGAATGTCCTTGCGGTACATAGCACCATTAGGACACACTGCATAGTCCATGTGCATTTCAAAAGTAAGTTCTTGATTTAAAATCTTATCTACAGTAACAGTTGGATGCCTTTCATCAACAAGAGTTTCTGGACTTATATTATATTGCATCAGAAGATGAGGATATAGACTGTTCAAGTCAAAATTAACAACCCAATCATAAACACCAGGAACAGGTTCTTTTACATAAGCACCAGCATACTTTTCATCCTTTTTAGTTTTAATTTTTTGAGGAATTACAATATTTCTTCTCTTTAGATAATTGTAGATAATTGTATCCCACATTCTGACCTGCGAAAATACATCCTCATAATTAACCTTACCATCATATGCCATAGTAATAGCAAGTTCAATCAGTTTCATTTTGTCTTCCAACCGGTCAACAAGTTCTACGTCAACAATGTTATACTCTACAAATTTTTGCCACCCCTTAGTATAAAAGTCCTTAAAAGTATCAAACTCGGAGTGGTCAAGTTTTTTCTGCCCGAGTTCCACTTCGGCAATATAATCCAGACGATATGATTCCTGATTAGAAGTTGCTGGAGACCACTTATAAAGTTTCAAATAATCTAGTTGCGATATCCCACTAATATCATAACAAATTTGTTGACGATTATTTACCCACACTTCATTTTGAGAAACTAACCCCCAAGGAGAAAAACTTTTTGCTCTCTTATCACCAAGAACTCTATTCAATCTTCCACAAATATAAGGAATATCAAAAAATTCAATATTCCACCCAGTTATTACTTCTGGAGTATTATTTTCCCAATAATGAAGAAATGAATTAAGAAGATTATATTCAGATTCACACTCAATATACTTTACATTTTTTTGAGTATTATTAAATGGTCTTGTACCCCAAGTAATAATATTCTTAGTAGTATAATCTTGAATTGTAATTAATAGTATTTCCTCATCACAAGCTTTTGGATCAGGAAATCCATTTTCGGATGTAGTCTCAATATCAAGAGTTACTAATTTAATTTTAGTAATATCAAACTTAATTTCATCTTCTGGATATTTGTCAGATATGTACTGATATACGTATCTTTCGTTTCCATAAATCTTAAAATTTTCTATACCATCATACTTTTCATAAAATCCACGACATTCTTTGACAGATCCAGGTTGAATTGGTTCTACATATTCTCCTTCTAAAGTTTTATACTTTGATTCCTTATTTGATCTTACAAAAAGAGTTGGTGAGTACTCTTCTTTAAACATAACGTGTTCACCATTTTCATAACCACGAACGAGAAATTTATTCCCGATCATCTGTACGTTTGTGTAAAATCTCATTTAATAAGTGACTGATATTTTTCAAGAAGAGTTGGTTTTGGATCCATGATTGTAAGAATTTTTTCAGAACTTACCATAAAAGTATCTTGAGATGTATAATCTGAATTCCAAGGTTCCAAGTAAATATCTGAACTTATAGATGTTTTAAGTTGAAAAGGTTTAACTAATTTACAGTCAGGTTCTCCTAAATCTGCGCCGACTTCTTCAATCTCAGACATGACACACTGTCCATTTAGAAAAATAATAATTTTAATCATTTTTAGTATCCAAAATTAGCGTAGTTTGTTCATAAGTTTTCTTTAGATCGTCTATGGGATCCATTAAACTAACAACCCAATCACACACAATTGGTATTTTAGTATCTTTTGATAATGGTGCCCAATTTAATAATTGGATTGATAGTTTAGTTTTACTATCATTTAAATTAATCTCGTTTTCATCACCTAAAGATTCTACCAATATTCCGCAAGGATTCTCTAAAGAATATCCAATTAGTTTTTGATTAGTATCATCTCCAACTATCATTTCACTAACATTTGAAATTATAGTTTCTCCAGTTCTTAATAATACAAGTTTTACTGTCATACTATATTTAAATATTCATAGTTCTTATTCAGTATATCAAAAAAAATGGGAGGTGTCAACTGGATTTTGCCAGTCACCTCCCTGTAGCAACGATATTTGGGTAGACTTATATATTTAGAGATAATCTTTTCTCTTATGGTGATCTGGAACAATTCTTCCCAACGTAATATTCAAAAGACCATCTTCAAACTCAACAGATCTAACTTCCGTATCATCAGAAAGCGTCCAAGATCTGGTGAAGGATCTCTGCGCTAATCCCTTATGAACATAATTAGATTCTGTCTCCTTATCTTCCTTTTGACCTTCAACAAAAAGTTTTCCATCTTGAGTATAAACAAAAACTTCTTTCTTTCTAAATCCGGCAAGAGCCAATTCAAGTCTTGACTCAACATTACTTATTTGAACAAGATTATATGGAGGATAATTTGAAGTTGTTTCATGGAGGGTAAATAGACGATCAAAATATTCATCCAGTCCAATACTGTTTCTTGTGATCTTATCCATTAGATTAGGAAGATCCGCAGCAGTATACCTTGTAAGATTAGTCATTTTAGTATCTCCTTAAAAAGCGAGGTTTGATTGTGTGGATCCTTTCGGCATCCGTATATAATTATAAGACTTTCATAAAAAAGCGGGATGGTATTTCCCGCACCTTTTTATTCGGTTTCTTGTACTCTTATTTTTTTTCCAATATTATACTTTTGCTCCAGTTCCCATTCCGCTTTTTCTTTAAACGGAAGAACTTTAATTTGATTGAGTGGTGCAATGTCCGCAATTTTTTCAGAATCAACTACTGATATAAGACCCCAATCAGCAAGAAGATGAACAATTCTATTACGTCTTTGAACATCATTCACCGTAAGATTTGCATGTTTGCCATCCAAAGCAAACAATTCCTTAAAGTGTGTAATATAGTAACGACCTTGTTTATGAAGAATATGACAAGATTGATAGAGTTTTTTTTCTTTTCTTGATGCAACACCAATACGTGTCAGAGTTTCCCGAACTTTTAAAAAGTCATCAGGTTCATTCAAAGTAACCTCCACCATCATATTAGGAGACCAGTTTACTTGTGGTTCAATTGTTTGGTTAGTCATTTTGTTCCGCCAGTTTCAAATCGTTGTTTTATGAAGTTTAATTGCGAATTATTTAGAATTTTTAAAGCTTGGATTGCTTTTTCATTATTATATCCATAATAACGTTTTACATTTTCTAAATGTTCCACTTTATTCTTACGGGCCCAGGGAGAAAATCTCTTCCTTTTCCTCAAAGTATTTAGATAAAATGAATATTGCATATCTTTATCTAAGAAAGGATTCATATTCATCTCATTTGCAAAAAGTATGCAATCAATATGTGCAGATAAACATTTATTAATAATATAAGGTGCATAATCTTTTTTTGAAGTGCTGTCTTCTTCCATCAAATTATCTTTAGTAAAATTAATGGAATTTAACCAATCTTTCAATTCATAAGTCATCGTATAATCTCCAAGTTAGATCCAAGTTCCCATAATTCAAGTTCTTTCCTCAAACGGCCTTCTGATTTGAGTTTTTCATATCGTTTAGACGCTTTTACCTTCCACCATTCAATAACTTCTTTAGGTTCATATCCAAATTTAGAAAGATAATATCTTTTTTTTTCAGTCAGAGTTTTTGCATGTTGAATACATAAATTAAATTCACCTAACTTAGAATGTCCCTTTAAGGAATTCCTAATAATAGAAATCATCTTAGTTTGAATCTTTAATTTCTTTGAGGACTTATCCGCTGAAATCAGTCTTTCTCCACCATTTGAAGTATTATTAAACCACCAGAACATTTCTTTAAAATAATCGTCATGGAAGAGTGGAAGAAAATTACTTTCAGTATCTCCTATGTGTCTAATATAAGGTTTAAGACCATCATACATGGATACTCCTTTTGTTGTACCGTATAGTGAAGTTGTTTCAAAGTATTGAAGATTAATTCCATATTTTTTATCAAATTGTCGTTTGAGTTCATTAGAAGATGCCAAAAGAGCAAGAAGTTTGCCACCAAGATAATTGTACCCAAATGGTTGAACAGGAACAATATTAAATCCCATTACAAACTCACTGTTAATTCTAGAAAGTGAAAGAACTTCACCAAAATAATCATTTCTTGGTTTTGAATTAATCGTTGGAGAACCAAAACGGACTACTCCAATTATTCTATTCGTAGTATCTTCAGTTACAATCCACTTCAAAGTTCTACCAGGAATTGCTTCTTCAATAGGATTTGAAGCAGTATCGTTTAAGATCTCAGAATAAAGATCTTGATTATACTTAGAAGTAGTTTTGGGATTAGTATCTACTTTATGAATTGTGAAAGACATTTCATTTGGATGAACATCAAAGTTAGAAAAAATTTCATCTTCAGGCCCAAATAATTTACCAGAAGCATTATCCATCCTACTCTGTTTAACAAACCTAAGATAATCATCAATACGATTAAATTTAGAATAATATTCTATAAATTGATCTGCTGCCCAAATTGCATCTTCAGTGGATAGCATATCAATTTACCAAAAATGTCTTTTCATAATCCAGATATGGTTCTGGTGTAATTAAATAGTTACTAGCAGGTTTTAAATCTTTTTTCCACCATCCCCTACCATAATTAGTTTCAAATAATTCTATATTTGATTCTTGATATATTTTATCCGTAGGTACTTCAACAATTAGATGTCCATTTTTATTTTTAGTAAAACTTTTCAGTTTTTCATTTTCATCGGAAGTAATAAGAATAGTAGTAGATGCAATGATTACATATTCTAAAAATACTTCAAAACTACTCAAAAATATATCTTGCATATCCATAAACATCTGAAGCATTAACTGAGGTCTATAACAATGATCTTTAGTAAATACGAATTCAGAATCATTTCTTTTTAATTCCAAAGCACTTTTACTTATCAATCCAGATGGAACTGATAAAGTATGAATTCTATCATAATTACCGTGAGTGATTGCCCTAACAGTATGTCTATTATTTCTTTTCAATTTCCAATTTTCTTTCTGAGCATTCAGATCTGTGTAGATAATTTCTGCATAATCAATTATTCTATTTTGCCCATTTGTAGTCAATTTTTTAAAATTTTGATTCATAATAAAGTTTTAAATAATGTAGATTAGTGTATATTTGGAAGAAGATTATTTAAATTCTACTTCGCACATTAGTTCAGTAAGACACGCTAGAAGATTTATTTCTTGGTCTGCCACAAAACTTCCCTGATACTGATACTTGGCAATAATAAGAACCGCTGCTGGAATAGATGCGGGAACTAAATTGTCATACAAAGAATCATAAATCTTACGAAGAATTGCAGTTATATCATTATCTAGATTAGAAACAACCCATTTACGAACTTCAGTAAAGTTTTTATCTTTGAGATTTTTAATCAACTCATTTATAGAAATATCAGAAAATGATGCTAAAATTCCAGAGTCAATTTTTCCACTTGTAGAATAACGTTGACATTCGTTAAGAACCCTACGAAAATCGGGAAAGTGTTTGGAGACCAATTCCATAATGACTTTTTGGTCATACTCAATCTTTTCGGAGTTGAGAATAATCTGAAGTCGTTGGAAAAAATTTACTGCAAGTTGTGCTTTTTGTTTTCCTTTAATAGTGAAGTCAATACAAGCACAACGAGAGTGTAGTGGTTCAATAATCTTGTTCTTGTAGTTGCAGGTAAAAATAAATCGGCAGTTATTATAAAATGCTTCAATATTTGCACGTAGAAGCATTTGAACATCGTTGCCAGTATTATCTGCTTCGTCAATAATAATGACTTTATGTTTAGAAGAACCAGTCAAAGACATTGTAGATGCAAAGTTCTTTGCTTGGTTTCGTACAGTATCAAGGAAACGTCCTTCATCAGATCCATTGATAATATAGTAGTCAGCACCAAGTTCATTACAGAGTGCTTTTGCAATAGTTGTCTTACCAATACCCGGAGGACCGGAGAGAAGTAGATTTGGAATCTCACCTTTCTCTACAAACTCTTTAAAGGTTTTTTTAGTGTCATCAGGAAGAATACAGTCATCAATTACTTGAGGGCGATATCTTTCAACCCAAAGGAAATCACTTGTCATAATTTAATTTATCCACGAAGGTTTTCTTTCTGGCATACGAAGATAATTATCTCTAACCCAAATCTTGGTGTTAATGTAATTCTTGTAAGCATCAAAAGTGTCAATAGTTGTGTCCAGTTTAATTTCATCCGGCATAGCACGAGCAAAGGGAGTTACATTAGATATTTTACCTTTCGGAAATATGTAGTACGCTCCTAAGAGAGTATTATAGCACGAATGAGGTTTTCCATATCTCAGATGAAACTCATCACAAAGATTCATTCCGTGCTTGATTAACCAATAGGAATTATCAATTGATTTTGCCACCCACTGGGTACAAGGATGATTGCGAAATGCTCCTTTTTCTGTAGCATATGGTGTGCCATCTTTTTTAGCGAGAGTTCCGTAGTTGTGATACCATTTGGATGCTACAATAGAAAGCATTTGACAGCATTCAAGAGGCATTTTTGTTATATGACGGTCAGGAAGTACAATTGCACTTTCTGCCGGAAAGGGAGATGTGGCAAAGATGTTCATAATAAAGTAATGTTTAAATCACCCGAAAGTACTATCAGGTTCAAGAGCAATCCAATAAGATACCTCAATATTGGTATTCTTAAATTGCGATAGAAATTTTTGCGAAATCACCACTTCATAAGTTCCAGGAAGAATTCTAAGATTTTCAACTTTGTAGTTAAAAGTAAACAAGTCTTCAGTTTCTCCGACAATTAAGGAAAAATCGTTTGAAGTATCATTCTTTTTATCCCTAACAACTAATTTTACAACTCCTGCCTCTCCAACTACAGAAAGATCTGGAAGCTGATATACTGCAGATGCTTTAAGTAAGCGATCTAATTCTTTAGTATCCAAAACAAAGCAAACATCTTTACTAGGAAGATTGATTGATTTGTCTGGAGGAGTAATAATTACATTTGGATCAGCAAAAAAATATTTGGATTTTGACTTACCTTCACGAATTACAACATAATTTTGATTTTCAAAATCAAGTTCAGCACTTTTATGAAGAGAAAGACCATTAAGAAATTGATTAAGGTCGTAGATACCAAAATCCTTAGGCAGATCTTCTTCAATAGTTGCTTCAGCAAGAATGTTTTTCATTACACTAATTGTTTTTAGTGTATTACCTTTTTTGAAGAGAAGTGACTGGTTAATTCCAGAGAAGTTTTTAAGTACAGAGATAGTATTTTCAGAAAATTTCATAATATTTAATTAACGGGAGAATTCAGAGAGACCATTATTTTGACGAGAATAATGCTTATCAAAGTGAAGTAGTAGCATAGCATAGTGAATGACCTTCAGCAAATCTCGTTTGTTGCGGCCGTCCTTATTCCCATAGCGACTACCATACTTGAGGATATTTGATTGACAAAACCCGGCGGCAAGTTTTTTGGCTGCCATCAAATCAATTGTTTGAATGTCTGCGTAATCTTCATCATCTCCACAGTAATGTCCGCTATATGTACTACTTACATAATTTTCAATATCCTTAAGGATTTTATCTTCATTATATTTCCAAAGATGATTTTTTGGTTCGTTCATAGTAGGAGTTTTTGTAAAATCAACATATCCAGAGTGTTCGTTCATAGTCATTTTATACTCAAGTGATTGCCTTTCAGTTTCGGCATTAGAGAAATCCATAATTAAGAGAAGTCATAATTAACCTCTCTCAATTATAACAGATTATTCGGTATCAGTCAATCAAAAAGGATTACCCTCGTTATCTTCTATAATCAGTTCTGGCGTTTCAGAAGGCATCACAAAGTCGGCATCAATCTTGTCGTATAGTTCCAAGAATGCGGTTTTGGTTTCATCATCAAAACGATTTACGCAAACTTGAATTGCCTTTGCCTTATCTTGGAAAATGGCATAGGCACGGACAATATGAACCAAACGACGGGTGCTGATAATTTCATCAATGCCGCCATCATAGAATGTTTTGCGGATGATATCGCCCCAATCGGCAAGCCGCTTACAAAAATCAGAATCGTTCACATTTAATTGTGATGCAACACCTTCAAGAATTTTGACTTCAATAGAAGTGGAAGGATACTGTTGCTCAAAAGTCACTGGAAATCTTTCTAAAAATGCCTCATTCAAAACGTTAGTGCCGATAAAGCGACCATCATCAGAACCCTTACCCTTGGTGTTTGCGGTGGCAATCACATTAAAACCAGAAGCAGGTTTTACGAAGCGTCCAATCTTTTTCAGGAAGACACCTTTACCTTCCAGAACAGACTGAAGACACAGGATTTTATTGGAAGCAAGGTCAATCTCATCAAGAAGCAATACGGCACCACGCTCAAGTGCCTCAATTACAGGGCCATTGTGCCACACCGTTTCACCATTCACAAGGCGAAATCCACCAATAAGATCATCTTCATCAGTTTCTACTGTAACATTTACACGAATCAATTCACGCTTAAGTTGAGAACACGCTTGTTCAACACTAAGCGTTTTACCATTACCCGAAAGACCCGTAATGAATGCAGGATAAAATAGACGGGACTGAATAATTTTTTTAATGTCAGTAAAATTACCAAACTTGACGAAGGTATCATCTTTATCAGGAATAAGGTTTTGGTGAACTTCAGGAAGAACTGCGATATTGTTATAAGAACGCTCAATCTCTTCAACACGCTCTTGAGTCACTTCAAGGTTCCACTTTCCACGACTGGTCTTATGTGGAAGAAGTTTATTACTTACGGTTTGATAGTTAAGACCACGAGAGGCACAAAAACCTCTAAGGTCGCCAGAAGTAATTTCGGGACCATAAAGTTCTTGAATGCTTTCAATAAGTTGCTGGTCGTTCACGGAGGATTTACGAGGCATAATGTAGTTAGGTTGTTTTGTTTAACTGAAGTTATTATACGGCAAAAAAGTAGGTAGTGGAACCATCGGTGGTCAGTTTGCCAACTGGTTCTTCAGAGTTTCAAGGTGCTCCCGACTTACAATTTTGGGAGTATATCCAGGATAAAACTGTTTCACAATCGCAGAAACACCCATCGCAGTAATCGCACTATCACAAATTACACACACCTCTTTGGTGGTGTAATTTACAACGTGTTCAAGTGGAAATTTATATTTCATAGTATCAAGCAATCAACTCCACAAATTTTCCAAGAATCTTTTTATTTAGTTTCTTAGTCTGTAAAGATTTTACAAAAGCAGATTTAATTTGAGTTTTAGTTGCATCTTCTGAAACTTCAAACTCACTATCTTGAGAAAGAGCACTAGAAGACATACCAAAGTATCCAGTATAACCACTATTAGTAATAGTAAAACTTTTACTTTTTTTCCAATCAGTCATTGCTTTCTCATGTTCATTACCATTATATCCACAATACCGTCTGATAAACATAGAGACATCACGGCTTTCCATAATTCTCATACCAATAAAGTTTACATCAGAAAAGTTATCACGAAGATTCCGAAGAAGAGCATCAGTAACTTCATGAGGTTCCTTACCAATATTGTAAGTTGTTCCTAACTTGCGATCACGAATAAAAGTAGTTGAAGGACATACTCTACGATTTCCGATATACGGAATTGAATTATCATAACGTTTAATTTCTGTATGATAATCAAGAGGAGATGATTCACCATCAGTCAGAATCACACACTGAACTTTTTGAACCTTATTAGTTTTTTGAAAATAAGGAATCACAGTATGAAGAGCAATCACACTCTCATTCAGAGGAGTCCCAGAGAGTCCCAGACAAGGAGGATAAGAGAATTCATTATATCCCCTAAACGATGATACAACCCGCCACAGGTTCACCATATGGTCTTCCAGGGTCTTTCCGTTTACAGTACTTGTCAAGAAGTTAAGTAAATTAAATCTTTCATCTACAGCAAACACTCCAGATTTTTTCACATAATGAGGTTGAGGATAAATTGGTTTATTGTTTTCATCATAAGAAACTCGCATCCAATCACCAGTGAAGGCATAAACTTCAAAAGGAATTGAAACCTTCTTACAAAACCAAACCAAATTATAAAGTTGTTTAATTGTATCCAACATTACACTTGCCATTGATCCACTCCAATCCAGAATAAAAATCAATCCATGATTTTTTCCATCAGAAAAAGTTGTTACTTTTCGGAAAATATCATCATTAAATTTATAAGTATGAAGTTTAGAGCAATCTAAAGAACCTGTACGAGCAGTTGTTGCCCTAGCATAAGAATCTGCAGCCTTTTTACACTCAAACTCTTTGACAAGATAATTAACTTCTTTTTGAGCAGATTTTTTAAACTTTTTATACATGGAATCACACTCTTCAAAAATATTATGATTATTGATGTGGTTACACTTTATAGAATCTTCATCATAGAATAATTGTTGATTACGAAAACATTCTTCAATATAAGAGTGAATTTCTTTATTATTGACAATAACTGTTTCTGGGTTTAAAGAAGGATTTTCAATATAACAATTTTCATAACCAGTTTTACTTACAAGACTCTCAATTGATTTTTGAAGAGAATCTATTGTTTTAACTTCAGGTTCCTTTTTTTCATCTTCAATAGGTGATGCAGTTCCTCCCATTTGCGTTGATTTATCGGAGGAATTATCCTCATAAGAAGATTCTTGAGTACGACTTTTGCCGTTCATATCTTCCTGATCTCCATCATCTGACATCTCAGTTTGTTGATCTAGAGGTAATTGATTTCCTGAAGTACTTTGTTGATGTGAATCAATTTCTGGAAGTTTTGATTCTTCTTCTTGTTTGCAATATTCGTATAATTTTTTGGAGGCGGTGATAGTATCCTCAAAGGTTTCTGCAATTGCAATCTCATGCACAATTTCTTGTTCAGTTTGATTAAACTCAATCTCAATAAAGTTTCCAACTTTGAAATATAGATTCACTCGGTCGGCAAGATTCATTGCAGAAATATCTTCATCTTCAAGAGAAAAGAAGTCTTCCTCATGTAGTTCTTTATAAGCACTGTAGAAGGTCTTTGAGAGACCCATATAGCGACGTTTGATAAGTTTCTCTACACGAGCATCTTCAACGATATTTACAAACTGGTGAGGCACTCCCAGGGAGGTCATATCCTCATCAGGTGTATAAAGTGCGTGTGATACTTCATGAGCAACGAGCATATCATAAACTACATTACTTGCCTTCTCCCACATAGGAAGCGTGAGAACCCGAGTGTGAACGTTAAAACAAGCAGTATCAACTTTCTTGTGCTCTACAATAAGGTCTTCTGTTGCAAGAAGACGGGCAAGCATTCCCTTGATTTCAAAATTGACTGGCATTTGGTTTTGTGTGATATGAGACTAGTATACAAAAAAACCTCCTCTTTTGGAGGAGGTGTTGTGACGCTTTTTAAACTGGGCCAATCGTGCTCTTGCTTGTCGGAGTGCTTGCGGTTTCAATTTTCGCTTCTGCTCCTTCTTAGAGTGGTGGAATCGGTTTGGGACTTGCATCGGTCTTAAGAGTTTGAAGTATTTATAGTATATACGAAAAATTCTTCCTCTTCTCCACCCTTATGACACTTCCAAATTTGTCCTCCAACCCACTCTTATGAGAAATCACAAATATATTAGCATCACTAATAACATAACGAATAATTTTCAAAAATTCTTCAGTACCAGAACCATCTAAAGAACTATCAAAAACCTCATCAAAAATAATTAGGTTACAAGACACAGAATTCTTCAACTTTGCTACTTCTCTCCAGGCAAACAATAGAGCAAGATTGATTCTAGACTTTTCACCTTCACTAAATGAACTATAAGAAAAATCTTCATAAACAGGAGATTTTACACTTTCATTAAACTCTTCATCCAAAGTAAAATTAATATAAAAATCCATCATCTGTAGATAACGATTGATTTGTTGATTAATCAATGGAAGATATTTTTTAATAATCTTTGATTTAACACCATTATCTTTAAGAAGAGAATATGCAAAATCATGATATGTAATTATGTCTTTTTTGGAAGATAATTCATCAAAAGTATTTTTAAGAGTTTCTGTATATCCTTTTAATTTTTCATGTTCAGTATTTTTGTTTTCAAGTTGTTCGGTAATTGTTTGAATTTCTGATTCAAAATCGCAGATTTGTCTTTGATGACTAGAGATGCGAGTATTATTGTGAGAAATTTCATTTGATAATTTTGATACTTCCTTTGAAAGAATAAGAAATTCATTTTCCCTTTCTTCCTCATCTTGAATTACTTGTTCAAGTTCATTATAACCATCACGAAGTTCTTTTGATTTCTTTTCGGCGTCACTAATTTTATTTAATCTAAAATTTTCACCAATTTCTTGAGTGCAAGTAGGGCATACCGTATTCTCTTTGAAAAATTTATGCTCTGTAGTAATCGTTGATACTTTCTGTGAGATTTTACCTTTTAGATTTCCAAGTTTTTTTAATTTAACAGAAGCATCACTGACTTCCTTAAGATTCTTATTCAGAGAAAACACATTCTCTTCAAGAATTGAATTTTCATTCATATAAACTTCAACTTCACTCATTAAAGTATTAATCTTACTTTTTCTATTCTTAATATTATCCTTTCCGCGAGTTTCAAGTTCATCAATAAAGTTTTTTTGCATTTCAACTTTATCTTTGAGTGATTGCTTTTTCAAATCAAGAGTTTTTATCTCATCTTTAATTTGACGAATTTTATCTTTAATAATTGTATTCATAGATGAGAAGATTTTAATATCAAGTAAATCTTCAATTACTTCTCTGCGATGTGCCGAAGAAAGTTGCATAAAAGGAACAAAATTACTACTACCAATAATCACGATCTGAGTAAAAGCTCTATAGTTCATTTTGAGAACTGATTGCTCAAACCACTTTTGCTGATCCACTGTGGAAGAATTTTGATCCAACAAAGAATCATTACGATAAATTTCAAAAATATTTGGTTTAATTCCCCTACGAATTTTATAAGAAGTTGTCGCAATCTTGAATTCAATTTCCACAAGGCAATCCCGCTCATTAGTAGAGTTAATTATTTGAGGTTTATTAATTCCGCGAAATGACTTGCCATAAAGAACAAAAGTAAGAGCATCAAGAAGTGTGGTTTTTCCTGCACCATTTAATCCAACAATTAGAGTTGTTGAAGATTTTTTGAAATCAACTTCACTAAATTGATTTCCAACACTTAAAAAGTTTTTAAATCTTATTTTTTCAAAATCAATCATTTTTAAATAAATTCAGTATCTTCTTGTTGAGGTGGAATTACAATATCATTTGGAGTAAAAATTCTATACTCATAATCACGCATTTCACAAGCTTTTATAACAACTTTTTCTTCAACTTCAACTACATCCATTTTAGGATAATCTTCTTCTTCCAACAGCATTGCAAATCTAACAGCATCATCCTTATCCTCAAATATGTAAAGAACATGATTTCCAAACTCATCTATGGCAGCGTAAGCACCTGCATCTTCTTTTTCATCAAGAGTTATGAGATACATTATATCATTTCTAATGCTTCTTTATATACTTCTTCAAGTATATTAGTTATAGTAGTTTTATTCAGTTCACATTCACTTTCAGTAACATACCTTTGAAGAATTGAAAAAGTATCTTCAGATTCAAATGCCTCAAACTCCTCAACGTTTACAATTTGGAAATTTTCAACAATTTTAATTTCAGCAATATTTGCACTATAAAGTTTATCTATAAATCGTTCATATTGTTTTGTGTCTGTTTTTTTACGAACAATTACACGGACAATTTTATTTTCATATTCTCTCACATCAAATGTCTGATATGGAGTATCCTCATAGTATATGTTATAGAACATGCGATAAGGATTATCTATATGAAAGTGTTCTAATGTTTCGGTATCAAAAATAGTAAATCCACGAGTATCATTTACATCACTCCAGTATATTTCGTAAGGATTGCCCAGATAGAATACAGTTCCATTATCAGAACGAGTATGGTAATGACCAGAAAATACCTTTTTGAAGTTTGAAAAAAGATTCGCTTCCAGTCCATGTTCTTCCATTATTAGATTTTTATTTACTTTAAAACCCTGAAGTTCAAGGTGTCCCATCACAACTTTTGCTTTAGTGTTCTTAATTAATTTAAATGACTTATCTTGATTCTCAGAATTGATCCAAGGAAGGAGAAGAATATTTAACCCTCCAATATTAACTTCAGTTGGTTCAGAATAAGTTTTGATATTCTGATAATCTTTAAGCAAAAGTTCAGGAGAATTTATTTTATTAGAATTTTTAAAGTAAACATCATGATTTCCTGTAATTAAATGAACCTTATATTTTAAAAATGGTTCAAGAACAACTTTACGAGTCCAATCAAGTCCAACAAAATCAATTGACTTACGACTATCAAAAGCATCTCCCATATGAATAATAGTATCAATCCCATACTGTTCCAGCGTTGGGAAAAAAACATTATTATAGAATTTCTCAAAATAATCTTGAAATAATCTTGAAGACTTTCTGGCGGACCAATGAGTGTCTGTAATTACGGCTACACGCATAATCAAGAATTCATTTTTATGTGAACATTTTCCTTAATAGAATTATAGTCGGAATAATTGCCTCCGTCAATATGGTTGTCATCTGTAAATACTTCATCAAATCCAGTTCTTTCAAGAATTTTATTTTTAATTTCTAATTGCCTCTTCTCCTTTCCAATTCTACGAATAAATGCATAGTGAATAATTTGAGTAAAATAGGCAAAGGGATTTTGTGATCTTTCTGGATTAAAATTATGTAAATATTGAATGCAATTTTCTATACCATCAGAAATCATATCATCTTTAAACATATAATTTACAAAATTAGGTTTAAATGATAAATGAGTTGCAATTTTAAGAATACATTCTCCAATATAATTTGGTATTGGTGGTTTGTTTGGACTAGTCCATTTTTTCAATTGCTCTTCAGTAATACCAGGTATTTCTTTTTCTGCTATTTCTCTTACTTTTTTTCTATACTGAACAAGTGCTTCCAAAAACTCTTTGTTATTTACATAGTGAACTGATCTTTTTCTTTTAGTCATTACTGCTGTTGAAATCATAAGAAGTGCTAATTTATTATATAGATATTATAGCACTTAATTATTGAAATCACAACCACTTGACACATCTATAGAATATCCGTATAATAGGCTTGTTGGTTTTGAGAGTCAGCTTTAGCTTCTATATTAATAAATTAAATACAATATAGGATATGTTTCCGAAGGAAACCATCACGAAGTGATGTCTATGAATTCTTAAATATTTTTTCTAGTAAATCTTTAGCATCATTTACATTTGCTAAGTACCCCATTTTTCTTGATATATTAGGTCTATTATTCTTCATGTCTCCAACTTGTTGAACAAAAGATTGATGAAGCATAATCATCTCAATATCATTAGTTTCACATATAGTAATAATATCATCCATTTTTATTACAAACATATCTTCCGTTGTTGTTTTCATCCAAGGTTCTATCTTATATCCCATAGATCCATTACGACCTGACATATGTGTAACCATAATTGGATTAGTAACAATTAAAATTATTTTATGTTCCTCATCATGTGGAAGAACTCTTGCAAAGATTTCTTCTCCAGTTTTTAATTTGATTGATGCATAAAAATCTTCTTCCATCTTATTCTTTTAAGTTGATTGTTATTATTTCGTAATTAAAATCTTCTTCTGTATAAATTTTAACTCTCTCTATAAAATGATTTAAAGTATAATTTTTTCTTGAATTATAAGTACAGTCATCTGAAATATCATAAAGAGTTGCTTTATCTTTATTATCTCCTTTTCTTAGAACTCTTCCAATAGATTGAAGATTGCGAATTCTTGATTTACTCGGAGAAGCAAAGATGACATTATGAAGATTTTTAATAGAAATACCAGTACTGAACACACCATAAGAAGCAACAATTATTGCATTATTTTCTCTTTCAGTAATTTCTCTTACTTGCTCTCTTTCTTGAACATTAACTCCACCGTGTACAAAGAATACCTTACGCTTATCATCACTATCGCTATTTATGAGTTCATATAATGGCAATCCATGAGTTTCTACGCGAGAAAATAAAACTAGGGTATTACCTTTAAGATCTAAAGTTAAATTTTTTATAAAATTATTTCTTTTTTGATTAGTAATAAGAAATTGTATTTCATCTTCATATTTATCAAATTTTTGTGGATTGTGTTTTAATACTAGACAATGAATATCTAATTGAGATGCTCTTCCCTTTTCAATTAATTCTTTAGTCCCTACTGCTTTATAAGGAGGACCAAATAATCCAGAAATAACCCACTCATGAGTTTGAGAATCTTTACCTCCATTAGATAATGTCCCGGTAAATCCAAAACGATATTTAGCATTATGAGATTTTTTCATAATCTCAATAAGACTTTTACTTTTACATCCGTGACACTCATCAACAATCACACAATCATAGTCTTCAAAAAAAGATTTATCTAAACGGTGAATTCCTTGCCATGTAGATAAAGTAATGGGTGAATTGTTAGTTTTCTCTTGTCCAGAATAAATCATATGACAATGATTTTCTGGATCCCAACCATACTCAGACCAATCTTTAAACATTTGATGAATTAAAGATGTTGTGGGAAATACAACTAATATTTTTAATCCTTTTGTCGCATAATATCTTACAAGGGCATATATCATATAAGATTTGCCAGAAGATGTTGCAGATATAACGGTTTTTCTATTATATCTCAAGCACTCATAAACAGCATTTATTTGATAATCATATGGAGTGAAGTTACAGATATAACTCATGTAACCTTTGACACCTTCTTCACTTATTTCATCATTTATTTCAAAAGGTAACCCATAATACTTATTATCACGAAACTCATAACTATAATTATGAATTTTTATTTTTGCTATAATCCTATCTAAAAGTCCTGCATATATTTCTCCAGTTGTAGTACTTAGTAAATTAATTTCACCATTCCACCTCTTTCCTCTATACTGTGGCATAAATTTTGCCGATTCCACAGTAAAACTAAAGTATGGTGCCAATTCATATAAAATATGAGGTTCACATTCCAATTTAATGAAAACCTCATTCTTCTTAGATATGATTATGTCACTCATAAAATAATTAAGTTCTTATGAGTATTTATTGCCTCACCCTAAACCACTTGCAAATCTTTGATAATCTATGCTATTTTTAATTTGGTAAGTTCTATTGTGAATCATCTTCAAAATATCTTGAAGATAACTTAACATTACATCATAATATTCCACTTTTAAGGATGCTTGAGAAAGACTTTCATCTGCATCCATATATTTTTGAAGTGTGTCTTTATCCCTTATTTTTTTAGGAAAAGGATTCTCTATGTAAACATCAGGATCTGCTTTTCCTGTGTAGTACTCATATTTTTGATGCCTTATATTTCTTTTTTGTTGCTCTGATTTCTTTTTAAGAAGTATGATATTATTATACATATCATAATATCTTGCATGAAGAACCGGAATATTTAAAGATTCTGTATGTAAATTATCTGGATCTATTATTGAATCTCTTTCCCACATTTCTTGTATTTTTTCAAGATTTATCACAAATCATTACCTCGTTTATCAACTATATTATACATACTATACTTGAAAGATACTTCTGCTGTAAAGTATTCTATATCTTCACTGGTAGCATCAAAATCCAAAGAACTCAACGAATATGGAAACATATCTTTAAATATTACTTTAAAATTTAAATTTTTATTACTATTTAAAACTTCAAGTGTCCCATCTGAATAAATGTTTTCCATACTATTTTGTTTATTATACACTCCTTTAGTATTATTTTGAAGATCATATATTTGCTGTAAAGATTCTGGAAATCCCAATCCTCTTAACCAATTTTGAATTTCCATGTAATTTTGCAAATTTTCATCAACAAGAAATCGTAGAGTTAAGTCTTCAAATTCCATTTTATCACCAGGAACTGGAATATCCCTGAGATAATTTGGTTGAACAGTTGTTCCTAAATCTAGTCTAGGTATATTTCCAGTATTTGCAAAAAATGCTACCTTAGGTGATTTGTTGAGAACAAATTTAAACCCAGTAGGGGATAAAAAATTTCTATTTTGTACTTGATTATCAAATAAATTTTTGGTCATTTTTTTAACTATTTAGATTTATTAAATAAAAAAAAAGACCTCCCGAAGGAGATCTTTGATTATGTGAGAAAAACTTACATCAAATTTTTGACCTGCACTCTTCTGTAGTAACGGTTTGCGTTGACTTGAAGACGCCCAAGCCCTTGCTCAAGACCCTCAGCGAATGGATTAGCGACCATACCGTAGCGGGTCTTAAATCCGATTTTTGGTTGGAAGGTATTCTCGCCAACGGCACGAACCATTTGGAGAGGAACATAAGGACAATAGAATAGTCCAGCATCATAAGGTGAAGAACCCTTATAACCAACAACGTAGTACTGATTAGCACTTACGTTTGCAGAATATGGGTCAATATATACGCGGAATTTGCCCATGAGAACGCCAGCAAATGTATTACCGGTGTCGTCTACATTGAGGTTAGCATTAAGAGCAGGAGTATAGTCTAGGACTCCAGCCATGGTTAGTGCTGAAGCAACGTCAGCAGAACACATGATTACGTTGCCCTTTCCTCTACGAGTTCTTTGTGCGATTGCGTTAGCATCACGCTCAATTTGGAAAAGAAGACCCTTAAACTTCTCAACTGACCAACGACCGTTAGAGTCAACATCAAGGTCAAATATACCCTGAGTGGCAACGTTAGCGGCAGCGCCCTGTTCAGCGACCTTATAGATGGTTCTGATGACCTCACGGTTGATCTCAGCAAGAATCTCGGTTGAGAGAATATTTGCGAGTTCCGCTTCAGCATTAAGACCATGAATTGCCTTAAGGTCTTGAGCGAGTTCAAGACTGTATTCTGCTTTTAGTGCTCTTGACTTGGCTTCAACGAGTACTTTCTCAATTGAGAAAGCCATTTCGTTGAACTGACCAGCACCCGCACCGAGATTTTCAGAATCTCCGGTTACCATACCTTGACCAACATTATATGCTAGTGAAGATGCAGCGCCTACGGGATTAAGAAGACCTGGATTGGTTGAAGTACCTTGAGCAGTAGTACCCATACCGGAAACTGCATCAGTAAATCCTGCAGTGCGGTTGAGACTAGCACTCTGACCAGAGAATGCAGTGTTTACTTCATCAAAGAAAGTTTCTGCGCCCTGTTGATCATTATACTTGGCTCTCATTGCAAAGATAAGTCCAGTTGGACCTGTCATTGGTTGAACGCCAGCAAGATCATACGCAACCAAATTAGGCATTGCGCGTCTAATTAGGGAAATTAGAACGGGATCAAAACCTGCAACTGGACCACCAGCATCAGCACTACCAGTAAATCCACCAGTACCGGCAGAATTAGTTGGAGATTCAGTTAATAGTCCGCCGTGCGAAAAGGCAGTTTGATCTCTTAAAAATTGTTCTTGGTTTTCTAGCAGGACTGCGGTTACAGCCTTTCTGTGAGAATCTCTGATTGGATCGAGACCTTCAAAATTCAGAAGGGGTGCCCATTTTGCCTGCAGATGTTCAGATTGGAACATTTGCTTTTACCTCGTTAAAAGTGTGTTTGTTTGTTTGATTTAATGTTAAATTCAGCGTTTTGCAACTGTTGAAAGTGTTCTTAAATATGCATTCATTGAATCTGAGTGATACTCAGGTACAACATCAACACCTTCAGAAAGTGTTTCTACTGTTGCCGTTGAAGAAACTATTCTTGAAGGAAAATATGATTCCTTCAATGTCTCCAATTTTTCACGATATTCTGACTCACTTTCAAACTCAACACTTTCGGCAAGTGAAGCAAGTTTTTCTTTCTGAGTGGTCGCAAGACCTTCAGAAATTGAATTGAAAATTCTATCAGCAACAGACTCTGAGAGTCTCTTATTTAAATGAATGTTCTTTTCAATTTGCTCGTTGAGTTTAGTCTCCATATCATCAAGTTTTTCTACCATGCTCTCAAGCACATTATATTTTTCTTCAGGGATTGATACATAATGTTCTTCAAAAAGTTGCTTGAGTCCACCAAGGAATGATTCAGTGAGTTCTTCCTTGAGTCCTGTTTCAATAGCAAGAGCGTTTTCATCTACCCACTCTTCAGAAACATATTCTAGATAAGCATCTAGACGCTCTTCTAATTGTTCTTTAATTGCTTGAACTTCTTCTACAAGTCTCTCTTCGTATTGAACTTCAAGTGACTCACGAATTTGATTTACTTTTGAGCGAAGAGCAGACTCAAAAATCACTCTTGCTTTCTCTTGGAATTCTTCGGAAAGATCTTCTCCGTAAAGTAGAGCGTTGACATCTTCTTCAATGTCAAACTCTTCTTTCACTGCATCTTCGTCTTCATCTTCCTCATCGTCGTCATCATCTTCATCATCTTTTTCTTTATTAGACTTTTTCTTATCATCTTCATCTTCTTCAGAAATTAAATCTTCATCTTCAGAATCTTCTTCTGAAATTAGATCTTCATCATCAATTTCCTCTTCTTCCTTTACGGCATCAGATTTCTTAAGACCCTTCATAGGATCGGCAGGTTTAGCACCTTTATTTACTACATCCTTAACCTGCTTAAGACCTGAACCAGCATCTTTAAGTTTTGCTGAATCATCATCGGACTTATAATTTTCTGGTGTAGGACCACCTAAGTCTTCCCAACTGCCAGTCTGACCATCGGGAATACCTGTAGTAAGCTTCTGCATAGGATCTGCTGATTTAGCGTTGGCATTCACAGCAGTTTTGGATTGCTTTGTGCCTACTTCCATTTCCTGTAAGTTTTTACCACGAGACATTTGAAACTCTCCGTTTAACCTTTGTTAATTAACTATATTTATTTATAATTTAAAAAATTACAATGAATTTAAGAAATCGTTAAATAGATTTAATTTGTTTTCTTCTAATTGTTTAGAATCAACTAGAGTGTTAATTCTTTTCTGTATTCTTAAAACTTTTTGCTCTAGAATACCATTATTCCATACCCACTCAACACCTTCCATAATTCCAGATACAAATGCATCCGGAGCAGAAGGATCTGCAACAATATCGGCGGCGGTGGCAAGCATAAAATCCTCACCAACTTCTTTATATCCTTTATTGTTCTCTCTTAATGAACCAATACCACGAGAAGAAACACCAAGGCACACTCCATCATTAAGAAGTGATTCTGCAATTTTACCCATAGGAGTTGATAAAATTTGTGCCTTTCCAATCCAAGTATTGCCTTTTTGTTCAAGGCAAACAATTTTATGTGAAACACGATCTAAATTTACAGTAGGACCATCAGGATGTCCTAGTTCACCAAGAGCACGACCTTTTTGAATATAATTTTCATTATAACGTTTTACTTCTCTTTCCATAATAGAAAACGGATACATTCTTCCATTTCTATTTACGCATTCTGATTGTAAAAAAGGTCCTGTTATATAAAGTCTTTTGTTACCACCAGTTCCTTCAGTGAGAACTTCAACCTTTTCTATTTCTTCGGTGATTAGTTTCATTTTAAACTTTACAGTCTTTTATTATATATTTATTATTATTGATAAATTGGATTATTATTTTCATCATGCCTTTGATATGAATCAATAACTGCAACTGGATTATTATTTTCATCATGGCGTACATAAGATGAAGAAATACCAACTTGATTACTTTCATCATGACGCACATAATCTCCATTCCAATCATAATAAGTTATAGTACTCCAACCCTCATTCCCACTAAATTGAGTTCTTGCTATTGATATTGGTTGAGAAGATACCTGTTGATTATTTTGGTCGTGCTTTATATACATTTTAAATATCTAAATTTTCATTTAGTGGACATTTAATTTAACTAACTTTCTTCTGTTTGGTCGTCAGAAAATAATGATGCAGCAACTGCTGGTCTAAAAGAATCTATTTTTTCTGCTGATTTAGCAAATAAAATTTCTTTAATCTTATCACTTACACTTGATGGTGATTCATCGGTCATAATCATATCCATTAATTCGTCCATAAAAGTTAAAAAACAACTATAAGGTATTTAGTGTATTATTTAGTAGGAGCATTTACAGCAGAGTCATCTAATTGAGGTTCAATGGGAATTTTTCCAGATTCTCCTTTAATATTATCACCGGTATTCTGTGTAGGAATGGGAAGACCAGTTTCTGGATCTATTGGTGCATTTGGATCAGGAATAATTCCATTTTCAATTTCTTTTTGTATAAGAATATCTTGCTCAATAATTTCTTCATCAGTTTGACGAAGAATTTTTCTTCTTATATAATCTTGGGAATAATACTTTCCAATATAAGGTTCAGCAGTAGCGGCCATATTTAATCTTTCTGTCATTAACTCAGCGTCTTTAAGTTCAGAAAAATGATTATCATAAAGAAAATCAAATTGTATATGTTCACTCATTATCTTCCAGTCTTCTGGAGTAATAATATTTTTTAAGATAAGTTGAGTTTTTAGCATATCTGCAAACATTGCAGAAAATCTTTTTCTCAATCTACCGACAAATTTAGTAAATTTTAATTCATCTCTTAAAATTTCTGATGATCTTCCTAAATTAAACCCACCTTCACCACCAATTCTGGTAACTGGAACATTCAAAGAACGATAAAGTTTTTCTTGAAAATAATTAATATCAGTAATTTCTCCAAGATTTTGTCCCCCAGGAAGAGTAGTAATTTCGGTTCCTCTACCACCTTCGCGTCTAGGCAACCAAAAATCTTCCAACATACTCATAAATTTTTTATCATCACGAATTTCCCCGGTGCTTGCATCATATACAAGTTTATTACGATATCGCATCATAACATCACGAAGATATTGTTCTGCTTTTACTTTTGGAAGATTTCCTACATCAATATAAAAAATTCTTCTTTCAGGTGCTCTTGAAAGTCTATAAATCACCAAAGAATCTTCAATCATCCGAAGTTGATTGAGTGATTTAATTGCCTTGTGTAAATATGATAAAACTGTATTTTTATTTCTATCAACTAATCCGGAAGTGCAATAAGTAATTGCATCTTTTGCAATTCTTATACCACCAGAATTATTATTACCTCCTGAAATATTTCCCATAATACCAGCAGTATTATAATATCCTTTAGGATTATAAACAAAATATTCTTCTATTTCAGGAAAAGAATATTCCATAGGATCATTTAAATTTTTATTTGAGATATTTAATTCATCTTTGTTTGTCTTTTTTTTCTGCCTTACATAGCGCATTTTCATTGCATCTATATAACGCAATTCTTTAATTCCTTCATGTGGTTTCTTAAAATCAATTATTTTATGATAATATAATCTTCCATCAGTATACCAATTTCTATATATTTCATGAGATTTTTTATCAAAATCCAATAATTCTAGTATATATTTAAATTCTTCTCTTATTTTTCTTTTAATGCCATCACTCGCATTTAAGTTAGAAAGTTCTATTTGAATTGGAGAATCGTTAGTATCTGATACAATTGCTTCATTTACAATATCTTCAATAGCACTATCAACTTCAGGATGAAGTGCCATTTCTCGGTATCGCTTCATCATATCAAATTCAGTTTTGTAGACACCTTCTATGTCTAAATGAGTACCAAAAAATCCACTTGTTAAATAATGGTCAACCCCGTCCTCATTATTGGGAGGTACGGGGGAAACCGCAGATGGAGTTAGTGGTGCATCATCTTCAATAGAAAATCCAAATAATTTTGCCATAATTTAAGTTTACTATATTCGTTCTATTTATTAAGCACCTCGGCGCTCTGGATAAAGGTAGTTGACTTGAAACTCTACTGTGAATTCTTCAATCGTATCGCTAGTATCATACGAGAGGTCAATTTGGGATATATTTGTTGGGAAAATATCAACAAATTTATATTGAGCAAGAATAGGTGCGTTTGGATTTGAGTTAGAAGAAGTTTGTCTTCTTGAACGTGCTCTTCCAAGTTGATATACAGTAGCATTGCCCATATAAGAAGCTGGATTTGTCAAACCTGAATGATTTTCATATTGAGCGACATTTTGCATCCATGCTTCAAATGATCTTCTACTAGTAAAATCTTCGTCATTAATTACAGTAACTGTCCAAGTATCAAATGTTCTATCTCCAGCAACTTTTAATATTCTTCCTCTAAATGGAACATCTATCGGAGCAATATTTGATGCTGGTAATGCAGCTGCTTTACATAAAAATCTAAACTTATTTATATCAAATCTTGAATTTCCACCATCTCTCTGAATAGATAAACCCGGAGTTAATGGTGGAAATGTAACAGCGACCTCAAATAGGTTGGGTCTTGCACCTCCACCAGAAAGCTTAGATTTAAAAGATGAAATTCCTCTAGTTGGGATTGTTGCCATTTTAGGTTCCTCCTTTTGTTATTAGTTAATAAAATTAAACGTTTCCAGCAACTTCTTCAAAACTCACACCTGTTCTAGTTGCAACAAAAGTAAGGGTGACATAATTAATTGATCTGGTAGGTTTAAGAAATATGTCAGCTCTAAATTCATTATTATCAATTACATCCGGAGTATTATTGGATTCATCGCAAATAACGCTAAAATCAAATATTCCACGCTTTGCCTGAACATCGCGTAAGTATGGTTCTACAATATTTACAAAATTTGATCTTGTAATTTCATCATTAAATTCAAATAGTTGTTCGTGTGCAGATCTTTCTAGAGCCTGCTCTACAGTTAAGAAAAGTCTGCGAACGTTAATCCTGTCAAATGCCGATGCATAACCAAGAGCTGTTTTATCACCAAAAAGAATAAATCCGGAACCAGTTTGGTTTATAATTGGATTAATTCTATTAGAATAAAGTAAATCTCTTTCGGATTTATTTGGATTATATGCAAGTTTTATTGCATTATTTAATACTCCTCTTTGTTGTCCAGCTGGAGAGAACCAAGGATAAGAATTTAAGTTTGTTCTTGCCATCAATCCAGCAACATCAGCATTGCAAGGAATATATGCAAATTTATTCCTAAACCTATCGTAAGTGTATTTATATCCACTATCAAAAACGGCATATGATGAAGAAGATAATTGAGTAAAAAATCTAATAATATTGTTTGTTTGAATGTCTGAATTTAAGACGTCTACAACACCGGTTTTATATGGAGAAATTACTGCAATACAATCTTTCCTTGAATTTGCAATGGAAATTAAATAATTAGCCTTTGCTTGAGATTGAGATTCTGATACAAGACTTGGACCATAGATAAGAAAATCAACTTCAATTTCATCTTTATTTGAAAACAAACTATAACCATTAACTAAAGATGATAGAGTTGCTGTTCCAGATCCATAATCAACACCACCTAAAAGATTATAAGTTTTATTACCAATTGAATTGAACACAATTCCCTGGGCATTTCTTCCCCAAATTCCATCAGAAATAGTTAAAGGAGTAAATCCTACAGAAAATCCACCAACGGTTGGGGAAGTTCCTTGCACTGAATCTGAATCTGAAGATGGATTTGCGCCAGCGTAAATATAGTTTGAATAAGTTGCAAGATAATCTTTATACCATATTTTGATAGGTGAGTCAACTGCAGAAACTGCGTCTCTTGACTTTGATAGACTTAAATGTTTCTCTAAAATATTTCCTTGTATTCCACTTACTTTCCCATCATCATCAATTATTGCAATATGTAATGCATCATTTCTACCACTTCTTTGTAATGAATAATCTGTTGTTCTTGGTTTATCTGCAATTGATCTCCAAAAAATAGTAGAATTTGTTAAACCTAAAGTTTGCTGATTGTACCAATCAAATATAGATTCAACAGTTAAAATTGTTGGTTGAGAAATGTCAGTAACTGTTATTTCTATTGCATCTTGATCAATAATATCAGTTACAGTTAGAGTAACATCGTCAGTTACATCATCACCACCAACTTCAGAACCTAAAATTGTAATTGTGTCTCCAACTTTATATTTTATCCCACTTTCTTCAATATCAAATAAGGTTATATTTCCATCACCATTTCTTTCAATAGTAAATTCTGCTCCAACTCCAGATCCTGAAGTAGTTCCAGTTAATCCACTATAAGTTGCCGCCGCGCCAACAGTAGTTCCAGATCCAGTAATACCGTCAATATTTCCACCTCCACCAATTAATGATCCTGATATTGTGAATTGGTTACTAATTTGATACCCGGAACCGCCAGCAATTTTTTCTACGGAACTAATTGCCCCACTAGAATTTCTGGTTATAGTAAAAGATGCCTCAGAACCCGAACCACCAACGGTTGTTATTCCAGTATATACTTCATCTGCTTCACTAAGAATTGTTGTGCCATCAGAGAAAGAAAATGTCTCAATAAATCCTAAAACATTTTCTAAACCTATATTAGTACCGGAACTATCCACAAAATAAAGAGTATCTTGAGATTGAATAGATGATGCTGGATCATTTTCAGCATAACCAATTGGATCTTCTACTCCACTATTGGATATTCTTGATATTATTTTTACATCTATTGAACTCTTACTATTTGAAGGATCATTTACTAATCCCGTAATAATTCCTTTTAAGTATCCATCAAAGGTATTTACTACTCCATTTCCCGGTATTTCAAGGTTTAGTGAAGTTGTAACAGCAAGACCCACAGTTATATTTAAACTATTCAAATTTGCTGTACCTAATCCAATAATTTGATCTGCCTTATCGTCAATAAAGCAAACTTTTAAATCATTTCCCCAAGACCCAGGAGTCTTTGCAGAAAAATAAAATGGTTGACCATCATCATCGGAATGATCAAAATTATAATTATCCAGATTTTTTATTTTTAAAACACCTGATGTTGTATTTACTCCTGCATGAGCATTATTTAGAGAAGGATCATCTACTCTCACAGTCTTTAAAATTCCACCATAAGAGAGGTAAGATGAAGCACTCATCCAATACTCATATTGATCACCTATAGACGATGGATCTCCAAAGGTTTTAAGTAATTCCTGTTCTGTGTCTATTTGAATAGGTTCATCTACTGGACCTATAGAAAAAGGACCTGCTATAGCACCAATGTTATCTAAAACATTATCCGCCCTACCTACTGTTAAATCAACTTCCCGAATAAGAACTCCAGGAGATAATTGAGGAGTAGCCATTTTTTGCTCCCTAAACTCATTTTACTAAAAATATTTATACTTTACAAGTTTTTAACGACTATAATCCCACATATATGACATATCACCATATTCATCAGTGAACCATCTATCACCATCTTTATCAACAAAGGTATTTTCTTCGTTTATTCCATCAACTATGAATCCAAACGGTGACATATCTTGATCAACTTGATTTTTTTGTTCTTCATATATTTTTTTTCTTATGTCTTGGTCAGTTAGTTCTTTAAAATAATCTTGAAGAATTAACCAAGAGTACATTACCAAACACATAACTAAGTCATCATTTCGTCCATCTTCTGCCTCAAATGAATTTCCTTTTTGAACAAAAGTAGTTAACTCATTTATTATTTCAAAATCGGTAAATGTTATTTTATTATCTTCAATTAAAGTCTTCAAATTTAAACACCCAACTTTTTTGGTTGTTTTAGACATTTTTACGCCAAGTTGAACTTTTTTTCCGGAAAATCCTTGCCCCAAAATTTGTCCAGCCCTACCTCGCATTGAACTCATGAGTAAATTTGGATATTCTAAGTCATAATGAAGTCCAGCAGCTACTTGATCGCCAACATCATTAACCTCACAAAGAATATATGCTTTATTATATGATAATGCAATTTCTTTTATTATTTGTGGGAATAATATAGGTCTTATCTGATTATTTCTATATTTTGATACTACTTTATGTGGAAATTGTGACACATCAATTACTATAAATGCTGAATAATCTTTTTCAACTCCACGAGCAACATCCACAGTAATTACATAAGTATGATCTTCTTGTGGATCTTCATAAACATCTAATCCAGCACTTGAATTTTTAGGATTGTCAAATACTAATCTATTTAATATTGGACCAGATATAAGAGTATCTGAAGAACCTAAAAATAAACACTCAAATTCTTGTCTCCATTGACTTTCGCTTGTGTTTGCAATAGTAGATCTTTTGAACTCTCCATCTCTTCCTGGAACATCAGTCCAATGAACTTCAATTGGAATATACTCATTTTTTTTCTTTTGAGCGTCATCCCAAAGACGATAAAAATGGTTCATACCGTAAGGAGTACTTACGACAATAACCTTAGATGATTGTCCTGATGTAATTACAGGATAAACTGAACTAAAGAAATTTTCCGCAACAGTATTTGGAACAAACGCAAATTCATCCAAAAAAATAATATTATATGTTCCCCCTCGTATTGATGATGCTGATGTTGAAGCTGCAGTGATTCTTGACTTATTTTCAAGTTCTAAGGATCCCTTGTTCCACGACAAGACGCCTTGTTGCAACCACTTGGGCAAATTCTCATAACCTGTTTGAAGGCGCGTTAGAAGGTCTCTGGCGGTGTTTGCTTTGTTAGCAAGAATAGCAATATTTGTATTATCATTAAATATTGCATAGTGAAGAAGATACGAAACTACGACCGTACTTTTACCAGACTGCCTGGGTAACTTACAAATAGTAAATCTATTTTTGTGAAATGTATTTACCATTTCCTCTTGAAATGAGTACATATCAAAAGATTGTAGTCCGTGATCCAGAGTTACAATTTGAATATATTTTTTGGCAAAGTATACTGGATCTTCAGCACACTTAATCCACTCAAGTACTTGATCTTCTGTAAATTCAATTTTGGTATTCGCTTTCTTGAGAAGTGGATTACCCAGATAATGTTCTTCAGACATAATAAAGTACCAATTTAGTTACATCTCCATCTACGAAGTGCTTTATTTATTCTAGAATCTGGATCTTTTGCAGTTTTTGATGATGTAAGTTTTGATTTCATACCAGACATGCGACTACAAAAAGAAGAACGCCGTTTTGATCTTTTTCCTTTAGGATTCTTTTCAGTTACTGCAGTTTTAAGTTTAGATCCTGGATTTTCTTTTTTATAAGCATTAACTGCTTTTTGACTCAATCCATCAGTTTTATCCTGACGATTTACTTTTTGCCAATCTTCATTTTTAACATTTAAATCTGTATATAATTTTCCTTTACCATTTACAGAAGGAATAAAAGATCCATAAGGACCAGTTTTGCCATCTTTGCCATCCACAAATCCGTCAATATTTGTATCAGTTCTTTTAATTGCTTTTTTTGTCTTTTTAAGTAAGTCTACTTGAGAGGAAGGAGGTGTTTCTACTTTTTTACCTCTGTTATTTCAACCTCTTCGCCCATAGTCTTTACATAATTTTTATTGGAACCCAATTTTCCGGCATTACCACCTTTGTAAGCATAAACTATGGGTTCTCCTTGTTTAAAATCAGTTACTCTATATGTCATTACTCTAGAACCCGGATAAATTTTTTGTATTTCATCAGAAATTTCCATTCTGCTTGGAATTTTTGCTTGAGGGAAAAATAATTGTATAGTGTAATATTTTCCTCTCCAAGATAAGGTGACAAAAATATTATTTCCAGTTTGTGCTTGAAGTCTTACTGCTTCATTTACATCTTTTTTCTTATATCCTTTTGCCTTAGGAACACCTTTTGATGGAACACAGTTAGGAACTTCTTTTCCATTTTTTGATTTCATACCAACTTGTGTATATCCTTTCCAGCAAGGATTTTCTTCCTCAATACTTCCAGATTTTATTATGTCAATAAATTCTGCATATACATTTCCATTCATATCTCTTACTATATTACTTTCTTTTTGAGTCTCCATTTTTTTCAACTTAGTATAATAATCTGGTTTTTCATCCAAATGTTGAAGTGCAGTAATTCTTGCGGAACTTTTACTTGTAGTATGTTCAAATTCAACTTTAGTTCCAATTTCTAATTGCTTTTTAATTTCTTCTACTGATACTCCGTGCTTCTTAGCAAGTTCTTCTGGAGATTTATAAGATTTTACAGGTCCTTTAGGGTCTTTCTCTTCACTCATTGGACATTGATTTTCTCCATGAACTGGACAAGATTTACCTTTCTTTGTATGGTTGCAAGAACCTTCGGCAACTGGTTTTCCAATTCCGACCTCAGTTGGGTTTATTTTTTGTCCAGGAACTTTCATTCCTTGAAGTGGTTTACATACTTTATCAGTATTGCACCAGTACATTCCTTTTCCACATTTTTCTTCACCAAGTATTTTTTCTACTAAAGAAATTTCTTCTTTAAATGGGAGAGAAGGCCCTTTTAATTTTGATTTAGCTACACTTGCTTCATTTGGATTTGGACTTGTAGTTAATTTATTAATTCTTTCTTGTTTTCTTGCTTCTCGGTGCTTCTTAATATTAATTGTAGGACTTATTTCTTCATCAACTTTCTCATCACTTTCAAGATACTCTGATGCAGTATCAATATAATCAGCAGCCTTTGTAATTTTTGATTGAACCCAAGCAGGAAGTTGTTGATTTCCAGATTTTATACTTTTACGAAGATTTTTAATTGCTCTTTCAATTGAATCTAATTCATTTCTTGCCATATATCCTTCATCATCTTTTTTTTCACCGGAGGCAATTTCTTTGTGATCTTCTTGAAGTTTTTTCATTTTTCCTTTGATCCAATCGTCGGGAGTTTTTTTGTTTTTTTGTTTAAAAGCATTATGAAGTTCTTTAGCAGTAATGTTATAAGATTTCATAATTTTTCTCATAAGAGAATCTATAGAATTATATGAAATATTAGATAACTTTAATAATTTGTTTTCTAATTCAATTACTGCTTGTGATAGCATTTTATTTCTATTTATCCTCCTGGTTATTTAATCTACCTTTTAATAATTTTGATAATTCTGTAGTAGATCCAACAAAAAGTGCATTAGTTACACTTGTTGGACCACTTGAAGTTTTTATTTCTTCCAAATCCCTTAATTTTTTTTGCAATTCAATTAATTTCTCAGTAGAATCTGAAACATTCTTTATTAATTGTCCAACAACTTCATATGCTCTTGGAGATTCTGTTTCTTGCGCTAACTCTAAGATACCATTTAGTGCTTCTTGACCTTTCTCAATAATAGAATACATGTTACCACGAGCATACTCATAATCTTTTTTTATATCACTAATTGTAATTTTATCCACAATAATATTATCAGAAGGTAATTTAGAATCATTACTTTCACAACTTGCTGATACTATTTCTCCAGATACATTAAAAATGTCATTAAGTTTATCGTATTGTTTTGCCATATACTATAAAAACTCTCCGCCAAATCCAAAATCATCTCCAGGTTCTATTAGAGAATTATCAGCATCGGTTAATAATAGTATATTAGTTCCAGAAACATGCTCAGAAATTTGTGTTCCATATGATCCTCTTTCAACAGTTAAAATATTTTCAGTTTTTGATTTTACATATAATGTCTCATTACTTATTGTAATGTGAGAAGATACTGGTATTGTAGAAGAATCTGAAACTCTTATTTTAGATACAGAAGTATTAACATCTTCACTTAGCATTGATACAATATTATTTGTATAACTTTTAGTTGCAACTGGTTCAACTGAATAAGTAAGTTCTCTTCTTGGTGAAGATGTTACATCTCCGGAAATAAATCCAATATTAACTTTTTTAATAATATCTTTAGATACATCTTCATTAGAAACTGGACCAAACAGATAAGTTTTTGCAGTAAATTTTAAAGTATATATTAGTGCTCTTCTGGTTGAAAAATCTCCCTCATAAGTATCATCCATAGACAATGAATTTAATATTATAGGAACATCTTTCTTTTCTCCAATTTTATCAACTAAATCAACTGTAAGAGTGTAATGTGGTTGAAAATATGGTAAAATTTGTTCAATAATTTGAAGCATATCATCATTAGTTTTAGTGTATATGTTAAGTTCAAATTCCATATTATATGGAGCTGGCATATATGCCCTTCTTAATTCATTATTATTAGAATCTTTGCTGACAAAAAACTGAGTTGTTGTAACTTTTCTTTGAGAATCATAAAATAATCCTGTAAATTCAAATGACATTCTCGGCAAAGTAATCTGAACAGGTTTGTTAAGATCAGGAGATTGTTCCAATCTTGCCAGAAATTTTTGAGTTGATGAATATGCTAGAGGAACTTGAATAATAGAACTAACAACACCTTGAGAATCTATTTTTTGAATGCTTATTCCATTAAAAAGTGTACCAAAAGATACAATAGTTTTTCTCAATATTTCGTGATAAAAATATTCAAACATTTTTTTAATTTCCTCTTAATATACTTAATTATTAAATTTTAAATTTATGGAGTTCCAAATGGGTTTTTCTCACTAAAATCAATAATACTATTTGCTTCTATTTGTATGTCCTGATTTTGAGCATACGCATCATTAGTATTATTAATATTTAGATCTGCTAACTTATATTCGGCACCACTAGTTTGTCCGATCAAAATTTCTCCTACCATAAAAGATCCAGTTATATTTGATAATTTTAATGTATTAGTTTGAGAATTCCAAGTTTTTACTCTTCCACTTTTACCACTAGAAGATCCAATTACAATTTCATTAACTCTAAATGCACCTATACCCGATATTGGAGGTGACTCTATTTGAATTGTTGGTTGTATTGATTGGTAACCAAATCCACCATCTAACATTCTTATCTGTGTAACTGAACCATTCTCTATAACTGTTACAGCTTTTGCAATTTCACCAGAAATTGGAGAATTAAAATAAACCAAGGGAGAAGTTACATAACCTGAACCACCATTAGTTATTGTTATGATACCAACCACACCATCCGCAATTACAGATACAGCTTCTGCTCCAGAACCTTTTCTACTAACAAAAACTACTTTTGGCGCAATTGTATATCCAAATCCAGGATTTGTAATTTGAACACCTTGAACACGTAACAAATTACTATCTGGTTCGCAAATATCAACAATTCCTGAGATCATAGTCGCAATTCCAGTTGCATTGCCGTTTACAATTGGAGAATTTGATATGTTTACTGTTGGTGTAGAAGTATACCCAGACCCTCTATTAAGAACATTAATTAATCTTACTCCACCATTAACCGAATTTGCTACAGCAGTTGCAGTTGATGATGCGCCAACTAGTGTTAAAGTTTGAATATACCCTTCATTTTCTACATTATCATCAATAAAATTAACCCCAGTATCTAATACTTCATCTCCATATCTAAACAGTTCACATCTCAACTCATATACGTAATTTTCTCTTAATTGATAAAATGGTTTTTCGTGCTCAACATATTTTATTTCAAATAATCTATCACCTAAGGGAAAATAAATTAAATCACCTTCTTTAGGTCTTGATGATAATTTTATATTATCTAATTTTTGAATAAGCGGAGATATATAAAGTTCAAATCTTTCTTTTGAAATTATTAAAGATACATCATCAAGTTCTTGAATACCAAATTTTGATAATATAGTGCCCTGACCATCATATCCCTCATAAGAATTTAAATACGCTTCTATTGGATATGCATTATTAAATTCAGATTCTATAACTTCTTTTATGATGGTTTTTTCATTAACATATTGCCTTGGAATATAATACACATCAATTCCATGAATTTGTATAGATTCATTTACTAAACTTTGTATTAAACCTTGTTCAGTTTTTGACCCTTGGAGAAAGAATGGATTAAGCATATTTTATCCTATCATGTCATAGGGTGGGAGTTCATAAGTACTTGACATTTTACCCATCAATTCATCCATTTCGCGTATTGCATCATCATACATTTGTCTTCCATTCAACTCAACACCTCCAGGAAGTTTAACTCCTTGAAATTTGATTAAATTTTGCCCCCACTGTTTTTTTATTAGCGAGGTTAAATATGGTTTTATAAATGAATCATTCCAAACCTTATCATAATCATTTGGATCCATCATTCGGTAACAATCTAAAATTAAATATTGCCCTTCTCTTAAACTAGACCAATCAATATCAAGATATAATCTATCTTGTCTTTTGTTAAATCTAATTTGCTTTTGAGTAGTTAGCAGAAAATCAATATCTTCTAGATATCTTTTAGTCATACTATATGTAAGTAGTTCTGTTGACCCCCAATAATAAATATCGTTCAAAAACAATTGATACTTGATACTAAACATTCCACTAGAGATACTATTTGACCCCTCAAAATGAAATATTTTATTTATTCCAATAACATGAGATGGTACTTGAAGATAGTTACTATTTTCAAAATAATTAAAAGTGGTCGCTGTTCCTACTATGTTTGCAGTTGCTGATATAGAATCAACTCCCAAATCACCGACTTTTTTTGCTTTTCCTCTTTCTATGTCTTCTTTAGTTATTTGATATTTTAAAAATGTTGGATATACACCATCAAAATGTCTTTCTTGAAAGAATTGTATGGCATCATCAACAAGATCATCTATTTGCTCATCTGCAACATTAATTTCTAGAACTGGTGCTCCCAGTTTTCTTAAGCAGTAGTCTATAAGTTCTTGCCTTGTTGATGGTTTTGCCATTATAGTTCAGAAATAACTTCTTGTTGTTTGAAATAAAGTTTTATGTATGATTTTGTATAATTTTTTAATATTTTGATATCATCTATACTATCTATTTCTCTAGACATTTTTTCATATTCAAATAATCTATTAACACTATTTAAACAAATTTTATCTGGATTCATTTTAATAATTTATGCAGAAGATTTTTAATTTCATGAACATCATTTTTAATTTGTTCAACTTCATCTTGAATAGTTTTAATTTTTTCAATTTCAGTTTTTTTATTTTTTTTTAATATTAAATAATTCTCATACTCAGATTTACTATGGTTTAATATTGAATTTGTATTTGGATCTCTTAAAAGATTACAATTATCTTTTATTGCTATTAGTTCATTCATAATTATACTAAAGCAATGGATCTAATATCTTTTAGTTTTGGAACATAAGATTGATTAGTAGAAGTCATTATTAATTTAATACGATAATAGTTAAATGATGGTAAATTATTCATAGTAAATTCATATTCTGTGAATTGATTATCTTCAAAATCTAGGAATGGATTTTTTTCAGTAAATTTATCTGGTCTCCCGTCACTTAGTTCTGGATTAATAACTTCAATTAAATTATTTAAATTATTAAAACCTGGAAATAATTCAAAAATTGGATTAATATTTTCATTATTGTCAATAGAATACATTGCTCTTATATCTGAATATTCATTAATATGTGCAGTTACATATAATTTTAATGAAGTAGCAGGATTTTGGAGTCTAATTGATTTTGTTACATATATGAATGCATTTTGATTTGTAGTTAAAGATTTTATACGAGAATCAGTTGGATATTTGTTGTCAGATATTATTTTATTAACTCTATTAGTAGTTGTTATAATACTAGTTCTTGTGAGGTCAATACATGGAGATAATCTAGAGTCATTTGATGATAAGTTCAAAATAGCATTGAAAGACCTATTTGCAGGCAATCCAGATAGTAAATTAGATTCATTATCAACTGAACAAATTAATCTAGGAGTTTCAAAATAATTAAATACTCCTAAACTAATAGCAGAAAATCCATTATCAATAAAAGATTGTTCATTTCCAGAAATACTAGTACCAGATACTGTTCTAACTTGTGCAGAAATATTAGTTTGATTTGGAGTGAAAGTTTCTATTAATGGAGTCAGAACTTCAAATTGCATATTTTGGGATGCTCTAACTTCTGAACCGCCATCAAATTTACTCCTGTTGAAATATAAAGATGGAGTTAATCCAGTTGCTTCAGTTCTGTTTGTTATTTTTAAACTTCCATCAATAAATTCACTTTGATCAATGCTTATACTGTAATAATCTAATCCTACTGGATTACTTATTGTTGCACTTTCAAGTCTATGCAATTTATTAATTCTTAATAGTGAAACTCCATTTAATTCATATTTTAAAATTTCAGATCCAATTTTATGAGAGATTGGATTTGTATTATCAATTCCTCTAGAAATAATATTAATTGAATTAGAAGAAACTGAGGTATATTTTAAAATTTCATCTTCAATTGTTACATAACCTGGATTTTCTATACTAACTGGCAACCCCTCAAAGGTTTGAAACATAGAAGAATTAGTTATATTTAAAGATCCAGAAAATGTATTAGTTATATCTTGATTTATTGTAGATGGTTCTAAATCTGATTTTGCTCCTGATATTTTTACATTATTTAATGAAGAATGCATTCCGTGATTTAGATGACGAACTCTAAAATGTAATCCATCTGATTCTATATTAATTGGATTAATTATTGTAACATTTTCTTCCGAATTTGAATTTAATTCAACCAAATTTCCATCTGAATTTATAAATTTAATTACATTTCCTACCCCCACACCAGTATTAAAATTACCTTGCACTGCATCCAAAATGAGTTCATTAAAATCATCTATTCTACCAATAGAAATTCTAATATTTCTTCCCAGATTATTTACACCAAGTTGACCAACAGTCAATAGATCACCAACTTCATAACCAGAACCACCACCAACAATTTCAACTTTAGAAGCGGAACCATTTTCTATTGTTATTTTTGCGGTGGCATTTCTACCATCACTCAATACATTCAAAAGAGGAATATTATTATATATTGAAATTCCGGATGTGGGTTGATATCCTATTCCACTATTACCAATACCCAATCCACCATCATCACTACTTCCAGTGGCAATTCCTACTTTACCTGAATAAATTGCAGATGCATTTGAACTTTGTTGGATTACAGTAGTTCCAATTGGGAAATCTTCATCGTCTTCCGTAATAATACTAGAAAGACCAACTCGTATTTTTCTTGAAATAAAATCTAAAGGATTTCTTGTTAAAATAGGAACTTGATTATTTCCTATAGATAAATCTGGATTATAAAAACTAATAATTCCTGGATTTGTACTAAATTGCGCTCTGTGTAGAGTAAATTTCAAATCTTCATATTGACTTGGAGTCCAAGTTGATGCATTTTGTGATTTGAATAAAGAACCTAAAATAGGTTGAGTAGTAACTCTTTCACCAGTTAAAGTATCAATAGGTTCTCTGAAATTAACTCCTTTGTTAGCTTCATCTCCATCTGGATCTCTACCCAATAGAGAAGAAATCCACACATAATATGAAGTTGAGTTTGAAAGTAATACTATTGCATATTCTTTATTTGCTTCAATATAAACAGGAGACTCAAATACAAAACTGGTTGGAATTGAAGCATTATCACTAATATTTACATTATCTGCATTAATACTAACTTCACTAAATGGTAAAATAGTTGATGTTGGAAAACCTAGATCCATTGTTCTTACTTGACAAGAAACTGGTAAAATTGGATCTTTTGATTGAAAATAAACATCTAATTTAGTTAAATATACTCCAGTTGGTTCATCACATGCAAAAGATTGTGCTAATGGATCAATATATAATCCAGTGAATGCCTCTTCATTTCTAGTTTTAGTTAATGTATTTGTAGAAACTTCAGCATTTCTAATAGAAACTATTTTTTCTTGTACATTTTGAGTTTTACCTGAAGCAAAATAATTTCTTTGAGCTGAAGTTCCGCCAGATCCTGGTATTGGATTATTATTTGCGTCACTTGTTAATTTAAAATGTCTTATTCCTGCCTTAAATTTTAAATTACCAGAATTATTTGGATTTGGAATAAAGAAAGATCCAACTATATCCCCAACATTATCAGTAATCAATCTAATGTCATTTACTCTGGCAATAGAACCACTAGTATTTCCAACTAAAAGATAATCTTTCTTAATCAATCCGTAAAATGATCCCTGTGAATTAACTGCCATTGAAGCAGTATCAACATTTAATAAATTTGATGTTGATGAATAAATTGACGGAATAGTTTGATCTGGAGAATAAGGATTTTTTATATAAAATTGTGACGGAGTTCTAAAATTACCACTTTTATGATTTAATGTTGCAACTCTAAAAGAACCTTCTTTAATAGTAGAACCTGGCTTCATAATATTAACTGTTTCTCCGACAATAAAGGTTCCGGAAGTCATAGTAATTTCAAGTAATTTAGGAAAGCAAAGTGAAGTTACATTACGTCCGGCAAAGAAAACATATAATCTAGTACTTGGTTTTAAAGTAAGTGATTTAAATTGTACATTTCTAGATCTCATGTAAGGTTGAACATCTATAGATACCACAGAATCACCCAAAGATTGAGTATCAAATTTTTCTGTTACTTTAAGTTGTGTTCCACTTCTTCCATATAAAGCATCAACTACTTGAACATAAAGTCCTGTTGTTGGTATTGTTCCGTTTCTAAAGAACTCTCCACCACCACCTATCCATTGAGGTGGATTGATGGTATTTCCGCTATTTTTTGCTGCAAGAAACCTATTTCTTACAGCCAGACTTTCTGGACTATTTCCCCTTTGTCTTGAACCCCTAGCATCTACCCATCTCGGTCTTCCAAATCCAAGTAATGCCCACGATCCCCAAATTACCGGACCTAATCCAGTTTGAGGGTTCACTCCTTGAGTACGTTGAAGATTATTTAAAGTAGACAAATAATCTCCTTCAATTTGAATAGTTGCCGGTTCTAATCTAACAGTATCAATCCAAATATCAGAAGAAGGATTTAATCTTACTGTTCCTTCCCAAAATGTCAATACATACGGTTGAACATTCTCAATTCTAGTTGCAAAAGGTTGTTTAATATATTCAATGTTAGTATAATCTAAAGTTATTATATCTCCACTTTTTTTAATATTTGAACCAATTAAATCACTAGTTTCTAAATTAGCAATGTCTTCATTAAAAGTTGTACCAATACCTAATTTAGATTTTGTTGCAACTACAAGATCTATTGAATTTGTATAATGGGATGGTCTTAATTCACTTAAAACTGGATCTATGGAATTTCTTACTCCAACTCGGTCTTCTTGAGTTGTTAATGTGGAAAAATTATCTACAAAAAATCCAGATTTAAATCTGTTTAATCCATCAGAATCAACAATATTTAAATTTGAAGTTTCAGATTCTAATAAAGATAATGTTGTATAATATTCTAGATTTTTAATTCTAGTTTCTAATTTAGAAATATCAGACATTCTATATCTTTTATATTCAAAAGATTTTATTGAACATTTATTTACATCATAAAGATACGGTGGTAAAAATATCTCTGCAATTTCTAAAGAATCTTCTACTATTTGAGGTGGCTTTGGATTTTCATCAGGCACTCCATGTTGAACCACAAATGTAGATTCTTTATTGAGAAATATTTTATCAATTCTTGGTAGATAAAAATTATAATCCAATATAATTGTTTCATCTGATGCTAAAATATTGGTAACACTATTTCCTTGTTGACTAAAAAGTCTTCCTTCAAACTCAAATGGAGATCTACTTCCTGCAGACACAACGTAATTAGAAACTCTTGGTCTGATATCAATAATATCAGTCATTCTATAACCATTATAGTATGAAATATCATCTTTATAGTCAAAAAGTTGATATGAGTTTGCAGTAGTTATATCACCATCATCCTGGGGGTCATAAAATGCGCAATCAAAATATATTTTTATTTTTCTTTGTGGACTAGAAAATTCATCTTTTCTAATTACTTTACCATAATCATAAAAAGTATTTTGCTGACCACTATCAAATGTAAATATATTTGTTATATCTTTACTATTATTTTGTAAGGAACTTACATTAGCCGTAACTAATGATTCATTAAATTCAACTATTTCATCTATTAAAAATGTTAAATTATTCAAATAAATAAATGAAATTTTATTGTTTGATACTTTTTCTGCAACTATAGCTATAGCATTACTATTTTTTCCAATAATTTGTTCTCCAATGATTAAATCAGAAGTAGTTGAATTAGAACCAATAATATTGGATATTATCATTTGAGGAGAAGTTGGTTCTAATGTACCTAGAGATTCAAATACTCCATGCACACGTATAATGTCCGGAACATTTAAACATATTTTATCGTCTTGCACTCTAGTTCCATATGGAAAATTTCCAAAGATAAGACCATCATTTAAAGTTGTTGTTCCTATCCCAGAAGTGTTTAGTGTTGATTTATCAATAATAATTGAAGAAACTCTAGATCTTTTTTTTATTTTTGATTTTATTTGAGACTTTCTTAAAGTAGCAATCAATCTTGCTCCAGTATTATTTACTACATTTAATCCAACTATTTGTAAATTTTTACCATCAGGAGAAATACTAAATTTATCAAATGATAACGGTTCAATTGTACCATCGGATCTAGTTAACGAATATCTTTCTTCATCATAGGGTAAAAATATTTCATTAGGACCAGCAGAAATATTTTCAGTATTGTTGCTTACTATATTTAAACTAAAATTTTTTCTAATCACTAAACTACATTTTGATAAATCAACCTCAGATACATTTTGTTTAGATAATGGTGTAAATAAAGTGTTATTAATAGATGAGAGATAATTAGTTCTTAAAGATACTAAATCGGTTACAGATATATTTACGTCAGGCAATTCACCTTCACAAACTCCAGTTACTGTGGTTATTCCAGAAATTTTGACAAGAGTTGAAATATTATTTGTATTTACTTCTAATACTTTTGCAAAATTTGATATATTTGGAGATAGTGGATTAGTAAAACGAAGAAGATTTGAAGGTTTTATTGTGTTAAAATATCCAGTACCTGGTATTGTTATTGTAGAAAAACCTTGCGATTGTGCCGATATTGAGCAAATTCCAACAGAATACGAAACTGATTGTACCGTATCTCCATTAAAAATAGTACCAGAATCATTAGAAAAAACAGATTTAACATCAGAAAACCCATAATTTGTTGCGGATATAGCAACTCTATTATTTCTCACTCCATCTATTGTAAATGACTCATTAGTTAAAAAATTTCCCGTTACATTATAAAGAGTAAGTCCTACTCCTACAGTATTCTCCTTTAAATATCCTGTTGCACCACTAGAATTTCCTACAATATATGATGGAACTTGTAACGATATGGGTTGATTTAATGTAATTTTACTGTAAGTTTGAATGTCAAATAAGGATGCATCCCATCTATTAAAATCTAAAGAAAATGTATTATAAGATCCTTCCTCTAATGCAAAATCAAAAATTCTTGCTATTCCTATTTCTTCTCCAGAGGCTACTTGTTTATTTTCACCTATTCTAGTATCTCTTAAACTAAGAGTATAGTTTGTTCCAACACCGATAACCGGAGAACCACTTACTCTATTTAATGCTACAGATGGACCAGTTGAATATATTACTGATTCATTCTGAGTAGTTTTTTTTGTTCTTGGTTTTTCTATATCTAAAAATGTTGGAGCATTTATTTCAACTTCATATCCTCTAATATATGCTTTTCCAGGCGAGATTTGATATATTACTAAATTATCTGATGGACTATTATTTTGATATGTTCTTCCATCCTTTAAAAATATTCCATTATTTCCAAGATTATCATTTAAAGATTCTTCACAAGATACATTAAATCTATTGACATAATAATCACCAGACTCATCAAAAGTTCTTTGAGCAAATTTATCATTAATTATACTATATAATGGATTATTCAATCTTACTCTAATAATTCCATTTTCTATTTGAGTAATTTGTATAAAATTTTCCCCACTAGTATCGTCTAAATTTTTCTTAGTCAGAAATGCTGTTATTTTTAATCTGTCTGATCCAGGAGCAGTAAAATTATTAAATCCCTTTGCATTATCATTTAAACTTTCATCATCAAAAGATGTTATAAGTTCTTCAAATAATGAAAATCCAATTCTATAATTTGGTGAATTTGTATATTGATCTAAAATTATTGTTTCGTTGGTAACATTTACAAAATGTCCTCTTAAGTAGTAAACGCCATTAGAAACCGTAAAAGAAGAACCAAAGGAATGGGAATTTTGTGTTATTGTAGATGCAAAAAGTTCTCCTGCAACAAATGATACTGAGTCAACAATTATATTTTCTTCTACTATTAAATTTTCTCCATCACTAAAGAAAAAAGATTCATTATCATTTACATTAGCACTTAAATAACTAACATAAAGAGTTGGATTTCCTCTTTCAGACTCTTCAGAAGTTAGTACATTATTAATTATTGCAATTATTCCTGATGTTTCTCCTTTGATTTTTAATCCAACTAAAGATTTTATATAAGATGATACATTAGAACCTAAGAAATTTCTATTTAATTCTACTGCATTATAATACGCATTAAAATTAGTTTGACCTGGTATAACTACATCACCTTCTTTAAAAAAATGATCACCAAATTTTTCAATTTGATTTTGTAATATTGATTGTAGAGTTGTTAGTTCTCTAGCTTGAACTGGTACTCCAGGTTTAAAAAGAACTTTATAATAATTTTTATTTTGATCAAAATCATCAAAATATGGAGATACATTTAAATTAATTTCTTGTGGCATAATTGTTTAGAATTGCAATACGATTTTTATATCTTCTTTTTGATTTATGTTTCTTAAAATTGAAGGTCTGTTATCAACATAAACAATATCTCCACTATATTTTTGAACTTCCGGATTAGAAATTCCTCTAACAAATATTTGACCCAGATTTATACTATTTATACTTGATACTGGAACCTGTGTTGTACCAAAACTTGTATCTATTTCAAGTTCTTTTGTTCCTCCTTGTATTTTTATATTTCCAGAACCTGTAACAAAATCTGAAAATCTATAAACTCTCAATCCAAATGTTGGATCTTTATTCTCAGTTCCATCATAATTAAATCCAACATTAGATCTATCTTGCCAATACTTTAAAATTCCATTTTCTGGATCATAGGAAACAACTTTACCAATAGCAGTTTGGCCAGTTCCTACAGTTTGAGTTATAATTGAATTTGCAGTAAATATAGTAGTTTTAAATTCATCATCATTTGGTGATATTCCTTTTAATTTTAGAGCAAAAACGCTACTAGCAGTGTTTAATTTTAAATTTTCTTCCGTATTAAATCTTTTAGGATTTTCTATGAGTCCAATTCTAGATATTTTGTTTCCAATAATAAAATCTGGGTTATTAGTATCGTTTTCATATCTAGAATATAAAAGTACATAATAAGCTCCAAGTTCTCTATAAATATCAAATCCATGTCCACCTTTTGGTGGTATTATAACATCAAAAACGGGATTTTCCTCAGAAGCAGTTATTCCAACTGATTTCCAATCAACAGAAGCAAAAGTATAGTTTGTTCCACCATTAGTCACTTGAATGGAATCAATTTGCGAATCATTTCCTATAGTTATAGAAGCTTCAGCACTAAATCCATCGCCAACTATTGGTACATTAGTAACAATTCTTGGTTGACCCAACCCTCTTCCTCTATTTCTTATGGTGCAAATTTTTATTTGAGAACTAGTTCCAGCATGATTTTTTACTGTTATACTTTCACCTTCCATCCCCCAATTTTTAGGAACTGGTATGTAATCTATAGAATCAAATTTTATAATCTCTGAAGGTTTTATTGTATATAAGTATTTCCAAATATATCCATCTCCGCTGATTCCTGCTGGTCTAGGGTCTAAATCAGTAAATGTTGGTTCATCTAAAGATGGAACTCCTTGGAAATTATTTTCCGGAGATGCTCCATTAAATAAACAAATATAAACCCTAAAATCACTATTAATCACATAGTAATTTGACAAATACAGAGTAGTTGAATTTGATGGTTTAGATCTTTTATCAATAGGAGTTGCATCACGGGTAACATCATGTCTATACATGTCATAAATATCACCACTATTCCATTCTATTTTTCTTACTAATTGCCTAACATCTCCACTTGTTATTTTTTTTAAAGATATTATGGTATCCCAATAATTAGTTTGTTCATTAAAACTATCTTTTGGGGATGGTGGAAATTGATCCCAATCTAATTTAATTTCTTCTGGATTTGTTAATCCGATGAATGAGTAATAAGATAAATTTTCTGATGAAACTTTCTCAACAAAAAAATTTGCATTACTAATTCTCAATTGATCAGTTATAATTGCGGGCATTTTTTTTTCTATTTTTTACAGTTTATTTTTATCTATTTATGGTAAATATAAATCTTTTTTTAAAGAATTCTTTCTTCTTATTATTGGATTTGTTGATATACCTGATAATGAAAGTAAATTTACATCAAATGATTTTGGAGATGATCTATATGGAGTTATAATTTTTCCCCAACTATACTTACCATAAAATGTACCAAATCCAACTATACCCGCATAAGTATTTACTGAAGAAATAACTTTTGTGACTGTAGTAAATCCTATCCCAATAATTTCTATGTTATCTGTATAAAAATCTAAACATTCATATACATTATTTAAAAATGTAGTTCCAACGCTGACGGGATTTCCATCAATATCAAATGATATATTTGGAGATCCTTTAGATGTTCCAGAAACTACAAATCTATATCCAGTTTGTATTCCACTTATACCTTGATTTGAAATATCTGAATTCAATTCTTCATTTCTCAAATATGAATCCATGGGTATAAAAAGATCAAATACTAAACAAGTATTTGCTATTCCCAAAATTGATGTACTACCAATTCCAACTATTAATCCAAAATCACCTTCAAACTTAGTGACATTAGTAATTTTTTCATAACCACCAAAATCATCATTATTTGATATTATTTCTACTATATTAGATTCTTTTTCTGGTATATTTTCTTTTGGGTAATCAAAAAATAATTTGGAAGAATCTACAAAAATTTCAGAGTCATTTATTTCTATATTTTTAATTAAATATGAAATTGGATTTATATATGGATCATATATTCTTCTATTTTTAGTAATTTCCTTACCAAAAATATACAGATCTTCGGTTTGCTTACACCATTTAACCGGTCTTAACAAATTTTGATCTTCGGAAATACCAATATCAGAGTACTTATTAGTATCGGCAGTGTCTATACTTGATATGGTTTCTATTATTCTAAACTTTTGTGATAGTTGTTTACTATCTGATTGTATTGTCAGAAAATCTCCAATTTTGGGAGAATCTAAAATTCTATTAAAAATAACATCAATATCTTCAGTTCCTTTATAAAATATTATTTTAGAAGTATCTCCATTAAATGGTGGATTTATAACTCTACCTCTTGGTGCTTCTTTAAATTTAATAACACTACCAGTAAATGTATAATTGTTAAATGGGATTTGTAATATATCATTTATAAAAACTAAAAGAACATATTCTAACTCAATAGGAGATCCTTTCTTTTTTGAAATTGAAATTGGTCTACCGTCCAAAGAAATTTGGAAGTTTTTATTTATACCATTAAATTTGGAATCTAAATTATCAAGAACTTCAAATTGACCCATACTCCACCCAGAAAATTTTACATTATATGTTTCATCTACAATTATTTTAAATTCTGAAAAAGAATTTTCATTTAAAATAGTAGGTATTCCCACATTGTTTACAATAGGAACAGTAAGAACATCGCCAGATTTATACCCATATCCATAATTATTAATATTAAAATCAATAATATTACTACCATTTCCTACAACAATATCAATCGTAGATTGAGTTCCTACTCCAGATTGAGAATCCTTACTGTATATTAATGGAATATTTGTATATCCTATGGGAGAATCAAAAACTACTTCTGGTGGACTAGTAAAAGTATATCCAGACCCAGGATTTGTTATTTTAACACTCACCACATTTCCTTTTGTTATAGATGCAATACCAACTACATTAATGTTTGGTATTCCTGAACTATACGTTTTAATACCAACATTAACTTGTGTTTGTATACCAACTCTATATCCAGAACCGCTATTTCCTATAGAAATTTGAGATATTGTTCCTGCAATGGAAACTATTGCAGTACCTCCAGCAGAAACCAAAGGTTGATAACCAAAGCCATCTGTAGAACCAACAGAAACTATAACACCACCATATGGTACTGATGCTGTATTAATATCGGATACATTTTGTATTGAATTTCCAATAAATTTTATTTTTGTCTGATTAAATTCTTCCTTTAATTCGTAATATCCACTTACATTTGAAAATTCTGATCCTTTAGGTGATTGGTATATATTGTTTATTAAAATTACAGAGTTATTTGTACTTATTCCAGTAATATTATTATTTTGTTCTTTTAGTGTAAAATTAGTTTGAATTCCATTAAATTGATCACCCAAATTATCAAAAATATAGTTTCCGGTGTAGGTTTTATTTGAACTTAATGGTATTCCAGATCTTAAAAATACTCTGCCATCAAAAGATGACTTAATTTGTAATCCAAGATAATCTTTTTCATCATAAGAATCTTCTATAGGAATTGGATTTAGTCCATATGGAGCCGATTTAAAACATATTTTATTATTAACAATATTATAATTCCCTTCATATTTTCTTACTATTGATCCAATAGAATGTTGATCTACATTAGTTCCCAATGATCCTCTTAACACTAATATAGAATTAGTTTTTCCAATTCCTATGGAAGAAACTGTCATAATTTCATTATCAATTTTTATAATATCATTATATCTAAATAATTTTTCATTATTAACTTCAATTAAAAGATCATTAAAATTAACATTTTTAGATAAATTTGTTGCTGTATTAGTATATTGTATCGGACTTTGTATAATATTATCTACACTAATTAATGCTTTAGTATTCTGCTGAGTTGATACTATTTTATGTGTAGGCCCACTTCCTAATCCAATTAAATTTAACGACTTTGGTAATATTTTTAATGCATCTTCAGCGGTTTGTGCTAATTTTATCTTAGTATCATTTACTTTAATTACAAATAAATTATTCGGCAATTTATCAGTAATACCTATTCCAGAAACTACTGTAGTTCCTATACCAATTGAATTTATACTACTACTTTCATTAATTTCATTTGATATATATCTAACATTTTCTCCGGTTACAAAAAAGTGCTTTGGTAATAAAATAGTATTATCAGTTAAATTTACAATAGATGAACTGCTGCCATTAAATACCCTTTCAAAAATAGGAATATTTTTATGAGTTAATTCAAAATTTAATGTTGAATCTCCTGAAGATCCAAGTCTATTTAATCCAGACTCTATTCTTAAATTATCAAGATCTAACGTATTTAAGTCAGCAAATTCCAAAAAAGATGATATTTTTATTTGGAAAATAGTAACCTCTACGTCAACATTTTGTATTGGTGTAAATAATAATTCAACATCTAAAGTTTTTAAAGATGAAAAATTACCAATTCTATCTTTTGTAAATATAGATCCATATTCTGTCAGATAAGATTCTGTTCTACTATTAATTACTATAATTTCCGATAATTGAGTATGATTGTTATTTAAATCTGTGCATTGTGCAATATAATAAGATACTCGGTAATCAAATTGATGACCTGCAACTACAGTTGGAGAAACTTCGTTTGAAATTTGATTTTTAGGAATATAAGTTTTTCTTGATAATAAACTAACATTTTGTAAACTTTTAGACCCATCAGTTGAAAAATTAGTGTTCGCTATAGAAACTAAAGATGCAGTAAAATTAACTTTATCTGTAATTTCAAATGATGGTATGAAATCTATACATATTTTATTATTTTCAACATATGAATAATATGTTCCTAATCCAGTAGAACTTTTTTCTTTTAAGTTTTCGGAAAAAATTGCTCCATAGTTTAAAACTGATGCAACAGTTGATCCAATACCTGCATTATTTCTATTATGGGTGAGAGATATAGTACTAAAATGATTGCTATCATTTACTGAACATTGTATTTCTATTTTAGAGGAAGAAAAACTAAATGGTATTTCTAGAACTTTTGAAAAATTTAATGTCCTCTCAGTACTGAAAGAACCAACACTAACTAAATCTCCTAGAAATTCATTTACATATTCCCCAGTAGATTCTCCTTGAAAATAATCAAATGACAAATATGCATATGTATAATCGTTTGGCCTACTATCAAATGGAAAAAATGATAAAACTCCAGAATTTTGTTCCTTAACAATACTATAATTTCCAAGATCACTTTTTGTAAATATTTTTGAATAATCATTAGTTAAAATATTTAAATCATCATTAAGAATGGTAAATATATTAAGCTGAACATTATCAGGTAGTCTTTGATTTGATGTAGTTAAAAATATTTTTTTTGCTTTAATTTTTTTAATTGTCATTTAATTTTTTTATAAGGAGAATTTTGACACAACATTAAATCTTTCCCTGACTATAAATTCACTACTAATATCATCAATACTTAAAACTTTGTTATTGATACAATTGAAATAATCTAATAGTTCCACTGATTCAAAATATATTTTATCTGAAATTAAATTATAATATATCACTCCATTATTTTCACTAACTAGATCATAATCATATCTACAATTGAAGTTAGAAAAAGAAATTAAATTTGCTAAAGATGAAACGGTTCCATTATTTTGATTTGTTGAAATACCAATGTAAGGTATTTCAACATTATTTTCAAAAATATAATCAGGATTTTTTATTTCAATATCTAAATTGCAAAACTTTTTGAACCCAGATGTGTGATTTAAAGAATTAACAGTACTTTCCCAATCATTATATTGTACAATTGACTTCAATGAATATGAAAAATATTGATAATATTCATTATTATGTATTCTTTGTAAGTCATCATTTAAAAAACCAACAGAGTCTTGCCAAGAGCGAATTACAGTTGATGAAGAACTTACATCATAATAGGATTCAAAATTAAATATGTCGGTTATAATTGCATTATATCCACTTGATTTCCCAGTAATTGTTTCATTTAATTGAAAATTATCAGACGTATTAATTTTTAATAATTCATTTTTAGAGTCCCAAAATTCTACAATTCCAAAGTTATTTCCAGATGTTACAGATTCTCCGACAGAAAATAAATTTTTCTTTAAATGTATGTCAAATACGGGAAAATAACTTTTAGGAACTACTCTACTGAAAGAACTATTAATATCATATGTGCCAAATGAATTACCATTGTCAACAATATTAGAAAAATCTACGGATATAAAGGGGGTTTCCCCACCAAGTTCTGGAGATATTTGCTTTATTTTAAATAAATTATAATTATATTCACTAGAATTATATTCTTTCCCGCTATTTTGTAGTATTTTTACATTTTCAATTAAAACTTCTTTTTCTAAAAGTAGAATATAAAAATTAGGTTGATATTTAAATGGAGTATTGGGTATTTCAGTGTTAAAAAATCCTCTTTCTACTGTAAGAATATTGCCATTTTTTTCTTTGACATATAAAACTTCATCTTTAATAATACTACCTTCTGGATTAAAAATTTTAATTAAAGATGATTCCGGTATACTACTTGAATCATCTACCAAAATTTCAGTTGTAAATATTTCAACATCATTAATTAATTTTGCTACTACTTTTGAAAATGGAAAAGTTTTTATCTCCGAATATGATGAATTTAAAAATATATCTAAACAATTATTGGAAGAATTGAATTCAATTAAAGAAATATTAATTCCATTAGAATTATTAATTGGGATTATAGTAGGAGTTGATTCGTTTATTCCGCCCGTATTTTTTATTACAGAAACAAAATTATTATTCAATTCAAAATCTAATATAATATCATTGATAATTTTATTAGTACTTCCATCTAATAAAATAAGATCTGGAGCAATATTATATTCTTTGCCAAAAGATATTACTTTTATTTCATCTATAATAGACAATGGATTAACTCTTAAAATTTCAGGAATTTTAGAAAAAGGTCTTAAACTACTATCTGAAAAATAATCAAATCCAATATCTTCAAGTGTTGTTTTTTTTATTTTTCCAATATTGTTTGTTTTTACTTTTAAAAATGCCCCCTTTCCAAACTTTGTAGAAATTTCTCTTATAATAGGTAACTTTTTATAATTTCTACCTTTTGATATTATTTTTATTTTTGAAATCGGACCCAAAGTATTATTTGATTTTGTAGTATATTTTATTATTGAATTAGTTTTATTAATATAATTTAAAGATTCTGGTATATTATTAAGACTAAATTCAAAGTAATTTGTTCCAATTCCTGATATAATTTTTTCTCCCAAATATATACTATTTTCAATAATTAAAGTATTATTATTTAATATATTTAAAGTATCATTAAAATACTCTAATTTTTCAAAGAAGATATTATTTTTATCTGGTATTGTTAAGGTATAATATAATTTTTGTATCTCAGTTTCTTTAATATTTAATATTAAATTAGAATTTACAGTTCCTGGAATACCATTTTTAGAAACATTAAATCCATCAAATCCATAAAAAATATTATTATAGTTTTCATCTTCAAATATATTAAAATCAAATCCATCAAGAGATCTATCTGATAAATTAAACACTATATTATCATTTTTAATAATTTTTATATTTGGGTTTATTAATGATAAAAATAAACCTTTTTCTAAGTTGAATCCCGGAATAAGTGGATTATAAATTTGTATATTTATATCAACTATATTTTCATTATTAAATGACCCAAAATATGTTCTTGATAATTTAAATTGATTAGGATTTAATGGTAATACGTAATATTTTTCTCCATCAATAAGATTAGTTTGAGGACTATCTAATAAATTAAATGAATTAAATAAAACTTTTTGTCCCTTAATAAAGTTATGATTAACTATTGTAAGAATATTACCATTAATTGATTGAACTAAAGTCTTGTTTATAATTAAATTTCTAGAATTAAAATCATAAGATAAAATAAAAGTTTTTGTATTAGATGACCTTACATCTAAATCTATTAGATCTTTAAATTTTAAAAAATGTTCAGAATTTGTAGTTAATGTAGATTTTATACTGTTTACATTTCTAGTTAAATTTTCATCATAATTAGTAGTAAATGAATGATTTAATCCACTACCAAAATCTTTAAAAAATAAAATACCTGTATTAGTTCCTATTCCTATAAAATTTCCTTGAGTAGATAATCCTATTTTATTTGTAGATAATCCAATTAAATTGTCACTTATTTGTGCTACATATAGAAAATCATTATTATTTAATGTAAAATCACTTAATCCATTATTTGATACTTTTATACCAACTCCACCATTTGTATTATAGATTAATATATCACCAGTTTTTAAATGATGATCCTTAATATACAATGATCTTGTAGGAATGAAAATTTCAGTTATTCCAACACCCGGATTACTAAATGATAAAGTTGTACCTATACCAACTCCAACTGTTTCTTTTGGATTAAAATAATATTTTTTATTAATTTTATAGTTTTTATCTAAATTACTATCAAAGTAAAATTTTCTGGGTTTTTCTATTAGAAGATCATTTTTAGAATGTGGAACCGCATTATCTCCTCTTAATACTTTAATCCGTCTACTATCTAAATCTATTGATAAAATTTTTATTTCTTCTTCAGTGGACTTACCCAAACCAACTACAAATATATCATCTTCAATAATAAATGGATAATCAAGATTTCCATCAACACTAAAATATGATATTCCAGATTGATTTCCAACATCTTCATTTAATGTTAATTCGGTGGGAATTATGTATATTCTATAAAATTTTTCTTCTCTAAAAATATCATCTATATTATATTTTTGAATTGTAATAAAATCGCCATCAATTAAATTATGAGGAGTTGCAGCTATTGAAATTGTATTATTAAAAATATTATTTTTTGAAAATTGTACATTACTAATATTTTTTATTTCAGTAGTGATATTGTCTACTTCTTTTCCCAATAATTCACTTATTTTCGCTGAGGCACCAAGACCAGTATCTTGATCTGAAGATTCTATGATTATATCTTCTCCAATTTTATAATTGTCACCCGGAAAAATTATATCTATAGAATCTATATTTCCTGCAATTACTGAAGAAATCTTGGATGTTTGGTTTTTTATTTTATTTGGATCATTTAAATAATCATAATTACTATTTTTAGATAAAAATTTATATGGATCGGTATTTCTTATTAAATTGTTATCATTAATGTTAAAAATATCTTGATTTGAATTTTTATCAAGGTTGAATTTTATTGGAGATGATTTATAAAAATTTCCTATTATGTATGGAAATTCTGGTTTAAGTTGCTCATCTAATGTACAAAAATAAGCATATATTCCATCCGGAAATTCTGGTGTTTTACAAAATCTTCCATTATGAATGTCTAGATCTCCAGAATTAGTGAAAGTATAGTCCTCAATAAAAAATCCCGGAGAATAACTTGGTCTGTTTTGTAAATTTGCAATAGATAAAGTATATCCACTATTCATCTTTCGGACTAATCCACCAGTAGGTGTATCAAATCCATAAGGCCCATATATTGGATTACCATCATACGCCCATCCTACAATTGGAGAATGAATTATTAAGTTTGGATCATCTTGAATATCATTATCTTTATCTGAAATATAATAGTTTTCATTCTCTACAATTTTTGATACAAAAATTAATTTTCTTAAATCATTTGGTAATGCAATATGTTTGTATTGTAAACCATATTCTTTATTCAAAGGTATAGTTAATAAAGATTCATTTTCTGATAATGCTTTTAATTCTAGTAATTTAGAATATTCATTTATATTCCAAGATTTTATTTTACATTTAAAATAAGTATTAGAATTTAAATTACCAGTTTCTACTATTATATTAGTGGAGTTTTTTTTATAACCATTACCTTTATTAACTACTACTATTTTTTTTAATTTTCCATTTTCAATAATTGGAGTTAGTATTGCTCCAGTTCCTTCTCCATTAATTTTTATTTCAGGTGGAGTATTATAATTTTTTCCACCATTTAATACTAAAACATCTTCAATATTTCCATTTAATATTATAGGAGTCAAAAGAGCTTCATTACCCTCAATTAAATTAAAATTTGGTTGTCTCTCAAAATTAATAATATCAGGTGTACCATATTTTATACCAGAAGATGCAATAAATACATTCTCTATTTTTCCACGGAATATTGGTTGTATTTTTGCCTGAGAATTTTCCGACGAAAATGTATTTACTCCAATAATTCCTTCAACTAAAGTGTTAATTTGTGGATAATTAAATACATGTTCTCCAGAACCTTTATTTTCAAAATTTACTACATTATTATTTACAAAATTAAAATCTATACTAAGATCAGAATTTTCAACTATTTCAACTAGATTAAATTCATTTGTGTTTATAACCCTTATATAATAATTTTTTTCATTTAATCCACCAATTTTTACTCCAGTACTATTATAATAAATTATTTCTTTATTTTTATATCCATGATTTTTTGCAAATATTGTATTTCTTTTAGTATTTACATTATTTGATGATACAATTAGTTTTTTATTTGAGTAATTAGATCCGGAGTTAATAACATTAATAGAAGATATTTTCTTTTTTTTATTAAAAGATTCTATTGTGTGTATTCCTTGACCTAAAGAAGAAAAATTAATAGTATTAATTCCAATCAGAGCATCTTGTTCTGTAGAATATAATTTTATTGAATTTGAAGTTATTGACTTTAAATAATAATTTGAAAAATTTACTAATCCACCTATAGAATTTTTTTCATTAGATTTATATACAATTCTTTCAATATTTCTGAACTTATGTTCTTCCGAAAAAGTAATAATATTATCTTGTAAATTTAACGAATTGGTATTTTCTGAATTAAAATCTAAACTATGAGTAAAATTTATTAAATTTACATCTAAAATATATCCTATACCATTTCCACCTGTAATATTAATTTTAGGTTCACTAAGATAATCAAACCCAGCATTTAAAATATTAACTTTTTTTAAATTTCCAGTTACATGTAGAATAGCAGATGCACCAACTCCAACACCATTAGGATCAGATATTTGAATTGTATTTGGGTTTATTATATCATAATTTTCTAAATTTGAACTAACATCTATATTTTCAATAGGACCATAGTAAATAAAATCATTACTCTTATAATTTGATATTTCTACTCCGTTTAATAAAATACCGGTAGATCCATATTGAGTTTTTTCTAAATTTAAACTGAATTTAGGAGAATCAAGTCTTCTTACTAATTTTTGAGTATCTAATTTTTTATTTACAAACGAAAATGGTGTTATTTTATTATTAAATACATTAATATCATCACCAAATAATATAAATCTATCCAATAAAATATCTTCACGACTTTTAAATAATCTTATAGTTTGGTTATTTATTTTTTTAACATAATATAATCCTTCATCAATATTTAAATTTAAAGTAGAAGAACCATAAGAATATGATACAATATCTCCTGTAAGAAATGAGTGTGTAGTTGAAAAAGTTATTTGATTGTTTAATTGAAATCCATTTATTAAAATTGATCTATCGGATATATTTAAATTTTTATTAAAATAATTTGGAATTGAAGCAGACATTACATATATTGACTTGTCTTCTATTTTTTCGTATACATTTTGAACATTTGAATTTATATTTGAAATTTCTGGATAATTTTCAAATCTTGATTTTGAGAATTTTCTTCTAATTTTATAAGAAAATTCATCATTTATGTTCACTAAAGGTGGATTGATTACAATTTGATTTTTATTCTTTATTTCTATAACATTAGAATTAAAACTCAAATTGCCATTACTAGATTCTATAGATACATTATCCCCTAAAATAAAGTTATGGACATCAATTGTCGTAACTAATCCATTATCCAATATAGTACTTATATTATGAGTAATTGGAATATTATATAACCAATTTTTTGCTCTTATATCAGTTAATATTTTACCAGGAGATATTATTTTTATAGTATCTCCAATATCAGATAATATTGTATTATCTGATATATTTAAATTAGAAAGTACGCCACTAATTCTAAATTTAATCTCTTCATTACTAGTTGGAGAAATTGCAAATGCATAAGTATCTAATCTTATATCTAAACCATCTTCTATATTTGGTACATTTTCACATTGAAAAAATTGGTTTAAAGTTTTTGATTTATATTGAATACTAAAATCTATACCACTGCGATTTACTATTAATACTCCGGAATTAGGAAATCCTGATGTTGAATCTACATCAATATAATTTTGTCCAAATGTAACATTTCCAATTACTTTTGTTTTTGGATGTATTTCAAAATCACCAACAAGAGAACCTCGTGATTCAAGATCCCTATCATAGCCAGAATCTAAACTTAATATAAAATATTCTTTATCATTTCTAAGTATTTTTTCTACTCTTGTTACTGTAGATGAAGATTCCGAAAAATATTCATCTTCGCGTTGAAATATAGTTTGATTTTTTAATTCTTCTAAATTTCCTTCTATTGCTTCAACAACTATATCTTTTGTAATTAAATAGTTACTTTTTGATGGTTCTATTAAAAATTCACTGGGACGTATTACAGATACTTTTTCTCCGTATAAACATCTGAATAATATTTCAAATGAAGAAGCAGTTCCTTTAGAAGAATAAAAATCTTTAGATTGTTTTATAAAAATATTTTCATTTAAATTTGAATTAAGTTTTCTATTTTCAAAACCAGGTAAAATTTGTTTTTTTATTTTTTGTAAAAATTCACTTAAAAATAAAACACTTAAATTTTCTACATTGTCTCCATTTAAATGTTCAGATATATTAGAATCATTAAATACTACATTCTTTTCAAAATTGGAATCACCATAAGATTCTATGCCACTAAAACCTCTAAAACAATTTACGAATGAAGTATCTGTTTTAAATTCATATGATATAATTTCTTCATTAATTTTAATTAATCCGTAAGAATCAGGAAATCCTAAAGTAGATTCTACTTGTATAGTGGCATCAAAAAAAGAGACTGAATTTATTAATTTAGTTTCATATTTAACATTTGTTAAATTATTGATATTGATATATTGATCTATATTTTCAAGTATATCTAGTACTTGCCCTTTAGATTCTACTGAAATATAATATTGACGTAAAAAATCTATTAGAAGTGGAGAATTTTCCCTCAAATGTTTTGGAATTTGATTTTCTATAAAAGTTGAAATTTTTACTCTAGTATCTTTCATATCTTACTTTCTTACCGCATTTCCGTTTAAATAACTAGATGATGAAAAATAAGAAGAACCACTTAAATCGGATCCGGACTCTATTACATCTTCTATCATATTTATCTGGACATCATTAATGTTTAATTGAAGGTAAAGATCTTGTTTTCCGATAATATCATTTGATTTTGGTGATACAGATATTTCTATTATTGGTATATTATTTTTAACTTTACTTGTTGAAATTATTTTTATAGGTGACAATAAAATTTCTCCTTTTTCGTAGAATATTGTTCCAACATTTTTTCTAACAACGATTAGTTCATCATTTGATTTAAGTGTAAATAAAAATAAAGAACCTTCTTTTTTGTTTACTTTAGGAATATCACCAATATAAACAGTATCAAATATTCCATCAACTTTAAATCCAGAAGTTTTTATATTATATCCCTCACAATTATTTTTTATGTGAAAAGAATTTCCATAACATATTTCATATTCTGCAAACTTATTTAACTCCGGTCTTAAATCTCGTCTCATTTGAACTGAAGTAATATTTGATGTAATAGACTGAGTACTGTTATCAATTATATTTAAAAATTTACTATATTTAAATCTAGCACCATATCTATTTAATTCATCAGATTTTGCAAATCTTTCTATATTTTTAGTTACTTTATCTTTATCGGAAGAAACACTTCTAGACAAATTAGTATTATAGTATACGTTAGAGAAAATTTCTATATACAAATATTTTAAATCTAATATTTCAGGAATAATTCCAGCAACAGAATATTTTTTTAATTCGTTTTTTATATTTATTTTAATTCCATTTGATAAAAAATTTCCTTCTATAGGTTTTATTGTGATAAAAACCTTCCCATATTGTGGAGGTGTAAGTTGCTCTCCACCAAAAACTGAAACTGATTCAGTTTGTGGATATATCTTTGGAATTATTGATTCATAATCACTAGAAGTTACTGCTCTATTTTGTGCGGAATATATTCTAGGGGCATATTTTTTAACAGAATTTACACTTTCTATTTCACTACCATTTCTTGATTCTGATATCGTAGTTATTAATGAAAGTCCTTCAGTAATTGAATTTTCATTATTATCAATAATTCTTCCACTATATGTAAAATTAGATATTCCATTACCAATTTCTCCATTTGTGACAATGTATGAGATTTCTATAATATTTGAAGGTTCTAATTTTTTTCCAAATATATTGTCTCCAAATATTATCTCATATCTTTGATCTTCTATTTCCTGTATATAAAAAACTCTAGATGATGGTCTCACATTTATAATATTATCAGATAATTTATATTTTACTGATGTATTACTTAATATATTTTCTCTTACAAAAACTCTAAGAGTATTGATATCTATATTTTCGTTTTGTAAAATATATTTTTCATCAAAATTAACTGCATTTACTTCAATTTCTTGAGTTATAAATGTTCCTTCAAATATTTTGATGTCTTCAAATAATGCAATTCCATCAACAATTGGAACTGTTATATTTTCTGGTATTGAAAATATAAAACTTTGCCCACCAAAACTAGATGTAGTTGAACATACAATACCTTTTTGTAATGTTAAAAATAGTGAATTAGGATTTTGAACGTCAACAAAGAATGAAATATTAGCGGTGGAAGATTGGCGAGAGCGAGGAACATATCCAATATTTCTTGCTAATGAGACAACATTTTCTCTTAGTGTGGCACTATCAATAAAAACTTCATTACTCATCATATTTGCATTATATGATGAGATATAGGTATTGTATGCCAATGTATCAATAATTACTGATAGATTAGATCCTTCAAAATCATAATCAGTAAAACTAGAATTCGCACGAATATAATCCTTTATAGAAGTCTTTATATCTTCAAAATCTAAGGAAGTAAAGTTGACTAATGCCATTTATCGTGTCTGCTCTAGAGCGAAGGTTAATTGTTGAGGTAGAACATCAATGCCAACGATATTATAAGTTATATTAACATCAAACGAATATTCATCATAGTTAGGTAAGACTTCAACTGATATTAAATCAACTCTTGGTTCATAATTTTGAATTGTAGTTTCAATTTCATCTTTAATAATTCCTGCTGTTATTTCATCAATATTTTCAAATAAAGAATCTGAAATTCTTGATCCTAAATTTTGATTAAAAAATCTTTCACCAGGTAAAGTAAGTACTAGATTGCGAACAGAACGAGCAATAGCGGTTTCATTTTTAATCGCAACAAGATCAAAGTTAATTGGACTTATTTGAAAAGATGAACTTATATCTTTAAAACCTTTACTTACTCGTTCTATGGGCACATTTAGTATGGCAATTCTATCTTTTATTTATCACCATTCTTGAAGTGGAATTGGTTCAGTTCCATACTCCCAATCATCATAATCTTTTTGGTTTCGTATTTTTTCATGAATTTCATTTTGAACAATAAAGTCATGTTTTTTGGGAGTTAGAGTATCATTATTAATTTCACGAAGCATTTTAGTTTCTTCCAACACTCCATAATCTGTAACTAATTTAGTTGTTCCCCAAGTTTGTTTCATATATTCAATGTTTCTATCTGAAAGTTTAGACATTTTTTTCTCCTGATTAAAAAATCAGAACTTTTTAAGGGGTTTCTATCCCTTTCAGATTCTATCTTATATATCATAATAAAAAAAATTCGGAGATACAATCCCCGAATAGTTTATCTATTTTCCTTGACCTCTGTATTTTTTTCTTGCCTTATTCCGACTTGAGGCAGCGTATTTTGTATGTTTTCCAAGACCCTGACGGGTAGACTTGGGCTTTGATTCAATTTGTTGTGCGTTTAGGTTCGGTCTCTGTGCCATTTAAAAATTCCTCCAGTATAATATCATTTGGATTATATTCTCCTGTATCATAATACTTTTCGGAAAGTTCGTCAAGTATTTCTGCTAATTCTTCATGAGAAAGATTTGAATATATTTTATTTTTCTTATAAAGAATATTAAACATAAGAATTAAATCACTCTCATTTTTTCATGCCCTACACGAATCCTGGGATCACACCAAATTTGAAATCCTTTTTCAATTGCATCAAGACAGAATGAAACATCTTCTCCACACATATCTTGAACCGCACCAGATTCAAAGACTTGCATCTTTGGAGCAAACCAAGGATATTCAAGATTTTCAAAAACACCTTTTTTAATTATAACCCATCCGAATCCAGTATAATCTACTGTAAATGGTTTCCTACGCTTGCTAATGCTTTCAATAGTTTCATGATTCATCACTCCACCATTTTTACGAAAATCATCTTCTTCTAACCAATGAGCAACTGAAGTAGTACGACCATCTTCAGTGCAATACCAACCAGCGGAAATAGGTCTCTCATCACCTTCTTCTGGAAGTGCTACGTCACAAAGTTGCCAAAATTTTTCAGTATTAAAAACAATATCACTATCAATCCAAAGTTGATAATCATAATTAAGTTTTCCATCCCATGGAATTTGTTTTGGCCCACGAAGAACATTTGCTCCAAGACATTTACATCTTGCAAAGTTAACCATTGATGAATAATCTTGAGATATTTGAATGCTCATTCCATTTTGTACTAAGTCAAAACAAAGTTGTACAAATGCTTTTAAAAATGTAAATGAACATCCTCTTCCAGGCAAGCAAAATACTATTGATTTACCTTTCATTCTTTCTTTAATTTTTTCATAATTCCACTCCTCAGTTTCTACGATGGGAGTTTTCGCTTTTACAGTAAAACCTTTTGACATAAATTTTATTTAAACCTCAATTCAATTTTATCGCTCTATTTAGCATTTGTCAATGTGTGGTATATTATTGACATTAATAATCCTAAAGGTACTCCAATAATACGAAAAATTTTATCCGGATACCGAATTAACCATCCAGCAAATACAACTTTCCAAAAATTCCAATAGGGGGTTTTTGGTGAAATTTTTTTGGCGGGAATTTTTTTAGGTATAAGGTAATTCACTTTGATTTTTTATGGGTGGGATTTTTTTGAGAACTCAGAATATTGTAGCATTTTTTTATGAGAGTCTTATATAACTATCGCCTTTCTTAAGATTTGTAGGTTAGGGTAGTTATGAATTTTTATACGGCATGGCGCCGCCCATAAGGATCGCTAATCAATCAGAACACTGTCGATAAGCACGACTGATCACTGTAGTTAAGCACGAACATAAGGGCGCTGAGTGTAAAGAACTCAACGCCCACTGTGTATACCCTACTGTCGCCTCAGTAGTGTGCCTCCGAGGTGTCGAGCAGTTCGCTATACTTAGCGATGCCATCATAGCACTTTGCAGTCATCTCAGAGTCGCCGTCAGCGATATAACCGGTTAGGAATTCAAACGCATATTTGATACGCTGTTCCGGTGTAATCTTAGAGAGTTGCTGTTGCTTACGCTGATAAGCAGCGTTATAGGCAAACATCTCACGATCCGCGAAGTTAGTTGTAAAGTAGGGGTGCATGATGATAAAGGATTAAGTGTAAAGAACGGGGGGAGGATTAGTCCCCCTTTAGGATCAGTCTTCAATCGGAGTTAGGTCACCATTCTTTCTACCCTGGGCGATCATCTTACCCATGCTGTAGGGAAGATCAGTGTAGGACATAGCATCTACCAATCGGATGCAAAATTCAAAATCGGCAGTGAAACCGTAGGCGCGATCAGTGTTGCTGTGAAATATAACCTCAACAAAATTCTTTTCAATATAAAGATTAAAGATAGCGGAGGATTGTTCAGTTGTGAAAGTACGGTAAACGGCGCCAGACTCCAGCGATTCTATGGCGTCAAGGCGGTCGGTGGCGGTGATGGTTGCGGTCATGGTCTCGGTGTCGGTGTGGTTGACTCTTTAAGTATACAGGCTCAGGGGGCAGGAATCAACCAGCCCCCGTGAGGGATCAGCGCCCTGCGAGCAGGATCGCTTTACACTGCTCCAGGCTGCAATTGAAGTGCATCGGAGCGGCCAGCGGGTCGGCCTTGGTCACCACGAACCAGCCGCAATTGCAGCTTGCGCTGCAGATGATCCACTGGCGCCAACCCTTAGCACCGTAACCCTCAACCTCGGGGCCCTGGCCGATGTGGTGGGCGAAGATGGCAGCAGCGCGGGGACGGGTTTGGGAAACGATGTTCATTGGTCTCGGTTCGGTTGACTCTTTAAGTATACAGGCTCAGGGGCGCCAGCGCGAGCGCCCCCATAAATCTTAATGTTTCACAGCATTTTGATCAAGTGCATCATGGTCGTTATTTGAACCGGTGTTTGCCAGTTTATAACATCTTCCAGCATATTGCCGTTTGGGCGAAATATGCCAACCTCAAAGGTATCGTGCTGAATGTCACCGT